>OCZT010004107.1_pt1 | contig 14767 bp, 8 predicted proteins | sample 1539031 | NCBI WGS metagenome assembly OCZT01 (sample SAMEA3539308, study PRJEB22396) | soil metagenome | biome: tundra; feature: field; material: soil | place: USA | collected 2010-05 | depth 0.15 m
GTCGGCGTTGGCGTCGGTGTTGGCGTCGGCGTCGGTGTCGGTGTTGGCGGCGGCGTTGTGGTTGGGGTTGGCGTCGGTGTCGGTGTCGGTGTCGGTGTCGGTGTTGGCGTCGGTGTCGGCGTACCAGTCACCGTGCAGCACGCTAGATGGCTCACGCTGACGCTGTCTATCCTCCACCCTGTGACGGAGACGGTCGAATCCGAACACATTCGGAAGCGTAACTTGATCGTTTGGCCAATGACGTTCGGACCGAGATTGACAGTCGTGGTTATATACCCGTTTGAGTTTCCCGTCCATGCCTGCCGACCGGCGATCGGGTTACTACAGCATGTACTGATCGTGGCACCATATCCGCCGGTAATAAAGCTGCCGCCAACGGCCGGGTCTGTTACATCTGTAAATGCACCCGCGTTGATGTTTGGCGAAGAAACTTCTAAAACCGCACCGTCATATGTATTTTCAGTGCTGTAATAGTTGCGGAAAGTTAATTGGTCGGCCGCCGACGTGATCGTAAAACTCGGTGTGTCGAGACGTTTATCACTTACGACCGAGGCATCGTCGACAAATGCGTCGTTGGCACCCGAGTCGGGTAACACCGTCGAGGTGACCCACAGCGGAGTTGGTCCCGCAGCATTTGTAGCAACCCAACCGGCGGGCAAAGCGGGAGCAACAACAGAATCGAAGTTCTCCGCAAATGTCGTATTAACAGCACCGGTCGGTACCGTGAAGGTTACCGTCCCAAGATTGGTCGCGCCGTCCTGGAGCGATAGCGCGGCGGTAATATTAGTGCCGCAAGATAAAGCGGGACTAGCGGTAAATGTAAATGCCTCGTTAACGGCCGCTCCGCCGGCAGGCACCACACCGTAGCTCTGAGCAGCGCCGGGACTTGTCACACCGCCGGTCGGCTGCAAAGTCGCAACCAGATTCGAGGTATTAGCCTGACCGATGTTTGAAAGGGCAAAATTGTAAGAGACCGTTTCACCCGGGTCAACAGCCGAGTTTGGCGGCAGACAGCTTTCAGCCGCAAGCGAACTGGTCGAGGACGCCATCAGCGGTATCGCCGTCAGGCAAACGGGCACACTTGCTGTATTCCCATTCACGACCGTAAAGTTTCCGGACGTTGATGCATAGCCGGTGCCGCTGATCGCGTAGGTGTGATTACCCGGTGCGAGGGTTACATCAAACGTGCCATTCGCTATCGAGGCTCCGTACGGTATTCCATCGATCGTGATCAATAAATTTGAAACATTGCCGCTCGTCGCGCAGTTCGTAAGAGCAAAATGCGCAGTGCCTTTTGACGGCGCAGTGCAGGTCGGAAACTTGAAACTTCCGATCCGCGTCTGCCAGCCGGCCGAGCTCGCCGCCTGTCCGGTGGCCGTATAATATTCGGTCGTATACCAAAACGTACAGTCATCCGTTGGGTCAACCGTCAAGGCACTATAGTCACCCCAGCGGTTGTTAACGCTCGTCTGTATTCCGGACCCATCGATAAGAGTCGCCTCGCCCTGCTGCAATCCGCCCGCCGGATCGCCTGCAAGTCTTCCGGCGTAGCGTATTCCAGGATATACATTTCCACCCGCCGCACGGCTTGAGACATTAAACCCCAGCGCGAGGTCCCCCTGGTTGTCTTCGGCGGCACTTGCCATCCACCGGCTGATGTTGTCGCCGGGTGCCGCTCCGCCCGGAGCATATGTTGCCTGTTCCTGGACGACAAAGGAGCCGGCTCCCGTCCGGCGAAGCTCATAATATCGCGGTGCCGCACGAAACGTGCCAAACGTTGTTGAGGCGGGCGCTCCCACGGTGTGGGTGAGAACGAGGGTTTCGTATGAGCCTTGATTTCGATACTCCATCCTATGCATCAACCGGTCGGTGATCGCATCTAACCCCTGAGGGGTTGGGGTTGGAGCTGGCGTTGGTGTCGGTGTAGGTTGCGGAACGTCTGAGCGTCCGCTTGGGGTGATGGTGCTAAAGGCAGCCACCGATAGTGGTAAGTTGTAGGTGCTCTCGGGCCCTTCAGTGAACGTCGAGTTTGCCGGCGTCGCAAAATCCGAGTGAAAATCGAACAGCCGCAGACCATTGGCCGGATCGCCGAATTCTGTCGACGTAAAGTAGGCAAAAGTATTTGGACGACCTGCCGGCGGCGGCGTTAGACCATCCAGACTTGACGGCAGCGAGCCGCCGATCCCTTCGGGGTAGTTCGTGAGATTCAGGTTAAAGTAAATGTAGGTCGCAGTCGGATCGCCGACAAGCATCTTTGCACGGTTGAACGAGTATACACCGGTGCCGTTAAACGATGCACCATTGGTGAACTGGTGCACCATCATGTAATAGCCGTCAGGCCAGACACCGAGCTTGGGATAATCAGGAAATTCATTTCCGGGAGTGACAAAATCGTACGCATAATAAGCTCCGGTCGGATCGGGCGTCTTTGAGATCGCAACGCACTCGTGAAAAGGCGGCGTCGTACCGCTCCCCGTAAATCCAAACTGGCTCAATATCCACCGATCCGCCATCTGATCGTAAAGAACTACGGGGTCGCCCTGGTCCGTTGTCGAACAAACTCCCCCGGGTCCGCCATTCGCCACGGTGAACAAGCTGCTCAGCTTGAAGGGATTCGTTAACGGTGTGCCGGATTTATTCCATACGCGTACCAACAGGTTGGTCTGTTGCACGTAGTAGTTCGGACCGACGAATCCATTTGTGTCCGGCGGCGAGAGACTACCGAACCCGGCATTGATATTCTCTGTGCGACCCAATCCTTCAAATGTTTGGATCGGCGTCGGCATTGCATTCGGATCGTTGATGGACGTTTGAAGAGCCTCGTCAGTCTTAAGCCCACCCTTGATTGAGGCAGCTGCCTTTGCTGCCTCTGTAAATGTTCGAATAATGCGGTTTTCCGGCGCATCGTTATCTACTCCACCATTCTTTCTCGCGATCTGGGGCTGTTTGGCGATCTCAGAGAGCGGGATCGTTTCACCAAAGCCGACGGCCTGGGCCGAATACGGCACCGGGCTTTCACCCTGCATCAACGCCCCTTTTCCGCCTCCCTTTAGCAACTCGAGTATGCCGGGCTTTTTCGCGGCCATCATCGAACGCTCGCGGAGCTGCTTGTTCGTGAACGCGCCTGACGCCAACGAGGTAGCAGGTCCCTTTTCGGACTCACTCTCCGGCGAGGAAACGCCATTACCTTGCGTTTTAGACGTCAACCGAGGGTTGTAACGCCCCGCAATATCCAACAGACTCGCATAAAAGAATCCGCCGTCGCTGTAAGCGGAATTATCCAAGAGCCGCGCGCGAAAACCTCCGCCGGGAAAGAGCCCGGCCATAGCGTAAGGAGTTTGTGTGCCGTCGCGTTTATTCAATTCCTGCGCGGCAGATGGCGACGAAGGAAAGTTGAACAAAAAGGCGATGCCTAATGTTAATAGTACGGCTATCAGAACAAGTGGAATTCGATACTTTGAGATCATACGACCCTCCTCGGTGGGTGACGTTTGTCGTGGGGCAGTCAGGGGCGAATCACTCAGGGGGCGAGCAAGTAGCGGCAGCGTCCCGAACTGCGAACGACCGGCGAATATTTAGTTATCTTGGCACGTGTAGCGTTATCATATTGAATACCCGGAAAAACACAAATCTATCCTTCACGATAAATATCGTATAAGTTGCGATTACGTAGATGCTGGAAAATAGTTTTCGATTGCTTACTATTTTGCCCGCTTTGCCAATATTTACGATCTCTCGATATCCCGTTATATGGACCTAAAACCGCAGGATACTACCTAGCATCGGATCAAACGCGGTCAGTGGGCATGATCACCGCGAGATCAGGCAGTTCCACGCAATTTGAACCCATTGTACTGAGTGCAGATATTGACCGCGCTAGATCAACGCATGCCTGGGCATCACCCGCTAAGAGGTTCTCGCATGGAATCATCTTTGGCGGCTCTGCCGCTTTGTATACGAACGAATAAGAAGAAGCGTCCGGAAAGTGATTTCCGGACGGCTTCTATTTCCTCAGATCTTCAAAGATAGGATCTAATGACCTAACAGATCAACATCTGTGAGATCTGCGGTTATCTGTACGACCCGCGATTCAAAGCTGTAACGCTTCGACTCGACGCCGATGATGTATGTCGCACCGCTCGCGAGACCATCGAACTGGTAATAACCAAACGAGCTGGTCGTTACGTAGCGTTCCATACCGTTTGAATCGGTGAGCGTGACAACTGCGTTTCGTAAACCGCGGCCGTCTGGTGTAAGAACTCGACCGGAGATCTCGAACGCAGGCGATGCCGCATCGGGCAATGTTACCACTCCGTCAACGAATCGCGTCGGTAGCGAATTGCCCTCTGCGTCCGATGTGCTGCCTTGAGCGATAGCGTCAGTAAAGGAAATAGGTGTCGTTTCACCGCCTGCATTTTGAGCAACATCAAACGTAATGCTTACGATCTGACCGCTCGCTAACGCTTCTTCCGCATCAACCAGAACGGCCAGTTGACCTTCATCGCTCCTGGCAGTGTTTGCCGTTAGGACCGTTCCCGATGACGCACCAGTGCCGAGACCCACCTGCGGGTTGCTCAATCTCGCCGGATCAAAGCCGAGTGTAAAGGCCGTTGCCGCTTCGTTGCCCTGTCGATCCATCTGAACATAAAGGACAACTTTGCCGGCGGGACCTTGATCTACCTGAACAACGTTGACCGCTCTCGGCGTCCAGAGCGACTTTAGATACATACCCGCCTTGTCCCATTGATCGTACAAGGGCCTCAGGGCTTCGATGGTCCCAGGAAGTTGATCCATCGGGTCAAGACCTGCCACATATCTTCGCACCTGTATCGTGTCGCCCGACGTGAGAAAGCCGTCGCCGTGAGTTCCCCGCGGGGCCGCATCCGCTCGCATGAATTCATTTGCATTCGGAGTTTGCAGCCCAACAACAAATTGGCGTTCGATGATCACATCAGACGAAATCAGAAAACCATCGCCATTCGGACGCGGCGCGACATCACCATAGATCTGGTGTGGGGTCGGCGTCGGTGTTGGCGTCGGAGTAGGCGTTGGTGTTGGTGTTGGTGTTGGCGTCGGCGTTGGTGTTGGCGTCGGCGTCGGCGTCGGCGTAGGTGTCGGCGTAGGTGTCCCAGTTGCAAAGGCGTAACTTGCGATTCTCGTATGCCAATTAAACGTATTATTCGTCGTCAAATATTGCCCAATGAACCAAAACGTCGTATCGTCCGTGGGGTCGACCTGGGCGGTCGTATAGTCTCCCCAACGGGTCAATGTTCCCGTCTGCGAGCCTGTTCCGGTAAAGAGGATCTGTTCCGCCTGCAGTGTATTGAGCGGATCCGCCTGTTGACGGCCGGCCACGACGATCGATGGAAATATATTAGCTCCGGCGTTCACCATGGTGTATCCCATAAAGATGTCGCCGTTCTTATTCATTGCTGCGGAACCCATCCAACGATCTCCGGTACCGCCGGGATCGTAGGTCCCGCTTTGAAATATAAATGGCCTGTTAGCGGGATTTGGGTCGGCTGGGTTGTTGAGAGGGTTTCTGATCTCGTACCAGCGGATGGCGGAGCTGCGAGCACCCGCACCATCCGGATCCACAGAGTGGGTGACTACTATGCTGTCGACGCCCGAACGGTTTCTATAGGCGACACGATACATGAGTCGATCACCCAGAGTATCAAGTGTATTCGTCGTTCCGGGTTGAGCCACACAGGTACCGCCGCTGCCGTTACAGGCCCGGGTTGTCGCCGCGGTAGCAAGTTCAACAAAAGATCCTGTTGCGCCGCCGAAGCCGTCCGTGAGCGTGACCGTGTTACCTACAAAATCGGGCAGCAGCCGCAAGTAACGCAATGCGGGGGCGGTCGATTGGCGCATAAAAAGACCGCCGCGAGTCGTGTCGGTCGGAGGGACGGGTCCCTCATTGTCTGCGGGGAATATCGCTGCACCGCCGGCATAGAATGTGATCGGAGCACAGAGCCCGGCTGCAGCAGTACCGGCGATCATTTTTGTACGGTCGTAGGCGCAAAGTGCGGCACCGTTATTGCCACCCGCCGGCGAACCTTGAAACATGTTATAGCCGACGTAATAGGCGTCATTCCAGACACCGATCTTTCCATAGTCGTTAAACTCCGGTATGCTTCCGGGGCCCGCCGCCGAGAAATCGTATGAGTAGCGAGTATATGGACCCGCCGGGTTGGAACCTGTGGTGACGGCAAAGCATTGAAGGTAAGGGGTGATGGCCGCGCCGGATCCATTTACGGCAAAAGCAAATTGGGAGAAGACCCAGCGGTCCGCAACCCGATCATACACTACTAGTGGATCGCCTCGATTTTTTGTTTCACACAATCCGCCATCAAAGGCGGCCCACAAAGTATTGCCCAATACGAATCCCGGGGCCGGCAGTTGGGCAACACCGGCCTTATTGAAGATCATGATCTGCGTGTTTACCCACGCCACAATATGATTGGGCCCAACTGCCATCGTTGTGTCCGGTGGGGCTCCAAGCACCGAAAAACCCGCGATGCCCAGCCCAGGCCCCTCAAAGTTCTGACCCTGGACAAGGGCCGACGGTATAGGGGTTTCGGATTGAAGGAAAGATTCGACCAACGGCCCCGGCGCGAAACGACCCGGCTCATCCGTTTCGATCAATTCCTCAAGCTTATCCTCCTGAAGCTGGCCATCTTCGGGTCGCATTGGCTTCCTTATCTTCATCAACTCTTCGAGCGTACCGGAAACGTCCTGGTGGACGAGAGGCAAAACGACCGTCGGTCCCTTTTGCTGTTTTTCTATTTCTTCGGGCGAAAGATTGATTCTCGATCTCTCGGTCGAGCGTTCGATTTCGGCCGCACGATCTTTATCGCGTTCGTCCGATGCGCCGGTTTGCGCGAACTTGATCTGAGCTGTCGACGATTGCAGGAAAAATATGCCGACGATCGCGAAGCACAAAAGTGTAATGGTAATAATCAGGGGGCGTTTCATAATTTTTCTCCGGCTAAAAATTACTTCTAGCGGTTAAGCAAAAGAATAATGGATAAGGCACCATCACCAATGCAGGATCTAATTTAATCTAGGGCAAGATCGCTTGACTAACTGTTACGATCTTAAGACATATGGTCTGAACTTTGGATATACGACAGATACCATAGACCCTATTGTAAAAGTTTGCAAGATCTTACCGCGCTAAGTGTGTGTACATGAATTTTGTTCCCTTTCAAGGGCAGCGAACGCCCGAGATCAACGCATGTCTGGGCCGCCCCGCGTCCAAGAGATTCGCGTCTCTGGTGTTCTGTTGCTTTGTTCATGTAGGAAGAGAAGCCTCCGGATAATTATTTCCGGAGGCTTCTCTTCCTCAGATCAGCAAACATATGGTTTATCGAGCCTGTAAGTCGATATCCGTCACGTTTGCGGTTATTTGGACAACTCGCGAGTCAAAGGTGTAACGCTTTGACTCGACGCCGATGACGTATGTCGCATCGCTCGCCAAGCCATCGAATTGGTAATAACCAAAGGAGCTTGTCGTTACCATTCGCTCCATACCGTTCGAATCGGTTAACGTGACAACGGCATTTCTTAAACCCCGGCCGTCCGGTGTAAGAACGCGTCCCGACACCTCAAACGCAGGCGATGCCGCATCGGGCATCGTTACCACGCCGCCTGTGAATCGCGTCGGAAGCAATTGCCCTCGGCGTCCGATGTGCTTGCCCTGGGTGATCGCATCGCAACGTTTTTGTTATCGCACTTTGACGGAACCTTATAAAAAGCCCAATGACCTTTCGTTAGAAAGGCTCCGCCGGCTTCGTATCAGCCGTCGGCCAAACGATAACGTCCGAAAGGGCTCTGAAAACGCTCCTTAACCATTTGGAAAAGTTCCAAAGTCGCCGATAAATGTTCCAAAGTCACCGATAAAAGTTCCAAAGTTGCCGATAAATGTTCCAAAGTCGCCGATAAATGTTCCAAAGTCACCGATAAATGTTCCAAAGTCACCGATAAAACTCCCAGAGTCACCGATAAATGTTCCAAAGTCACCGATAAAAGTCCTAAAAACACCGAGAAAAGTCCCCGCATTCGCCGGAAGAGAAGCTGCTTCCGTCGAAGAAAAACCAACGTGCTTTGGAAGAGGACCGGCGTACGCTGGAAGACAATTGTTCAGGCAGGGCAGCGACAGATTGTTGTTTGAAACCGGAGGTGGATATGGTGAACGAAACGCTGGACCTGGATGAATCCTCCGAAGCTAGCCAGAAAGAGGCGAGGGAGATGCTTCTCGCCCTCTGCAAGAATGGATTTGACGGCAGCGTCGGAGAAACGGCTCTTGCATTGGGGCGCAATGGCGGGTTTCTAGAGCAGGTTCTCGACGGGCGGCAAGAGGTCGACGATGACCTGATCATCAAGATCCGTGGTATAGCCCTGGTGCGAAATATTGCGATCGAATGACCCGCATGCTGCCTCGAGGCATAAGATTAATATGCTGCTTGTTGGTTCATTTCGCCGAACCTAAGGCGTTTGCCTTGTCGAGATAACGATTTCCCCAATCCCATGCAGAAGTGATGATCGTGTCGAGATCCTCCTTTTCGGGACTCCATCCAAGATCATGCTTTATCTTGTCGGACGAGGCGATAAGAACGGCCGGATCCCCGGCCCGACGACCCACGGTTCGCACAGGGATCTCTCGCCCACAGACGCGTGCTGCAGTATCGATCACTTCTTTTACCGGATATCCGCCGCCCGTGCCGAGATTGTAGATCCGACTTTCCGTCTCGAGCCCATCAAGAGCCAGTAAATGAGCCGCCGCAAGGTCCTCGACATGAATATAGTCGCGAACGCACGTCCCATCATCCGTCTTGTAATCGTCGCCGTAGATCTCAACGTAGGGTCGGGTCCCGCGGGCAGCGTCGAGCACGATCGGTATCAGGTGTGTTTCCGGATCGTGCAATTCGCCGCATTTACGAGAGGCCCCCGCGGCATTAAAGTAACGGAGACCGGCGTAACGCAATCCATACGCGCGATCGAACCATTTGAGCATGTGCTCAAAAGCGAGTTTTGTATCGCCATAGGTGTTGGTTGGACGTAGAGTGTCGGTTTCCTCGATCGGCTGCTTTTCGGGCTCGCCGTAAACGGCCGCGGTGGACGAGAATATGATCTTTTTTACGCCGCTCTCACGCATGGCATCGAGCAGCGAGAGCCCGGCTACGACATTGTTATGGTAGTAAGCGGCCGGATCCTGCATCGATTCGCCGACGAGCGAATAAGCGGCCATATGGATAACCGCATCGATCGAGTTTTCGCTGAGGACCCGCCTGACGTCCGCTGTATTCTTAATATCGAGGTTGTGAAACACCGCTCGTTTATCGACCATCCATTCATGACCTTTGATAAGGTTGTCAATGACGACCGTGCTGTGCCCCGCATTCAAGCACCGTTCCGTTACGACGCTGCCGATATAACCCGCTCCACCCGTTACTAAGATATTCATGCTATTCTCCCCTTCTTATTATAATTATCTGATAGACAGTTTCGATAGAACCTGAGCGAATGGCAGACGATCTTTTCAAAAGCTATCTTATGGGCGGATTTGAATGTTCGACCCACAGGATCCGATCGGGACAACGTCTGGACATGATCGCGGCGACACGTCACGATGAGCTGGCCGAGGCCGATTATGCACGACTTCAGAGCATCGGCATCCAGACCGCACGCGACGGGCTGCGATGGCACCTTATCGAACGCGAACCTTATCGATACGATTTCTCGTCTCTCGCCGCACAAGCCGCGGCCGCACGTGCGACCGGCATTCAGATCATATGGGATTATTTTCATTACGGTTATCCCGACGATCTCGACATCGTAAAACCGGCGTTCATCGAGCGCTTTGCTTCATTCGCCAGAGCCGCCACCGAGTTTCTTACGTCCGAACTTGGGCCGTCGCTCATCTTTTGCCCGGTAAATGAGATCTCATTCTTTTCCTGGGCCGCGGGCCGCGCGGGTGTATTTCATCCTTTCTCGAAAAATCGAGCACCTTCGATAAAACGTCAGATGGTGCGAAGTGTGATCGCGTCGGTCGATGCAGTTTTGGGGATCTGCCCACAAGCCCGCTGGATGCTTACCGAACCCGCCATCCACGTCGTGCCGGCCAAAGACACCTCGTCGGCGAAACGCGCCGCCGCAAATTACCGCCTGGCACAATTTCAGGCTCTCGACATGGTTACCGGCGAGACCGATCCCGATCTTGGCGGTGATCCCAGGTATCTCGACGTCATCGGACTAAACTATTACGTGCACAACCAGTGGACCAATCCCGGCCGTCGTCCCATAAGTCGAAAGCATGCCTTATACAGGCCGCCCAGTGATCTCTTTGCCGAGATCTATGCTCGGTACCAACGCCCGATGATCATTGCGGAAACGGGGATCGAGGACGATCGGCGTCCCGAATGGTTTACCTATATTGCCGGCGAAACAAAAGCCGCCCGAGACAGCGGTGTACCGCTCGACGGCCTTTGTTTATACCCAATTGTGAATCATCCCGGCTGGGAGGATGCTCGCCATTGCCATAATGGGCTTTGGGATTACCCTGATGACACCGGTCATCGTCCCATTTACGGTCCACTCGAGGCGGCGATACGTGGTATCGCTCTGCCTTAGACCGTACCCCGTACCGGTACATTCTCGACCGGTGGAATGATCTTGGGGTGACCGTTGCCTGTATCTCTCGCGCCCGCGCCGACATACGCAAAGCCTTTCCTGGCCAAATGAAGCGAGCTCGCCGCCTTGCGATTGAGACCGACCATCTTGCTATACACTGTCAGCGCCTGCCCGACTATCTGGTCCATGTTGTAATACTTATAGGTTGCGAGACGCCCGACAAAATGGACGTCGCTACGCGTTGCGGCAAGAGCCTGGTATTTGCGATAAAGCTCGGTGTTCTCGGCTCTCGGGATCGGATAATACGGGTCGCCCTCGGCCCGCGGGAATTCGTAGACAATGGCCGTCTTGTGATGGACCTGTCCGGTCAGGTATTTGAACTCGGTCACACGCGTATACGCTTGCTCATTCGGATAGTTGACGACCGGAGCCGGCTGAAACACGTCTACATCGTGTGTCTCGTGCTTAAACTCGAGCGAGCGATAGGGAAGCTTGCCGTAGCAGTATCCGAAATATTCATCGATCGGACCGGTGAAGATAAGCTCCTTATATTTGACCTCGTCTTTCAGCTGCTGGTAGTTACAATTGAGTGCAAAGTGGATATTCGGGCTGTCCAACATCTTTTCAAACATCCGTGTGTAGCCGTGACGCGGCATCGCCTGAAACGTGTCGGTGAAATATCTGTCGTCGCGATTTGTTCTTGTCGGTACCCGTGACGTCACGGATGCATCGAGCTCCGACGGGTCCAGGCCCCATTGTTTGTTCGTATACCCCTTAAAGAATTTCTCGTACAGCTCGCGGCCGACGGCATTTATCACGACATCTTCCGACGTGCGGATATGTTCGCGTGGCTCACGCACTTTGTCGAAGAAATCCTGCACCTCATGCGCGTTAAGATTCAGTCCGTAGAGCTTGTTTATAGTGTCCAAATTTATCGGTATCGGCACCAGCATGCCGTCGACGCTGGCACGGACACGGTGTTGATATTCGTGCCATTCGGTAAATCGGCTCAGGTAATCAAAGATCTCGGCTGAATTTGTGTGAAATATATGCGGCCCATACTTATGAATCAAAATTCCGTCGTCGTTATAAAAATCATATGCATTGCCGCCAATGTGCGGCCGCGTATCACAGATCAAGACTTTCTTACCCAGTCCGTTTGAAAGCCTTTCGGCCAAAACACTGCCGGCAAAACCGGCCCCCACAATTAAATAATCGTACATAATTTCCCTCGTCCGTGCCGCCTTAGCAGCCCGGCGATCCTGGTCCTATCCCCCCACTAAAATGGTCTGCGACGCCCGCCGCGCTATCACTTCTCTGATCAGGCTCGACATTTCGGCGAACGTCTTGTCCCACGAAATCTCTCGTAGGAATTCATTAACGCGTGATAACCGGTCTTCCCGGTCCTCTTCCAAAGCGTGTGTTATCGCCGCGACGAACTCGTCGGGCGTTGCCGCTATGCGAACAAGTCCGTTTTCACCATAAGGTCTGACGACGTCGGTAATTGCCGTTGAAACAACCGGCAAACCGGCCGACAGGTATTCGGGTGTTTTTGTCGGGCTGATGTACTTAGTCGATTCGTTTCGGGCAAACGGCATCATAGCCACATCCCAACCCGCGAGATACGCCGGCAGGTCCCCGTAAGCTTTCATTCCCAGGTAATGAATGTTCGGACGCCTGGGCAGATCGTCTTCACTGATCTTCACAACCGGTCCGAGCATTACGAAATGCCAGTCGGATCGTATATCGGCGATCGCGGCGAGGAGTTCGATATCGAGCCGCTCGTCAATAACACCGGCATAGCCGATGCGCGGCCTCGGAATCACAACCTGGTCCGGAACATCGTCCGAGATCTCGAGAGCTCGGTTGAAATGTTTGACATCAACGCTCGACGGAAACGCGTGTACATTAGCGTGTCGCGAACGCTTTGCTTCAAACAGGCTTTGCCCCCCGGTGAAAACAACATCAGCCTTTTCCATCAGTCGCCGCTCGCGATCGATAAGTTCCGCCGGTGCGTTCTTAAACGCCGAAAGCTCATCCATGCAATCAAAAACTGTGACCGCCGGATCAAGGTCTGCGGCCATTTCGAACATCATCGGGGTGTAGAACCAAGCAATGTGTCTCTTGCACTGATATTCGCGTGCCATGTCCGAGATCTGCCCGGATATGATTTGCATGGCCTCAGCCGATCCGGTCCCGTCTGCCAAATGTGGACGACAGACTACCAGATTTTTGCTTTTTGGCGTCATCTCCATGAACGGCTTGTCCGCGTCGAAGAACGGTTCCTCGACAAAAAAGACGCGACGATCTGCCGCAAGGCGGTTCATCAGATGCTGAGGCCGTTGATAAACGAAATCCCAACGCAAATGCGAGAAACAAATTACATCGTGGCTCTGGTCAAACAATTCTCTGTGTGACGTAAACGTATCTCTCATAGTTCGCGGCGGCGACCGCGCCTTTATTGCGGAACCTCTTTCCCCAAAATTGCGCCTTTAAATCAATGATAGGCCTGATTTTACGGAGTTACTGTACGGTTGCGTACAGAGGCTGCGGTCGTTAGTGGGAAACACGCCACTTACCAAAAATACGGCAAATATTGAAAAGAAGCGTTTTTGACATGGATAAGTTCTGGTTGGGTTATGTAATCCAGCGCACATAAGAAGACTCCCAACGTTGGATATACTTAAAATTCACTCATGCGTGGATCGAAGCAGCGCTCGGAAGGGTAAATATATGCCGGCCGAACATAAATATGCACCCGTGGTGCTCATGATCGAAAAGGACAATACCGGTGCAGGACGAGCGGCACGCGAATGGATCGAGAACAGCCGGTTCCAGGCTTGCGATGCCGACAATATATTCGAGGCACTCGAAGGAATGTCTGACTTCACCGTTCGGAACCGTCCCGATGTGATCGTTTTGGACGTTGAGTCTTGCTGCAACGATTTTCAGCGTGTACGAAATGCTTTTGACACCCAGGCCGGAGGCCATGTGCCGATCCTTGCCCTTTCCGGCAAGCCCGTGAACTCTAAGGATTGTTTTCAGGGTGACCTCGCGGCGGTCGCTTCTCGTTTAGAACGAATAATTCCCAATACCTGCAGCATTTAGCGTAATTGCTTCTGAGAATGAACCGACTAGATGTCCGTACAACCGATCAATAACCGGGCGGACACCTTTCTTAACCCGGTTTACCCGCATTCGTTTCCCGATCCATTTGTACTCAAATATAATGGCCGCTATTTTGCCTATTGCACCGGATTTTCCGACGATGGGCGCGTATTCGGTATTCTGCGCTCGTCCGATCTTGTGAATTGGGAAAAGGTTGGTTCGGCGATGACGCCGCTCGACCCATCGCCGCCCTTCTACTGGGCACCGGAGGTTACGTATGCAGACGGCAAGTTCTACCTGTACTACAGCGTCGGCAATGAAACACTGATGGAGTTGCGGGTTGCGGTGTCAGCGGAACCGGACGGCGGGTTTGTCGACGCGGGTATGCGTTTGACCAACGAGGAATTTGCGATCGACGCCCACGTTTTTGTCGATACTGACGGCAAGCGGTACATGTTTTACGCGAGCGATTTTCTAAAGCACACCCATATCGGCACCGGTACGGTCGTTGACGAGATGATCGATTGGTTTAATCTTGCAGGGAAGCCTCGTGCCGTCACGCGTGCGAGATACGATTGGCAGGTCTACGATCCGCAACGGAAAGAGAAGGGGGGTGTTCGCTGGCACACGATCGAAGGTCCGGCCGTTATTAAACGGAAAGGCATCTATTACGAGATGTTCAGCGGCGGCAACTGGCAGAACACCACGTATGGTGTGAGCTTTGCGGAAGCCGATGATATTGGTCGAGATGAAGAGTGGGCCCAGTATTCCGACGGTGAGAAGATATTTCCGATCCTTAGGACCATTGAGGGACGCATTGTTGGCCCGGGTCACAATTCGATAGTACGCGGTCCAAATAATCGCGAGCTCTATTGCGTATATCACCGGTGGACCGAGGCGGGACGCGTTTTGGCGATAGACCGGATGGACGTTGCCGGCCGCCGCCTCTTTGTGATCGGTGCGACCGATACGCCGCAGCCGGCACCGTACCGGCCGCAGGTGACAGGCTTTGATGAGGGGTGGT
>OCZT010004108.1_pt1 | contig 14765 bp, 15 predicted proteins | sample 1539031 | NCBI WGS metagenome assembly OCZT01 (sample SAMEA3539308, study PRJEB22396) | soil metagenome | biome: tundra; feature: field; material: soil | place: USA | collected 2010-05 | depth 0.15 m
CGCTCCGCCGGACCCTCGCGAGCAGTCGCTGGGGGATCTCAAACACCAACCCCGCGCGGCTATATCGTGCGTGCTCGTCGTGGATCCCTTCGCTGGCGTCACTGAGGATGTGCGGGATGCGCTTGCGGGCGTGCCTGAGTGTGAGCGGGCGCTGCTGGAGCTGCGGCTCTCATGGCCGGCGCACGGGGAGCGCGAGGCGCTGATCGCGGCGCGGTTGCGCGTGTTCGTGCTGACGTGGGAACCGTTTGAGTGGATGCGCGATCGCGGCACGGCGTGGGCGACGGCTACCGGCGACGGCGACTCCTACGAGGTCGTCCTGTATCTGACGCTCCATGACGCGGTGCGCCGCGCGCGCGAGACCGCGAGGACGATTGCCGATGTGATCGGCGAGCTCGCGGGCTCGGTGCTCGCTGTCGGCGCCGCGCATGAGGAGCTGCTTGTCTCGGGCGCCTATCCGCAGCTCGCGTTCGCGGGCGAGGTTCCCGGGCTGCTCTCGGAGCTGGACACAAGGCACGGGCTGCCGGCAGCTGAGATCGAGCTCGCGGCGTCGGGGTGGGAGCCGATCGGGCTCGGTGCGATCCAGGATCTCGCGCAGGAGCGCTACGGCCCGGTCGATCTGGACCGCTCCCGGGTGCGACTCGAGCCGGCGACCGAGCCCGCGCCGGGTTGTCCGGCGTGCGCGGGCGGACCGTTCGGTTTTCCCGCGGGGCTGGACGAGCGGCGCGCGGCGATGTGCGCCGAGCACGCCGAGCAGGCGCAACGGGTCATCACCGAGCGGCTCGAACGCGCGCCGGCGAGCAACCGCGACGGCTGGGATGCGATCGTGGGCGGGTCCTCGATGCTCTCAGAGCCGACGTTCGGGCTGCCGCTCTGGCTGCTGAGAGGGCTGCAGAACGCGGCGGACCGCGATCGGCGGACACCTGCCACTGAGTCGGAGCTGCGCGAGGACGCCGAACTGGCGCTCGAGCTCGCGACGCGCCTGGCCGGCAAGCCGGAGGTGTTCGCCGAGCTGATGACCGCGGACGGAATCAGCGACGTGTGGCTGATCGAGCTGCCGATGGCGCTTGCCTGGCGCGGGCTCGTCGATGAGGCGGTCAAGGTTGGCGACGCGCTCGCGGAGCTCGATCAGGACAACGAGGCGATGTTCGCAAACGACGTCGCGGTGATCCTCGCGGAGGCCGGACGTGGTGACGAGGCGCTCCGGCGCGTCGAGCAGAACCTGCGCCGGTTCCCCGACGACCTGTGGACGCAGATCCATGCCGGCGACGTGCACCTCGCCCTGTCGGATCGCTCACGCGCCGAGCAGGCGTTCCGAGACGCACTGGCGATGGCGCGCGCGCACGGTGGCGCCTCTGGGATCGCGGATGCCAACGAGCGGCTCGTGCGTCTGCTCGCCGGGGAGCCGGGGCGGGAGCAGGAAGCCAACACCGCCGCCCAGGAGATGCAGCGCGCGAGCCGTGCCGCGTACGGTGGGTCGCGGGTCGCCGTAAAGATCGGACGCAACGATCCGTGCCCGTACGGCAGCGGACGCAAGTACAAGCGCTGCTGCGGGGCCGGATGAGCAAGCCCACCGGCACGATCCCGCCGAAGCTGCAAGCGTGGATCCAGGCGCGCCAGCGCCACCACCTCTCCCACGCCCAGGTGCAGATGGCGCGTGAGCTTGGGATGAACCCAACGAAGCTCGGCTCGATCGACAACCACCGACAAGAGCCCTGGAAGGCGCCGCTGCCCGAGTTCATCGAGAATCTCTACTTCAAACGCTTCGGCCGCGAGCAGCCCGAAGTCGTCGTCTCGATCGAGCAGCGAGCCCGACAGCTCCAGCAACAGAAGGCCGACCGGAAAGCCGCGAAGGCCGAGCAGCGCTCCGATACCAACATCACAAGCACGCGCCGTGATCAGCTTGACGCAGAACCGCCGACGGCGGACCGCGGCAACGCGTAGCGCCTCATCGCCTGAGGTTGGCTGTCATCCGCCGGTCACCGGTGCCAGCGTGCGCCCGCGGTGATCTCGGACAGGACGCCGCTGACGCCCTGGTTGTCTCCGGGACTCAGCCACAGCAGCGCCCAGCAGAGCGTTTCCGCGCGGTGCGGTTCGCCGAGACGCCACGCGCTCAGCGCGACGCCGTGCAGGCAGCGCAGGAACGGGCGGTTGTCGATCCAGCCCCACGGCAGGACCCCGTTGAAGGGCTCCGGCAGTGAGCGCTCGGCTATTTGTACGCCGGTTGCGTAGTGACCGAGCGCTAGTTGCACGTCGCCCGCGTTGAACGCCAGAACGCCCAGGTGGGCGTGCGCGTCGAGGCACCTCGCGTCCCCGCTCCAGCAAGCCGCCGAGCAGCGAGCTCGCCGCTGCCGCGTCTCCGCGGTCTCGGAGCTCCATCGCGTCGATGATCGCGTCGTCGCTATCGGGGTCGCCGTGAGCCGGGAGGATCTGCTCGAACTCGAACTCCATGCGAGGCCCGCCGGCGATCACCTGCGCGATCGAGGCGGCGATCGTGTCCTCGGGCTCGCCCCAGTACTGCGCGGCGGGATCCCAGATACCACGCTCGTAGAGCTGGAGCGGGCCGCCCGGCAGGACGATCGGCGCTGTAGGGTCGATCACGCCCCGCGGATAGCGCCACTGGTCAGAGTTCATCTGTCATCACCGGCGGCACCCTACAGCCGCGACCGACTACACGCCCTCGGATTTCTGTGCCATCCGTGGTTGGGCTCGCGGCCCGACGCCGTCGCGATCCAGCAGGCGCAGAGGAACGCGCGCTCCTCGCGGTTCAGGATCAGGTCTCCCACGTCCGGCAGGCCATTTTCGTCGCTGACGCGGCGTGGCTCCCAGTCGACATCGCCGAGGTACAGCGTCGCGTCAGCCGCGCCGGCGTCGTGCACGAACACCAGCTGCTCGCCAAAGGCGTTCTCGAAGTAGCCGACGTAACGCCCGGGCCGTCGCTCGATCACCGGCGCCGGCGCCGGCGCCGGCGCCGGCGCCGGGTGATGGTTGGTGAGATCAAGCAACTCGTTCGTCACCGCGCCGTCCACACACACTGGCACACGGTCGCCGGTTAGCGACGGACGAGCGACGAATCGCTCACGCCGCCCGGCGGGACTGTAGGTCGCGGACTGATCCGCGCCGGCGGGCCTCGTCCTGAAGCTCCTCCGGCAGCGTGCGGGCGTCGACCAGAAACCCGTTGACCTGAACGATCCACGCCATCGGATGGCCCTCAAGCATCGCGACGCGGGTCAGATCCGGCTCAAACATCCTGAGATCGAGGGTCTTTGCGATCAATGCCGCCTTGTTGGCCATCGTGCTCTTCACCACACCAAGGTGCTCAGCGAGCTCGTCACCGGTGACGTGCGGATCCTGAGAGCGGTCGAACAAGAAGTTGACCCGCCCAACCGTGTAGACCGCACCTGCCGCCCAGATCCGCACGTCCCCGCGCGCAAGCGGTGAGGGGCGCGTACGAGCCAGCCGCGCGACGAGCACCCGGCAGAGCTCGGCGTACTCCTGATCAAGATGCGCGACGCAGACCTGATCGGTGATCACCAGGATCTCGGCCACGCGCAGGCGCATCGCACCCGGAACCTTGAGCTTCGACAGCACGGCCTCACCAAGCTCGAGCATGCTCAGATGATCGTCCCGCAGCCGGACGACATGGCCGCGCCTCGCGACGGCGCCCGATCCTGGGCAACTGCGGACGAGCTTTCAGCCCGTCTCGCGGAGTTCGTCGACATCGAGCGCGACCGTGTAGTGAAAGCCGTTGCTTCCGACCGCGCGGCGCAGGGTGCGAAGGACGTGTCGGGGTTTGTCGTAGGGACCCTCGACGTAGGTTGGCTTTCCGTCGCATCCGAACGAGATCGCGCTGGGAGCAGTCCACGGGCCGAGGTGCGCGCGAGCGTGCTCGAAGTCGGGATGCGGCGCGAACCCAAGCCCATGGGCGTACTCGGCTGCTCCTAGCACGAGGTCGCGTACGAGCTCAATCGGAGCCGGCTCGGGCGGCGCGTGGTAGCCGCTGAAGACGTGGTCGATGAACCGGCGCAACGCCCGATCGTCCATGTCGTCCGGGCCCATCGCGTTCTTCACCCCAAGGCAGTAGGTGTCCAATAGGTAGACGCACACCGTGACGGTGCGGCGGTGGCGCCGCCGACGCGCGACAACGGTGCTGACAAGACCGCCCGTGCCGTCATCCGCGCCGGGATCGCCCCATTCGGGATGCCCTGCGACCGATAGACCGGTGCTCCACCCGGCGCTGACCCAACAGTCGACGACATCGACGCCAGGATTAGTGGCATCCCGCTCGGCGGCGAGCTTCCGGACGAGGCCCGCAACGGCGGCAGGCCGCATCCCGAGGCTACGGGCGATCTCGTGCGGAGATAGGCCCCGGGCCCGTAGCTCACGGGCGCTCTGCATCGTCTCATCGTCGATCACCAGGATCTTGTAGCGGACCGGGCGGACGGGTCAGCCGGCAAACGTTCCGCGACGTCAGGGGAGGCAGGGCGACGAGCCGACGCCAGTTTGACCACCCACGCAGTAGACGATCAGTGGAATCTCCAGCTCTCAAGAACAAGCTGGAGGTGACTTGATGATGCAACGTGGGCAGGTTTTCGCGCTCAACAACGGTGGCGGAGACGCCACGAGCTGGGCGTACCGGTATCGCGTCGGCGGTCGCGGGTCAAGAGGGTGCAGCGCGGCGGCTTCCCGTCCGAGCAGGCGGCCACCGAGGCGCTCGAACGCGCGCTCGATCGGCTCCGCCAGGAGCAGGGCTTGGCCGAGGGGCCGACGCTCAGCGAACTGGTCGAGGCGTATCTCGCCCAGCACGACGCCGAGCCCGAGACGATCGAGAAGCTCAGGTGGCTCTTGACCAAGTCGACCCGACCGTTCGGGGATCTTCCGATCAGCGAGTTCCAACCGGCCGAGATCGCCGCGTGGCGGATGACGATCCCGCGCGGGCACCGCTTCGAGGCGACCCAGGCGCTCCGCCAGACGCTTGCGCGAGCCGTCAGCTGGGGAATGCTCAACACCAACCCCGCCAAGGAGGGCGTCGCGAACCCGCAGCGACCGCGGATCGAACAACGACCGTTCGACTCATGGGCAGACCTCAGACAGCTCGCCGACCAGATCGGGCCGCGCCACGGGCCGCTCGTGCTGTTCGCCGCCGCGACCGGGCTGCGGCCGAGCGAATGGATCGCACTCGAGCACCGCGACATCGACCACCAAGCCGGCGTCGTCTATGTCAAACCAGCGTTTCGCAACGGCCGCCTCAAATGCCCGAAGACCGACGCGAGCACGCGCGCCGTGCCGCTCCAGGCGATCGCACGCACCGCACTCGAGGAGCTTCCTCCCAGACCCGACTCGCCGCTCGTGTTCCCCGCCGCCCGGGGCGGCTACCTCGACCTGCACGACTTCCGCCACCGCGAATGGAAGCCCGCCCAGCGAGAGCTGGGGATCGACCCTGTCCGAAGGATCTACGATCTGAGGCATTGCTTTGCCACATTCGCGCTTCGAGCCGGCATCTCCACGTTCGACCTATCCCGCTACATGGGCGCCAGCCTGACGATGATCGACCGCCACTACGGCCACCTCGCCAAAGACGGCCGTCAGCACGCGATCAACCTGCTCGACAGGTTCACCGCGGCCGGCCCGCCGACGTCCACCCACGTCGACGTTGTGGACGCGAGGTGGACGCCGAGCACGCGGCCCATCGCCGACCTCGCTTCAGCAAACACGCCTTAAGCAGGGAGAAACTCAAAGCCCTCTGTCGGACTCGAACCGACGACCCCTTCCTTACCATGGAAGGTTCGCGTGGGCACGGACGGGCACGCGAGGGCACGCACGGGCAAGTTCTGCCTGCAATCAACGACTTTCGCGTTGCCCGTTCATGCCCGTACATGGTCACCGTTGCCCATCGTGAGTTGCGCCCACGTTACGCCGGCCACCGGCGGCCACCTGCTCCCGAGCGGCCCGGATCGCGTCCGCCGCGGGGACGCGGGGCTGGCCTTCGAGTTCGGCGATCACACCGGCATAGTGGCGGGCGAGCGTAGCGACGCTGCAACCGACTTGACCAGCCACGTATGTCAGGCTCCGGCCTTCCCAGAGCAACAGCGAGACGAAGCTGCCGCGTAGGCGACGCGGACGCATGTCACCAGTGACGCCGGCGTTGCGTGCCGCTGGCTGATAGATGCGCTTTCGCCAGTTGTTCCAATCATGCTTCTTCCACTCATCGCCATCGCGCGTCGACACGATCAGGGTGCCCGGTCCCGGCCGCCCGCACTGCAACCGCCACTCGGCGAGATCCTGAACAAGCGGCGCGAGCAGATCTACTACGCGAGGACGCTTGGTCTTGTCGGCGTAGACCTGCATGGTGCGTTCGCGCACGTCAACCCAACTCCGACGCAGCGCCTCCTCGGGACGCGGGCCAGCGTAAGCGAGGATCGAAACGAGGATTGCATCGGGCGGCTTGAGCTGGGAACGAATCGTTTCGACCACGACCGGTGGCAACGGATCTAACTGAAGCCGCACCGTCTGTCTCGGCTTGTCCACTGGCAGCACCGGATTGATGGGGATGAGTCCCCGGACCACGGCGCGCTTGCAGATTCCCTGCAAGATGCCGAGCGCCTTGATCTGCGTCGGTTCGCCGACGCCGGCTACGTGCATCTGAGCGCGCAGGTCCTCGACCAGCGCCGGCGTCAGCTCGCGCAGTTCGTAGCCGCCCACCCGGGGCAGGAGGTGCTTGGCCCACGTCTGCGCATAGACGTCGCGGGTGCTCCCGTCGAGATTCGGAATCGCATACTTGGGCCACCACTCATCACGCACGAAGTCCGTGAGCGTCATACGCGACTGGACAACGCTGCTCGCAAGCGTGCCGAGCTGCTTGTTGCGTTTGATCTCCCGATCGAATGCCTCGGCGTCGCGCACCTTGTCGAATAGGCGACTGCGATGCTTGCTGCCTTCCTTCCAGCGGACCTCAGGCCGATTGCCGCGCTCCGGTCTCCTATGTACGCTCACGATGCCGCTACCTGTCGCTCGATTGCTTTCAAGTCGGCAACGCTACCGTGCCCCGCGTGTGCTGGACTAGGAGTTCGCCGCGGGCGTGACGACGGCTCCGCAGGCTCGGCTGCCAGACGACCCTCGATCCAGGCTCGGGCGTCTACCTCACGGATGAGAAAGCGATTCGCGGGCTGAAAGGCACGTAGCCGCCCATCCGTGATCGCCCGCCGAACAGCCTTGTGTTCACAGCGCGCCAGCTGGGCGACCTCCCGGACGGTGAGATAGGGACTCGTCATGCTGAGATCTCCGTCAACGATTTCGGGACCGGATGGAAACGTTCCGAGAGTGGACGGACCTCAACCACCGTGCGCCCCTCCATCTCACAGGGGCTCCCTGTAGTCGGCGAGATAATCGTCGTCCCAGCCGACGGTGCCCTTGACGAGCTGCTGTACGAGATCGGCTTCCCACGAGCCGGGGCGGCCGGCGGTCAGAGCATTCGTAGAACCAAGGTCCGCGGCGACACTCGCGAGGACCCCAGCGAGCCAGCCGCCGAAGTCGGGCTGTTCGCGCACCGCCGCAAGGATCGCGGTGTGCGCCTTTGTCGTGTAGGCGCCGTTGGCAGCGTCAGGGAACTCGGTCATCGTGATGCCCTCCTGGGCTCGGCAGCGCGGGCGCGCTTTGTGTTGGGATGACGATGCGGAACTGAACGAAGAAGCGACCCGATCGTGCCGGCGACCGAGAGACCAGGTCGCGAGCGTCGGCGCTCGAGGATCCGGTCGGTGAGGTCGTAGCCGTCGTGGCGATCGGGCCAGAGGTCGACGATCTCGACCGTCTTGGCGACGTGACCTAGGCTCGTCGCGATCTCGTGGGCAGCGTGGCGGCCTGGCGTGTCGCAGTCCATGACGATTGTGACTTGCTTGCCTGCTAGCAGCTGCGCCCAGGCTGGCTGCCAGGCGCTGGTTCCGGGTACCGCGATGGCAGCAAGGCCGCACGAGCGCGCGGCGATCAGATCCGGCGGCCCCTCGACCACGAGAATGCGTTCAGATTGATCGAACGCCGGATGAGGCACTAGCCCAAGTCGGGTGCCCGGCACGGCGAGCATCTTGGGGTCCCTTCGCCCGAAGGGGTCGTAGCGGAGGACGCCTTGAAGAAGGCCTTGCGTGTTGCGGACCGGGATCGTGATCCGTGCGCCGTCGAACCCGACGTGGAGTTCCCGGATCGCGCGTGAGCCCCAAGCTCGTTCCAGCATCAGGCGACGGACGAGGCGGCTGTTGTAGTAGAGCCGCTCGGCCCAGCGCTGGACGTCGTCCTCGTCGGCTGTGAGCGTGGACGGGACGACGTTCGTCGGTGGTGGGGTTGGGGACTTGGTGGGCGGGATGCGCGCCGTTGTTGGGCGCGGTGGGCCGCTGGGTGTGCGCGGCTCGGCGAGGCCGTAGCGGATGAGCAGGCTTATGGCCGAGCGTGGTGTGTGGCCGGCAACGAGGGCGGCGTCGTAGGCGCCGCCGTGGGCGCCGCATCCGTGGCAGTTCCAGGCTCCTGAGTCGAGGTTGACCGAGCAGGATGGCGAGTGGTCGGCGCGGTTGTGGGCGTCGGGCTGGGCGAAGCATCGAACCGGCGCCTCGGCCTTTGACCAGGCCGGAAGCTCGATGCCCAGCGCGGCGTATAACGCGCGGACCTGACCGGCGCTCATGGCCGCCGCTCCCGTGGCCGTTCGTTTTGCTCTAGCTGCCAGTCGCCTTTGGTTGTCCGTGCGAATGCCTGGGGGAGTGACCCGTCATCTTCGGCGAGCCCGCGACGGCGAAGGCCGACGAGAACGCTGCGCGCGACATCAGGCGCAACCCCGATCTGGACGGCGAGGGAAGCGGGGGTGAGCCATCGCCCGGCGGCGCTGCTCATCGGCAGCGCGTGCAATGCGCGGATCTCGACGGGCGCCGTCATTCGCATACCTCTGGGCGGTAGGCGGCGATGAACTCGTACTCGCCGTTGAGGAGCGGCACCTGCCTCGGGTAGCGGCCCGCCCAGGCACAGCACTGCTCCATCGTCAGATCGCCGCGACGCATCGCCGCGACTCGTTCGGTCGGCGTCATCCGCCACAGCGCTTCAAGCCGCGCCGCACGCTCGGTGGTTGCGCGAGAGAGGAGTTCGGAGAAGGTGCCGGGACTCATTGGTGGGTGAGGAAGGTCGATGGCAGCGCGGGCCCGCCCGGTGGCGGGCCCGCGGTTGCGCCGGTTACGCCGCGGCCTGCTCGACGGTCGCTGCCGCGGCCCGGGGGGCGGCGAGGAACTCGACGTTCCCGACGACACCGATCGCGGAGCGGTTGGCGCCGTCGTCGGCGACCCATTGGCGGTAGTCGAGGCGGCCGTCGACGGCGACGAGCCAGCCCTTGGAGAGGACGCGGGCGGCGGCCTCGCCGGCCTTGCCGAACGTCGAGACGTCGACGTAGCCGGTCTCGTTGCGACCCATGTTCTCGATCGCGAGCCGGATGCGGCACACGCTCCCGGTCTCGAGCTGGACGAGCTCGGGGTCACGGGTGAGACGGCCGGTCAACTGGACGGAATGCATTCGATCCCTCCTTGTGGGATGTGGTTTGGATTTCCGACGAGAGCCAGGAACGCCGCCGTCCGGCCAGCGGAACCGAGCCCCAATCGGGGTGAGGGAAAGGGAGTGCGCGACCTTGAAGCCAGGCCGGCGGCGGCGACAATCCGGCTGAAGGCGGAAGGCCAAACGCGCGCCCCACGTGAGGCGCGATCGAGATGAGCATTCTCGTTCAGTGGTCGCCTTAGCTGTGTCGCCGTTGGTTGTCGTTAGTTGAGCTGCCGCGTGTCTCACGGCTGCGGCTCCTGGGTCGCGTCCGGCTTCGCCGCTGTCCGGCCGCTCGGCTGGTCGCTGGTGCGGTCGCGCCGGCTCCGGCGAGGAGCGGCTGGGCGCGGGGCGGCGCTCTGGCGAGGGCGCAGGGTGATCCACGCGGGCGCGAGGCGGCCGTAGACGAGCAGGCTGCTCGAGCGATCCGCCTGGCGGACGCGGTGCGGCGCGGCGAGCGGCCGGTGCTCGGTGCTCCGGGTCTTCGACCCGGGAGTGGCGATGCCACGCTGCTGGGTCGAGATCCGGGCGATCTCCTCATCCCCGAGCGTCCCGCGGAGGTAGTCGAGCGTCGCGCGGTCGCCGATGCCTGAGCAGAACAGTCGGGCGCGGTGGTTGGCGATGATCGTCTCGGCGCGGTCGCGTCCCCAGCGGTCGTAGCCCTGGGAGATGTTCTGCAGGACGCAGAGCAGGTGAACGCCCTGCCCGGGGCCGGTGGAGGCGATCTCGTCGAGGTTGGGGAGTGGCGCGATGTTGCAGACCTCGTCGAGCGCGAGTAGCAGCGCCGGCTCGATCGGCTGGCCGGTCTTGGCGCTGCGCTCGTAGGCGCCGGCGACGATGTGCGAGACGAGCGCGGCGAACAGCCCGCTTAGTCGGCGCTGCTCGTTGGCCGGCGCTACGACGTAGAGCGTGTTCGCGCCGCTGAGCAGCCAGTCGGCGCTGATCCTGGACTCGCCCATGGTCGCGCCGGCGACCTGCGGCTCCTGCCACGGGTCCAGCGCCGTCGCGATCGTCTGCAGCAGGCTCGAGACGAACCGCTGGTCGGCGCCTTTGACCGATTGGATCGAGTCGATCGCCGCTGTCGTTCCAAGGAGGTGAGACCCGTCGAGCAGGTTCGTCGGCTCGTCGAACTCGGTGCTCGCGATCCAGTGAAGGACGTCGGCCATCGTGTTGTCGGCGGCCATCGTGGCCGCGAACAGGAGCGCGGCGAGGTAGCGCGCTCCGGCTGGCCTCCAGAACGCGTCGTCGGCCGACTGGCTGGCGCGGTGCTCGCCGACTCCGAGCAGCGCTGCGGAGGTCCGGCGCGCGCCGGTCCAAGTGGTCGACGCGCTGAGCGGTGACCACACCGCGTGCCCGAGTGACGTCGCCTGAGTGGGGTCGAAGACCCGGGCCTCTCCGAGCTCGGAGCGCGCGGCGAGCGTGTGGTGCAGGACGTCGGTCTTGATCGACGTTGCCAGCACAGGGCCGCTCCACTCGCTCATGGCGGGCACGACCAGCCCGGTGGTCTTGCCCGACTGGGTCGGCCCGACGACCATCACCGAGGCGCGTTCCTCGGCCGCGATCAGCGCGCGGCGGTGGTAGCCGAGCGTGATCCGCCCGCGCTCCGGCCGCCGGACGCGAAGCTCGGCGAGGTCGGAGGTGGTCGCCCACTTCGCCGCCCGCTTGAGCGGCGTCGCATCACGCAGCTGCATTGTCAGACGCCAGCCGAACACCCATGCGGCCGCGATTGTGATGAGCGAGATCAAAAGGACGGCCTGCAACTCCGAGGCGCCGGGCAGGCCTCGGCGATCGGATGCCGGCCACGCGAGCGCGGGATCGGACAGGTGCGAGACGAGCTTCGCGAGCAGCCTGCCGGCGGCAGAAGGCCCGATCCAGATCGGTGCTGCGTGCCCGAGCAGGCCGGCGAGCGCGCTGGCGAGGATCGCGAACATGAGCACCGCGGCGAGGACGGCGCACAGGGTGATGAGCGGCCAGACGTGGTCGTCGGCGGTCCGGTTCATGTGGTCGTCTCCGTTTGTGGTTGGTCGCGTCGCGAGCCCATCGCCTGGTCGGTGTCGATGAGGTCCCACTCGAGGTCCGACAGGAGGTGGCGGACCTCGAATGAGCGCCCGCCGGCCCGCCAGAGCGCGACGCCCTGGTCGAGCGATCCGATCAGCTGGCGCTCGGTTTGCGAGAGCCCGAGCGCGTCGGTGGTGAGGGGGAGCTCCTGGGCGTGCTGGCGGTAGACGATCGTGGTTGAGGCGTCGGCGAGCAGCCCCTCGGCGAGTCGCTGCTGGCGGGTTCCCTCGTCGCCGGCGGCGCGCAGGTCGGAGATGCGGTGCAGGACTAGCCAGTGCTGGACGCCGGTCTTGCGCGAGAGCTTGAACGCTGCCTGGTAGTAGTCACCGAGGCCTGCGATCGGGAGCGCCCGCCACGCCTCGTCGTTGATCCGAATCGTCTTCTCGAGATCGCGGCCCTGCCGGCGCGCTCGCTCGGCGCGCTCGACCCGCTTCGCGTCGAGGAATGCGACGGCGCAGACCATCGCAATCGCGATCGGGAGATTCACGGCCGCGACGCCGTCGGTGATTTCTGACAAGTCGAGCGAGATCACCGGCGAGTCGAAGACGTGCTCGCCAGCGGTGGTGGGGCCGTCGAACATCCCGCGCAGGGGCCCGTGGCAGAGGCGTTGCAGCGCGAGCGCGACCTCGCGCAGCTCGGTCTGTACGTCGTTCTTGGTCGCGCCGAGCCGCTCCGCGAGCTCGGTTGTAGGGGCGCGCAGCTCGTCGATCACGTCCGGGATGCAGACCTCGGCTCCGTCGCGGCGGCGGTCGGCTTCCTCGAGCGCAGCGGAGAGGCCGATCGCCTCGGCCTGGCTGAGCGGCCGGCCGAGCATCGCGCGGGCGATCGCCTCCAGCAGCCCCTCCCGCAGCTCGCGCCGGCCGATCCGTGTCAGCGGGTTCAGCCGGGTGCGCCCGCCGGGTGTGAGCCGAAGGATCGTCCCGCCGAGCGCTTTGACGAGCGGGTCGTACTCGCCCTTGAGGTCGACGATCTCGCCGCGGCGACCGAATACCCGGGAGCGCATCAGCCACGTCTTGGACAGGCTTGACTTGCCAAAGTCGGGTCGGCCGATTACGAGCGTGTTCGCGTCGTTCAGCACCCCGCGGGCGTAGAGCACCCACGGGTCATAGACAAAGCTGCCGCCATGCATGTCGCGGCCGATGTAGACGCCCTCGGCACCGAGCCCGGCCTCGGCGACCGCGGGATAGACAGCCTGGAAGTGGGCCGTCGTGACCTGGTGCCCGGGCCGCTCGCCCGGCAGAGTGCAGCGGCCGAGGCGACCGATCGCGCGCTGCGAGCGATCCCGGCGTAGGCCGAGCGCGCGTACGCGTCGCTCCGCGTCGGCGGCGCGTTCCGCTCGGGTTCTCATTTCAGTCCCCGGCAGAGCGGGAGCCCGAACGTGAAGCCGAGTGCTTGCTGGCCCCACATGCGCTCGAGGCGCAGCGGGGCTGCTTTGGCCTGGAGGTCGACGCGGGAGACGGCAGCCTCGAGCTCGTCGCGCGCGTCGGCCCCGGTGTCCGGGACGCTGACAGTCACGAACGCGCTGTAGCGAACGTTCGCGTGCCCCTGGGCCAGCTCGGCCTCCTGGCGGGCCGCGGCGTGCTCGCGCTGGCGTTGACGTTGGCTGGTGCGCTGCCCGATCCTCCCGCGCAGGCTGTCCTCCGTCGCGGCCTCGGTCATCGCCCGCTCCGCCTTGCGAATCGCGCGAGCCGGGCCGACGAGCTCCATGCAGACCGCGACACTCCGGGTCGTGTCGGCGCGCATCAGCAGCGGCTGCAGGAACACGGCTCTGACGTCGATCCGCGGCCACTCAGCCACCCAGAGCGTGCAATGCAGCGCCCCGTCAGCCCGCAGATGGGACCAGTGCTCGTCTCGGGCGGTAGGCGCAGCGTTGTGAGGCGCGGCGCCGTATTCGACCGCGGGATCCTGATCGCGGTGGCGCTGCCGGCGACCCCAAGGGTCATACCCGTCCCGGATCGCAACGGCGAGCCCTCGTCGCGTGAGGACACCCGTCGGAGTGATGCCAGCGCCGTCGAGCAGCTCGATCAGCCGCCCCACCTCGCCGGCGAGTACCGCCATCGCGCCGAGATCACCGCCGCCGAGGCGCGCGACGGGCCGCCGCGCGGCCGGCCGCCGCGCGTCGATCTGGAGCGCGAACAGCAGCTCATGCTCCTCGGCGACGTGACCGGCCCGTCCGATCAGGCGCAAATACGACACGAGCTCGTACGGCGGGTCGTCGAGCGACGCATCGTCGCGCTTGGCCCCGAGCAGGTAGCCGCCGAGTGCGTCAGGGTCGCCGGGGAGCGCGCGCTCGACCCACGAGATCCGCCGCAGCGGCGAGTCGTCGCGCGCGAGCGCCGCGAGCACGCCGCCGTATTCCTCGAGCCGCTGCTGTCGCTCCTCGGGGGACAGCAACTCGAACGCGCGGCACTGGACGCGGATCGCGGCCGTGTAGGTGCCCGCGCGACGGTCCTTCGCCACGCCGAGCAGCGCACGGTCGTATGCCGAGAGCTCGCATTCGAGCAGCTCGAGATCCGCGAGCTCGGAGGGCCGGTCGTGCGGAGGCCCTACCGGCTGCGGATCGAGGTCCCCGGACGGCAGCCGCACGACGTGACCGACGAGCGCAGCCTGAGCACGGAACCGCGACTGCCTCCGCCCCATCAGGAACCGCACGACGACCGGCGCCCACTGGTCAAGCGTCTGACCCCTGACCGGAACGATCACGACGCTCGACACCAGTCCCGCGACAGTGATCGCGAGGGCGAGGGCGCCGAACCCGCCAGCGCGGAGGGACGCTAGCGCTAGGGCCCCGGCGACGATCAACCCGGCGAGCTGCGGGATCCGCAGGCCGAGGATGAACCCGGCGCTCGGATGGGGCGCGAAGCGATACGTCGTCTCGGAGTTATCGCTGGACATCAGCTCTCCGCGACAGGTCGACGCGGGCGCGGGCGAGGAGCGGCGGGTGTCCCTGACGCCACAGGAGACCGCGCCGGTCTCGGCTGTCTTGACTGATTCGGCGAGGCAGAGGGCGTCGCCGCCGAGCTACCCCCGTTCGTAGACCCGTCGCCCGACGCCGAGCGGGACGGCTTCCGCGAGGGTCCGCGAGTTGCCCCGCCCTGTGAGCCTACGGCCGAGGGCGCCGGGCGCTCACCGGCGCCGTGGCCGGCGCCGCGGGC
>OCZT010004109.1_pt1 | contig 14765 bp, 16 predicted proteins | sample 1539031 | NCBI WGS metagenome assembly OCZT01 (sample SAMEA3539308, study PRJEB22396) | soil metagenome | biome: tundra; feature: field; material: soil | place: USA | collected 2010-05 | depth 0.15 m
CCTGAATCCGCTGCCTCCTCCAACCGACATCAACCCGCGCACCGAATATCCCAGACCCTGGATGGGCGGCCACTGGACCCTCCGCGACATCGTCGACTACGAACTGATTGCGACGATGGCGCTGCTCGAGACGGCGGCGGATCGACGGGAAACCATCGTGCGGCAGATCTACGAGGTGAATCGCGCGACGATCGAGGACGGCAAGAAGAGCGACCCGTCGGCGATTCTCGTGCCGATCGAGGCGCAGCACGACGCGCGCGAAGCGGTGCACCTGGTCGATCGGCTGCACATGGGCGGCGTGGACGTGTATCGCGCCGGCGCCGCATTCGAAGCCGACGGCAAGAAATATGGCGCAGGCACGTTCGTCATTCCGATGACGCAGGTGTTCGCGCGCTACGCGAAGGACATGCTCGAGAAGCAGACGTATCCGGAGGTCCGGCGCGCACCCTCCGCGCCGCCCGAAGCGCCCTATGACGTCACCGCCTGGTCGCTCGGCATGCTGCTCGGCGTCGACACGGTGTTCGTGAAGGATGCGCTGCCCGTGTCGCTGAAGCTGACGCCCGTGACCAGCTTTCCGGCGGTGCCGGGCGGCGTCGACGGCGACGGCACGCGGTTCACGTTCGACGACAAGGGGCCGGACACCGCGATCGCGATCAACAGGCTGCTGAAGGACGGCGCGCACGTCTCGTTCGAGGCGCCCTCGCGCGTGGCCGTGACCGGTGTGCCGCGGTCGACGATCGACCAGATCGCGAAAGACCTCGGACTCTCGGTGAAGGCGGCCGCCGAACCGCGAACCCTGGACCCTGAACCCCGAACCCTGAACCTTCGTGCGCCGCGCGTCGCGATGTATCAGCCGTGGACCGGCGGGAACATGGACGAGGGATGGACGCGCTGGGTGCTCGAACAATACGAGTTCAACCTCACCTCCATTCACAACGACGACATCCGGGGCGGCAAGCTGCGCCAGAAGTTCGACGCGATCATCCTGGCCGATCAGAACCCGCGCGACATCGTGGACGGCTTCGACGCTCCCGCCATCCGGCCGGAATATCGCGGCGGCATCGGCGAGGCCGGCGTGGACAGCCTGAAGCAGTTCGTCGCCGACGGCGGCACGCTCATCACGATGGGGAACGCGTGCGATCTGGCGATCGACCGGCTGCCCATTCCCGTGCGCGATCTCAAGCGCGGCCTGTCGCGCGATCAGCATTTCGCACCGGGCGCGATTCTGCGGCTCGAAGTCGACACGGCGAGCCCGTTCGGCTACGGCGTCGCGCCGGAGACCTACGGCTTCTACATCAACAGCCCGTTCTTCACGCTCGTCGAAGGCTTCTCCTCGCAGAAGACGACCGTCGTCGCGAGATACCCGAACACGAATGTGCTCGCGTCGGGCTGGCTGAAGGGCGAAGAATTGATGGCGGGGCGCGCGGCGGTGGTCTCGATCGACATGAGCCCCGGCCGCGTCGTCCTGTTCGGCCTGCGCCCACAGCACCGCGCGCAGACGCACGCGACGTTTCCACTGCTCTTCAACGCACTGTATCTGTCGACGACCCAGCCGTGATTCGCATCTTCGTGACCGGCGGGACGTTCGACAAGGAATACAACGAGCTGACCGGCTCGCTGGCGTTCAACGAGACCCATCTGTCTGAAATGCTGCGGCTTGGACGCTGCCGGCTCGACGTGTCGGTCACCACGCTGATGATGATCGACAGCCTCGACATGACCGACGCCGACCGCGCACTGATCGTCGAGCGGTGCAGGCAAGCGGCCGAGCCGCGCGTGCTCATCACCCACGGCACCGACACGATGGTCGAGACGGCGCGGGCGCTCGCCGCCGCGTTTCCTGACGCCGCCGGCCGAACCATCGTGCTGACGGGCGCGATGATTCCGTACGCGTTCGGGAGCTCTGACGGACTTTTCAATCTGGGGAGCGCGCTGTCGTTCGTGCAGGTGCTGCCGCCCGGCGTGTATGTCGCGATGAACGGCCGCTACTTTCCATGGGACCGGGTCCGCAAGAATCGCGAAACGGGAGTGTTTGAGTCGATATGAAAAGCCATTGGAAGACCTGGTCGGCCTGTACCTTTGTGTCCGTGGTGTCCTTAGTGGCGGCTCAGCGCGCGACAGGTGTACAGGCGCCCGACTGGAAGTCCGCGGGCGCCGAGGCTACGCAACTTCTCCAACAGTACGTCCGCATCGACACGTCGAATCCTCCGGGCGACACGCGCAAGACGGCCGACTTCCTCGCGTCGGTGTTCGAGCGCGAGGGCATCCCGGTGACGCGGTACGAATCGGCGCCTGGCAAGGCGATCATCTACGCGCGCCTCAAGGCGACGATGACGCCGGCGGCGGGCAAGGCGATCCTGCTGCTTCATCACATGGACGTGGTGCCGGCCGACCGCTCGCAATGGAAGGTCGACCCGTTCGCCGCCACGATCGTCGGCGGCGAGATGCGCGCGCGCGGCGCACTCGACATGAAAGGCCTCGGCGTCGCGCACCTCATGGCGTTCCTCATGCTCAAGCGGCAGCACGTGCCGCTCGCGCGCGACGTGATTCTCCTGGCCGAGCCGGACGAGGAAGTCGGCGGCGCGATGGGCGCGCGCTGGATGATCGCGAATCATTACGCCGAGCTCGATCCCGAGTTCGTGCTGGACGAAGGCGGCTTCGGCAGCCCGGATCTCTTCACGGCCGGCAAGCTGGTGTACGGCATCTCGGTCGCCGAAAAGAAACTCCTCTGGCTCAAGGTGCGCGCGACGGGCGTCGCCGGACATGGCAGCCAGCCAAACGATCAGAACCCGAACGATCGGCTGGTTCGCGCGCTCGCGCGCCTCCTCGCCGAACCCCTGCCCGGTCCGTCAGCCTCTTCCGTCGCATCCGGGCTGATGAGCACGATGCACGAGCGGGTCGGCGCCTTCGCGATCAACAAGTTCACCAACGCGATCCAGCACTCGACCATCGCGGTGACGACGATCCGATCGGGCGTCGGCGATCCGCCGAAGGCGAACGTGATCCCGTCGGTCGCCGAGGCGACGCTCGACTGCCGCGTGCTGCCGGGCACCACGCGCGACCAGTGGCTCGCCGACATCCGCCGCGGGCTCGGCGATCCCGGGCTCGAGATCGACGTGATCAACGAGTCGGACGACCCCATCGTGTCGCCGCAGGACACGCCGCTCTATCGGAATCTCGAGGCGGCGATTCACCGGCGCCACCCCGATGCCGTGATCACGCCGATCCTGGTGCCGTACGGCACCGATTCGAACGCCTTCCGGCCGCGCGGCGTCACGAGCTACGGCATCTTCCCCGCCCCCGTGTCCGCCGACGAGGTCGCGTCGATGCACGGCGACGCCGAGCACGTCAGGCTCGACGCGATTCCGGAGGCGGCGCAAGTGTTTTTCGAGGCTATACGGGAGACGGCGATGCGGCAATCGTCTCGAGCTGCTGCACGTGATTGAGGTCGTGTCCCGCCATCTGATGGATCACCCAGTCGACGGTGAGCGCGCCGTACTCTGGGTGCGTGAACGGCGTCTGGCGCTCGGCGGCCGACAAGGCGGCGAAGAGAGACAGATTCATCTGCCGTAGCGCGAAGCGCGCGGCGGCGGCCTCGGCGCCCGTCGTCCGCGATTCCTTCACGATCCACGCATCCTGATCGAAGGGCTGCGCCGCGTAGGCGGGCGAACAGAGCGCCATGCGCACACGATAGCCAAGCGCCATCTCGGTTTCGGCCAGGTGCGTGAGGATCTGGCGCGCGGTCCATTTCCCCGGCGCATACGTGCGCTCGAACTGCGGCCGCGACCAGCCGTCGGTCAGCGCGCGGATGCGCTCGGAGGTATCACGCATCGACGCGATCGGCTCGCGGTCGCCGAGGTATGTGGAGTAGGGAGTCTTCGGCGTCATGCTCTCCGTTCGCACTAAATCGTGATTTGCACCACGGTCTTGGCGCTGCGGTGCTGCTCGATCAGATGCGGCAAGAGCTTCTTGCTCAAATACACCTTGGACTCGGCGTTGTCCGCCGCGTTGCGCTCGTACTTCACCACCTCGAAGCGCAGGTGATCGAGCGTGCCGCGCATGTCGTAGAAACAGTTCTTGGTCTTGACGACGATCTCGTCGAACCCCTGTTCGATGGCCCACACTTCCTGCTGCTCGGTGAGCGCACGGAAATGCCCCTGGCCGCGCCAGTCGCGGCGCGTCCCGCCGATCCAGGTATAGAGAATGCGGCGGCCGTCGAACCGGACGTAGTCGCGCAGCCGGTTGACGAGGTCGTGCAGCTTGGGTTCGGCTTCGTCGATGGTGACTTCGTGCGCCACCTTGAACGAGACCGGCACGACCGAGCCACGGTCGTCGGGCAGCGGGGCGTTGGCGAGGAGAATCAGGTGCGCGCGCCCGGTGAGGCGGCGGACGATTTCCGCCGCGGTCTTCTTGCGCGGAAATTCGCCGAAAAACTCCTCGATGTATTGAATCTCGAGCGCGCCCTGTTCGAGATCATAGTGCGTGATGTGGTATTCCACGGCTGAAACGACGCATTGTACACGAATCGGAAGGATGTAAGATCATGGGGTGATGGGGTAATGGAATGACGGGGTGAGGGACATCATCCCATTACCATGTCACTCCATCACTCCATTCTTCACCCACGCTCCGCCCTACCTGCGCGGCAGATATTTCTTGTCGATCCCGGCGACGACGACGTAGTTGGGGTCGACCATTTCCACGAGGTGGATTTTCGCCACCTTGGAGAGCAGCTCGTAGGCGTCGAGCTCCGACAGGCCGTAGTCGGCGTGGATCCAGCCGACGAGCTCGATGAATGCGATCCGCAGTGCGTCGTCGAGCGGACGATACGCGCCGATCGCCATGATGGACGTGTCGTTCTCCAGGCGCGGCCATGCGATCTTCTTGTGCTTGATGAGGTCGACCTGCAGCCGCACCCGCATCGGGACTTCGATCGCGGTGCCGGCGATCTCGCCGTCGCCCTGCGCGGCGTGGCCGTCGCCGATATAGAGAAGCGCGCCTGGTGCGTTGACCGGCAGATACAGCGTGTAGCCAGGCCGCACCTCGGGCGCATCCATGTTGCCGCCGAACTCCGCCGGGACGACGGAGCTGCGCGCCTCGCCGCCCGCCGGCGCGACGCCGATGCAGCCGAGAAACGGCAGCAGCTGAATCTTCACGGTGAACGCGGAATCGCTGGCGTGAAAGGTCGCTTCGTTGGCGGCCCGATCGATGTCGTAGAACCAGATTTTCTCCGGCAGGTTCGCGTTCAGCATCGGCGTGTAGTTCGTCGTGTTGAGCGCGCCGAAGCCCGGCGCGAGCGTGCCGACGCCTCGATCCGAATCGACGGTGAGATTCAGGATTCTGACGACCAGCGTGTCGCCCGGTTCGGCGCCCGCGATCGCGAACGGTCCGGTCAGCGGGTTGTCGCCCTTCACGAGCGCGAGTGTGTCGCCCGGCTTTCGAATGACGCCGCCGAAGCAATCGGCGGTGCGCGTCTCGAGCGTGTCGCCCGGCTTGAGCGTCGCGACCGGCGGCACGGTGGCGTACACGTACTTGAGATCCTTGTCGGCCGGCTCGTAGCGAACCGTCTGCTGGGCTGCGGCGGCGGTCGAATACGCACCGGCGAGAATCGAGAGGATGCAGGCCACACGCACGCGCATTGATCGTTCTCCCTGTTATCGTCGGAACAAGAACGCGAGAGCGTCGGGAAAGCGCGATGCCCACGACGCTTCGTTGTGGCGGCCGCCTTCCTGGACGACCACCTTCAGGCGATTCTCGCCGAGTCCGGCGTCCGCGAGGATCTCGCCGAGCGTCTGCACGGCGCTCGGGCCGCGCCCGCCGCGGCCTTCTCCCGTGCCGATGCCGATCACGATCCGCTCGGGCCAGCTCGTCATGGTTCTGGCCCGATCGAGCATCAGGCCGTTGCCGGCGCCGACCGACGGGCTCTCGAGGAGCAGCCGGCCGAACACGCCGGCGCGCGCGAGGGCCGCGTAGAAGGCGCACGCGGCGCCGTACGACGATCCGCCGAAGCCGGTATGGGCCGGGCCGACGAGCGTCGGATACTTCTTGTTGATGAACGGCATCAGCTCGTCGATCACGAACTGCAGGTAACGGTCGGCGGTTGGCGGCAGATAGTCGACGCCGCGTGCTTCGTCGCCGGCGTTGTCGATCCCGACCACGATCAGCGGATCGACCACGTGCTCGTCGATGAGCCGCGCGGCCGTGTCGTCGACGTGCCAGCCGCCGCCGCCCGAATCCGGATCGCCGTCGCGAAACAGATTCTGCCCGTCGTTCAGATAGAGCACCGAATACCGGACGCCGCGTCGCATATGGGCCGGCCGCCACACGCGCACCGTTCGATTGGCGTTCAGGACGCGGCTGTGAAACTGACGGACGTCGACCTTACCCGGGTGCTCGAAAGCAGACGCAGGGGACGCTGAGGCACGGAGGAACATCGCCACAGAGGCACAGAGACACAGAGCTAATTTCTTCTCTGTGACTCTGTGACTCTGTGGCCATTTCATTTCCGCGTCTCTGCGTCCCGCTTTTCGAGTTTCGTCCAGGCGTCCCGCAGCGACACCGTGCGGTTGAAGACGAGCGCGCCAGGCTTCGCGTCGGGATCGACGCAAAAATATCCGAGACGCTCGAATTGAAACCGCGCGCCCGGCGCGGCCGATGCCAGGCTGGGCTCGACCCGGCACGTCGTCAGCACCTCGAGCGAGTGCGGGTTGATGTTGTCGAGAAACGTCTTCCCATCGGCCGCCTTCTCGGGATCGTCGACCGAAAAGAGCCGATCGTACAGTCGTACTTCGGCGCCAATCGCGTGCGCGGCCGACACCCAGTGTAGCGTCGCCTTGACGCGCCGGCCGTCTGGCGAATCGCCGCCGCGCGTCGCCGGGTCGTAGGTGCAGCGCAGCTCCGCGACCTCGCCGCGATCGTCTTTCACGACGCCCGTGCAGGTGAGGAAATACGCGCAGCGCAACCGGACCTCTTTGCCCGGCGACAGGCGAAAGAACTTCTTCGGCGGATCCTCGCGGAAGTCGTCGCGCTCGATGTACAGCACGCGCGAGAACGGCACCCTGCGCGTGCCCGCTGACGCGTCCTCCGGGTTGTTGATGACGTCGACCTCCTCGGTCTGCCCTTCCGGATAATTCGTGATGACGACCTTCAACGGACGCAGCACCGCCATCACGCGCCGGGCGCGCGCGTTCAGATCCTCGCGAATCGCGTGCTCGAGCTGCGCCATGTCGATGACATTTTCTTTTTTCGCCACGCCGATCCGGCCGCAGAAATCGCGGATCGACTCCGGGGTGTACCCGCGGCGGCGCAGGCCGGTGATCGTCGGCATCCGTGGATCGTCCCAGCCCGAGACGACGTTCTGCTGCACGAGCTGCAGCAGCTTGCGCTTGCTCATCACGGTGTAGTTCAGATTGAGCCGCGCGAATTCGATCTGCTGCGGCCGGCCGCCGTCCGGAGACACGGCCAGGTTCGTCACCAGCCAGTCGTACAGCGGCCGGTGATCCTCGAACTCGAGCGTGCACAGCGAATGCGTGATCCGCTCGAGCGCATCCGACAGCGGATGCGCGAAGTCGTACATCGGATAGATGCACCAGGTGTCGCCCGTGCGGTGGTGCGTCGCGTGACGGATCCGGTAGAGGGCCGGATCGCGCATGTTGAAGTTGGGCGACGCCATGTCGATCTTCGCCCTGAGCACGTGGACGCCGTCGGGGAACTCGCCGGCGCGCATTCGCGCGAACAGATCCAGGTTTTCCTCGACGGATCGATCGCGGTACGGACTGTTCGTCCCAGGCTCGGTCAGCGTCCCGCGGTGCTGCCGGATCTCGTCGCCGGTCAGGCTGTCGACGTACGCCCTGCCGCTCGTGATGAGCGCGACCGCGAATTGATAGAGCGGCTCGAAATAGTCCGAGGCGTAGAAGAGCGCGTCCCAGCGGAAACCGAGCCACTCGACGTCTTCTTTGATCGCGTCGACGTACTCGACGTCTTCCTTGGCCGGGTTCGTGTCGTCGAACCGCAGGTTGCAGGTGCCGCCGAACTCCCGCGCGACGCCGAAGTTCAGGCAGATCGACTTGGCGTGGCCGATGTGGAGATAGCCGTTCGGCTCGGGGGGAAACCGCGTCGCGACGCGTCCGCCATGCTTGCCTGACGCCGCGTCCTTTTCGACGATCGTCCGAATGAAATCGACCGGCGCGGCCGCCGGCGTGTGGGGTTCGTTCATGGGCTGTCGAGTATTTTAGTGTGGCTTGACCAGTTCCTGCAGGACCGCCAGCGTCAGCTCGCCGGCGTGCGCCACGCGCAGCATCGCCGGCGTCAGGTCGTGCGTCTCGGTCAGCCAATGCGGGATCGCGACCGTTTTCATTCCCGCCGCGGCCGCCGCCGCGATGCCGGGACCGGAATCCTCGATCGCGACCGTTCGCGCGGGGTCGACCTGCAGCCTCCGCGCCGCCTCGAGATACACGTCCGGCGCCGGCTTCCGCCGCTTCACGTCGTGCGCCGTCACGATCGTCTGAAAGCGCCCCGAGAGGCCGAGGAGATCGAGGGTCGGAACCACCCAGCGCGCGGGCGCCGACGAGGCGATCGCCAGCGGCACGGCCGCTTCAACCAATGCATCGATCAGCGCGCGAATCCCCCGCATCGGCTCGCGCGAGACGAGCTCCTGAAAGAGCCGGTGCTGCTCATCCTTGAACGCCGCCGACGATCCCGGCGCGCGATCCGACAACCCGCGCAGCCTCACCGCCCAGCGGTCCTCGTGCCCCTCGACCCAGATGCCGATCTGATCGCACCATTCCGCCGGCGTGAGCGGCACGCCGCAGCGCTCGTAGATCAGACGATGGGATTCGAACTCCGCGGTTTCGCTGTCGAGAATGACACCGTCGAAATCAAATATCACGGCGTCGGGATCATTGGTCATCCAGTGACCCATCTCGGCCATCGTGCCACGCGACCGGCGCGGCGTTCCATCACCGCCATTCCGGATCGTACCCGCGGCGCCGGAGCCTTGTTTCCACCTTGAGGCTCAGAGAGAACAGCGCCATCGCCTCGACCAGGGCGATGAATGCGTAAATCGCGTAGCGCGTGAAGGCGCTCGGGTCGGGCCAGCACGTGAAGCCCTCGTCGAGGCATTTTTGCGCGACGCGGATCAGCTCGACATGCTCCCGCATCATCAGCGCCATGGCGGCGCCGAAGATGACGGTCGTGCCGGTGAGGTTGCCGAGGATCGGCTGGTTCTTCCGCCACAACGGGTATGCGACCAGACCGCCCACCACGGGCGGCACGGTCAGCGCCAGCGCGATCCAAGACCAGTTCAACTGATTCACAAGCTACCTTGCTGTCTCAAACGCCTCTCTCCACTGCCCCACTCGCGCGCAGTGTCCGCGTGACGGTTAGACAATCGGTCCCAGAAACTCCCAGAACGAACCGACCGCAAACAAGGGCACAACCACAGCGTACAGCCAAGCGACATCGACGAGCGCTGGCTGCGGTAGGCGAAACCACCACGGCCCGACAAACGGACCGCGGTGTTTCAGGAAGGCCCACCCGAGATGGAGTCCGCCCCCGCCCGCCAGGACGAACGCGGCGAGCTGCAGGAAGAGTGTGACGAGGTAGTACGTCGCCGTCCGCACATGCGCCAGGCGGCTCCGGTGAGCGTGATTGACCGATACGATGCCGCCCACCCAGCCACGATACGCAGCCAGGCCCACGGGTAGTACCAGCGTCATCCCCCCCATCGTCTCTGGAATCGCCGCAAGCCCGAGGTTTCTGGAAAAATCGATGAGAGCCGCCGTCGCGTGCGCACCCCGATCATCCGCGCGGGAGGCGGGGTCGGCGCGGTGTGCCCGCGCGACCAGCGAGTCGCGATAGCGGAGGGCGAAGCTGTTCCCCGCGTGGGCCATCACGGCACCGCTCGTGACCGACAAGATGTACGTCATCGCGATGATCACGATGCCCGGGCGAGCATGCCGCAAGGCCAGCCCGATCTGTGTGGACACGTCGAAAAGCCTCAAATGCTGCCTGGCGCTGCACTTCGCCAAAACGCGATCGTTCGAGGCCCCACGACATCACGAAAATCACCATAGATACCGTCGAGACATCGCCCGAAGGCCACCGCATGAGCGGAGCAGCCAAGGAGGGACAGGGCGCGCAGAATCCGTGTGATGCGGAGAAAATTGTGGCTGTGGGAGTACAGCCATATCCGGCGTCGTTCGGTGAAATCCGCGGCGCGGACGATCTCTGGTGTCACGGCCCCGGCTTCATCTCGGCAGGCTAAGCCGAAGAAGCGCAGCATGACTCCAAAAGACAGAAGAAGCTCGGCTCGAAGAGACTGATCGGACTTGAACAGGCTGATGTCCGCTTGAGACAGCAGAGGTGCGTCATCGCTGGCCGAGCTCGGCTCTGGTAGTGGAAACAGCCACTGGATGAAGTCGTGCGTCTCTTCAAGCTCTTCGAGGCTGAGCCTTCGAATATCCACCAACGAGCGCCCACGATGGTCCGTCCCTTGATGCCGATAGAACAAGATGAGATGGCTCTCAGGCATGATGACGCCACGCCCCCTTAGGTTGGAACGCGGCCCTGCCGCTGAAGCCACCACCTCATACACTTGTGCCCGACATCGACCGGATCGCAGAACATGAGCGGGCAGCCCCCGACGATGCAGTCGATGCCCTGCGCGGCACACTCGCGAACGGCCTCGTCTGAAACGCTGCCGTTCCCAAAAGACCGATGGAACCACACGTGGCGTACGCCGTGGTCACTGCACTGCCGCACAACCTGGATCGACACATCTGGAGAGGTCGCGATCACGACACCGTCAAGTTGAACCGGTACGGCGGCGAGGTCGGGGTAACACTTGACGCCCTCCACCTCCGACGCCTTTGGGTTGATCGGAAACACCTCGTACCCGGAGCTTCTCAGCTTGCGGAACACGAAGTTGGCCGCCTGGCTCGTGTGCCGGGAAACGCCGGCCACGGCTATGCGCCTTCCCCGAAGAAACGTTGCGACGGATTCCGGAGTCTTGATCATGCCCACAAGCATGGCACGAGCCGCGGCACGTGTCGGCGGAATCTCTATTGGAGATCATTGCGTCTCCTCTTGATTGCACCGTGGTCTAACGTTCGCGCTTCAGCCGCGGCGTCATCATGCGGCCATCGGAGTACCGGTGCTCGTACCCGCAGAGCACAACCAGCCGCTTTCCCGCGAATTCTGTCGCGAATCGCCTGATGTTGCGCAGCATCTCGCCGTGTGAACGGTGCCGACCACGACAATCTCGGTGGGTGTCTGTGGGGCCGGTCTTGCCACGGCAGGGACGATCGCGACGAGTGCCACTGCGGCCAAAGAGATGTGGCCGAACCGTCCAAGCATGGTGTGCCCTCACCTGCGGCGCCGCGCGACCGCACTTACGTCATTGCATGATGCCGGTGCGATTACCGGCTGGATCTTCGAACAGGGCGAAGTGCACCACGCCGGGCACATCGGTTGGCGGAATCAGGACCCGCCCTCCGGCCCGGACGACGCTTTCGAGCGCCGCCGCGAGGTCGGGAACCTTCACGTAGAACACGTGCTCGGGCCGATCGTCCTGACGAAACCCGCCTGCGAGCCCCGCCCCTCCGGCCGCTTGAAGCGAATAGTAGTTCGGGAAAGGGCCAGGCGTCGGTTCCCAGCCGAATACGGCCGCGTAGAAGTCGGCCAAGCTCTTGGCGTCAGGCCCTGCAACCTCGAAGTACGTGATCGGATTCATCATCACACTCTTTTCTTGATCACTCCACCCATCACCGTCGCGACGTGATCGCTCTTCACCGCCGTCTCGGCATGCCGGATGCCCATCGTCATTCGTGACGTGCGCCAGCCTTGTCGGGTGTCCGCGCTTGACCTGCCAGTCTCAGGTACGCAGCCGCGGCGCGGAGCCGCACGGCTTCGTTCTGGTCATCGAGCAGCGGTGCCAGGTCGGTCCTCAGTCGAGGATCCCTGCGCAGCGCGAGCGCATGCACGGCTGCGGCTCGCACCGACCAGTCCGTGTCGCTCAACGCGTCCCGTAAGGCCTCCAACGTGGCTTGGTCCTTTTCGGTAGCCAGCATCAATGCCGCCGCCGCCCGCCCCGAGACTTGGGTATCGGTCAGGAGTGCCTGCATCGACGCGACGCCCACTCCCATGTAAGGCACCGGGACAAATCCGATGCCTTTGTGCACGGCAAACAGGAGCATGACCCGCGGCGAATGGATCATCCGCAGCGCGTCCCGTTTCTGCTTCGAGAAGATACTGGACGAGCTCCGACTGTCCCCTGCGAGTATGGCGAGCAGTGCCTGCTTGCCCGCGGGGTCGTGCAAGCCCCACAGCGCCTTCGCGGCGGCAAAGCTTACTTCCGGCACCTCGTCATCCAGCGCGGCGCGCAGCGCCGCGACAGACTCCTGGCTTTTCACCTCCGTCAGGCTCATCACGGTGGCCAGGCGGACGTCGACGTCCTTGTCCTGCAACATCGCTTTGAGAGGCGACAAGAACTGCGCTGCCACCAGGCTCAACGCCACCACGGCTTGCTTCCGCGTATCGGCGTTCTTGGCTTCCAGCGCCTGCCGCAGAATGTCGCGACATTGCGCGTCGGTTGCGGCCGTCATTCGGCCGACATAGAGGACCGACAGGATGAGGGTCCAGATCGGCACGCTCCGTACGATCGTCCATCGGCATGCCATCATCGCGTGGCCTCCATTTGCATCTGGTTACCGAGGTCGACCGGTTCCCGATCGCCCTGACGAAACCCGAGGGTGATGCCGGAACAAGAACATTCCGTGCCAGAGCAACCGACGCCTCGAGTCTTCCGTACCTATTCCCTCTCTTGTTCACGCTTGTTGAGAACGCTCTGCCGCCTTCTTCAATCGCGCCAGAGCATCCGCTACTCCCTCGTGTAACTGTCGGCTCCCGAAATGTTCGAGCATCCATCCCCACCATCCAGGTGAGATTGTGAAGTCTCAACCAAAGCTCACCCGGCAATGCTCGTTATCCAGCGCCCCACACACGATATGGTTGTGCACCGTGATGCCGAACGGTAACTGCGTCGTCAGATCCAAGGCCCGTTTGTCCGGGTCGACGCCCGCAACCGTGATCTGCACGTCCCAATCTTTCCCGAGCGCTCTCGTTCGCGCGGATATTCGCTGCCCCGACTTGGCCGGGCCAGCCGGCTCTATCGAGCACGTTTTCGCATCCCACCACAACCCATAATTGCAGGGATCAGCCAGGAGTTGCCAGACCCGCTCGACGGGCGCTTCCACTGTGGCGACGGGACAAGTGCTTATGCTCATCGAGATATCACAACCATGATCTGCGCCGCACGTTCTCGAACCTCTTCAGAACACGTACGGTACCAAGGCCTTCGTGGATCGGACGTAGGCCTGGTACTCGGGATACTGCGCGCCAAGCAACCGTTCCTCGGCGACGACTCTGGCGATGACCACTGCTGTGACCGCGATGCCGATCGCTAGAGTCAAAACCGACAAATGACTGACGACCGCAGCCCATACAAAGAGTAGCGCCGCTGAGTACATCGGGTGCCGAATGAAGCGATATGGACCGCGTCTTATGATCGAACCGCCGCCAGGCGCGGCCGTCACCCGAAACGTGCCTTTCTGGAATGAGCGCCGCGCCCACACACTCAGGCCCACGGCCGCGCCTTGAGCAGCAACGACGAAAGGTGACGAGGCAAATAGGTTACCTGTTACGCCAAGCACGGCAATCGCGGCGACGACGAACAGAAGCGGTAACGCTGAAGCGATCATCAGAGTGATCCCCGTCGTTGTCTCTGCGGCCTAACGTCAGCGGTCAGCCGCGGGCGCCGCGACGATGATGGCACGACTCGCGCCCGCCGGCTGCAGCGCTGTGTTAGACGGCCCACGAAAGAACCGATCACAGCCGGAACCTTCGCGGCTGTCCCCTCGCCGCGCGGCTCGTCGAAGGCCAATCGCCGTCCTGGATAGTCCACCGTCACGGTGAACCGTCGTAGGAGCTCGCCACCGATAATGCCGTCGAAATCCTCGCTCGCATTCAACCCAACAGCGGACTGCGAGAGCGCGGCATCGGGAGCGCCGATCACGGTGCTGCCAAAGGTCACGGACGTCAACTTCACGACCGGCGAGAAATCGATGCCATTGATGCCGACGGTCGCGCTCTGCTGTCGGCTCGGAAAACGCGTCGTCAGCCGATGGCGGCGCACGAACGGACTCGTCAGCGTCAGCGCGCTGTTGCTGCCGGTGTCGATAAGGAGTCGCGCGGCGACCTGGTCGCCGTCTGGCAGCGTGAGCGTCGCTGTCGCGATGAGGTGGTTGCCGTCAATCGTGATCGGCACTGATGTCGTCGTCCCTTTCGGAGTCGCTGACGACGGCTGAAGCGTCACACGGGACTCAGCGTACCTGAATTCGACGGCGTGGAGGCTCAGAAAATCGGTGCCGAGGACACCGTCGACGGCGTGGCCGAGATAACCGGCGTTGGCACGGACGGCCACGACGAACAGTTGCGGCGGCGCGAACACCGGCGCACCGCCAACCTTGATCCGTGCTCCGGATGTCGTCGCCACGGACACATCGTCCGCACTGACGCCGACATTGGTGCGCGGCCCCCCATCGCGGACGACGAGGCCGGCCAGCTTCGCGGCGGCCGGGTCGATGACGGTGAGCGTCGCACCTGTGTCGATTGTGAACCAGAACGGTCCTTGGCCATTTATCGTGGTGCGCGCGAAGAACACGTTCGACGCGCGCTCGACCGGCAGGCGAATAGATCGGAAGAGCACA
>OCZT010004111.1_pt1 | contig 14763 bp, 15 predicted proteins | sample 1539031 | NCBI WGS metagenome assembly OCZT01 (sample SAMEA3539308, study PRJEB22396) | soil metagenome | biome: tundra; feature: field; material: soil | place: USA | collected 2010-05 | depth 0.15 m
GGTTTTCTTTTTATTCTATTGTATCATTAGAAAGGATTTTTTGCAACGGAACCCTTTTTATTCTATTGTATCATTAGAAAAGATTTTTTGCAACGGAACCCTTTTTATTCTATTGTATCATTAGAAAGGATTTTTTGCAACGGAACCAATTAAAGACTCAAAATTGGTACTAAGCGCCTTAAAGAAGGGGTAACTTGAAAAGCTAATATCTAAGGGGTAAAATATATGAAAAGTGCATATCAAGATGTAGTAGACGAAGTAAGGACTCTTAAAGGAATTGAAGAAGCCATAGCTCTGGCAATTGAGAGAGAAAGAGAAGCAAGAGAGTTCTATCTTTATAAATCTACTTTAATGGAAAATCCAAAATTTAAGGAGCTCTATGAATATCTTGCAAATGAAGAATTAAAGCATCTCGGCTGCCTCGAAAAATGCCGTGACACAAAAGAACTGCCAGTAGTCAGGACAAAAGTACATAGTGATCAGTCTTTAACCTCTGAGTTCAATCCAGCTCGAACAAAAGGGAGTGAAATCACTCTTGGAGATACAGGTATTCTTCTTGCAGCTATGAGGCATGAGAGACAAAATGAGGATTTCTATTCAGAACTGGCAAAACAAGTTGAAGACAATGCTCAGAGAAGTTTCTTCAAAATGTTGTCAAGATACGAAAGAGCACACTACGAGTTGATTGATGGTTACCTGGATTATGTTACCGGTTTCAGGATGCAAACTTGATAAAACGGGGGATCATGAGTAATATGAATACAAAAGGAAAAACTAGTGAAATTATTGAGCTTTCTAGGAGTGTCTATAGGGTAGAAGCTCAAGGGTTCCGTTGCAAAAAATCCTTTCTAATGATACAATAGAATAAAAAGAAAACCAAAGATAGTAATATGCTATCTGATTCCTTTAAATGGAAGCATTATGAAGGAGAAATTATCCTATTGAATGTAAGATGGTACTTAAAATATCCATTGAGCTATAGAAATTTAAAGGAAATGATGATAGAAAGAGGAGTTCAAGTTGATCACAGTACTATAATGAGATGGATACATCAATATTTCCCCTTCTTTAAATAAAAATATGTAACTATATAAAAAGTAACGATAATAAACAGTGAATATAGTTTATTAATAAATATATTTGCCAATATTTGGACTTATTCACCTATAAAAACTTTTTTAAAAATGCAGACGCAAATGTTAAATTTAAAAGAATATCCATAGAAAACAAATTTTTTAATACAGGTATTTTGATAAAATCTACGTATTATTTTTTAAATTTGACTATAAATAACCTATAATCTAGACTGAAAAGGAGAAAATGCATAGATTTCATCACAAAAGCTGTGCATTCATGAGAGTTGAATCAAACGTGTGATCCGAAAATTGATTGCTTCAGCTGCAGACAAAAGGACATAAGTGGTAAAAACTTTCCAATTTTACTTAATAATTTCTTTACTTTCAAATTTGGCAAAAAATTTTTAATATCATTTTCCCTAATGTAATTAGCGAGACAATCATATAAATCGTTTCTATTATCGAAATCGTCTCTACTATCATAACGCGAAATACAATCTCGTATTGCTTCAAATAAGTTTCTTAATTCAGTTTTAATATCTTTTTTTAATAAATTATTATTCAGGCTATATATAAGAACACTTTCATCATTTATGTTTTTGAAAAATACTATACAAGGTATTTCATTTAATTCAATACCAATCGCTCTTGCAGTTATATAAGCTTCACCGCTTGATGATGTTTCGGATTTTGAACTTTTATCGTGATAAAAAATTAAACAATCCTTCCCAGATAGTTGACTTAATTCTGCACGGTAGTTCTTAACATAATTTGCAATTTCCCCATCTTTCGAAGTATACAAAAGAAAAGCATAAAAAGCGAATTTTTCTTTTTCAGTGCTACTAAAATACCCTACAACATCTCCATAATGTTCCACACGGTTCATGATACCACCAAAATTAGCAATTATTAACTATAATACTATGGTGCATTATATTTATTATTTATTGGTTCAATATTTTGACAGTATATCGAAAGTTCTGTAAAAATGACTGTTCTCCATCCTTTTCTTTCATTACAAACTAAAATTTTTTTGGTTTCGCTGATGCATAGATTTACACACAAAAACTGTGCATGAGATTTTTGAATCGATTTTTAAATATCAGTAAGCTAATTCCAATACAAATCATGATCAAGCCACCAATAAAGTCGATTTCTTACTTGAATAAATGACCGACTTTAGATCCTGATATTACACCACAAAAAGACCGAAAAACAGTTGTACACCTTATAATAATCGAAGGCTCAAAAATAGGTATCTTGAGAAATGCAAAGCTCATTCCCATAAAAAGGGAATCTATATTTGTTGCAAGTGCAAGAAGCAAAGTAGTGTTACAAATTTGCTGCAACTTCAAAATTATGTTTTTTTGTATAACCTATGTTTTAAATATATAAACCTTTTAATTTGTGAAAGAAAATAGCTATAGGAGACTTGAATGAACGAGAATCAAGCTAGCTTTACTGCAATCATGGTAGCATACATGCGTGCCTATCATTCCATGCATGGTATTCCTAAAATTTTTGATGATTTTTTAGCTTATGATTTGATACCTGAGGAAAAAAGAGCACTAATTGAACAATATTTAATTGAACAAAATATGACCTGCAGTCAACAGCTTAATGATTCTGAGTATGCTGCATCTCACTCCAATCAAACAATTAACTCAGAGTCATTAATGCAAGAAACTCATCGAAATGCTGGCGTTTTCATCAGCCGTGCTCAATATGCTGAAGACTCCCTAGAAAAAGCTGTTGAGCAAGGGGTAAAGCAGTATGTAATTCTTGGAGCAGGAATGGATACATTTGCATTTAGGCAACCTGAAATGATGGTGAAATTGGAAGTATTTGAGGTTGATCATCCTGCAACACAAGAATTTAAGCTTCAGCGACTTGTCGAGTTGGAATGGGAACATCCTGCCAAACTACACTTCATCCCTATAGATTTCACGAAGGAAAGTCTGGTAACCGCACTAATTAGTTCGTCATCGTATGATCCACAAATTAAGACCTTTTTTAATTGGCTTGGTGTCACTTACTTCTTGACCCGAGATGAAGTATTCACAACATTTCGTTCTATAAGGGAAATTGCTCCTGCAAATAGCACTATTGTCTTTGATTATCTCGATACTGATGCATATATTCCTGAAAAATCGTCTCCACAAATGCAAAAAACATTGGAGTACTTGAGAAAGATAGATGAACCAATGATTACTGGTTTTAATCCGTTAACTTTAGGAGACGAACTCACATGTTTAGGATTTAGTCTCAGAGAAAATTTAAGCCCAACGATATCGAAGAACATTATTTTAAAGGACGTACAGGTAAATATCAAACTCAAGAACATGGGCACTTTGCGTGTGCAGTTGTTAAATAATTAGGCATAACAATATGCCGATAAAAATTTTAATTTATCCATGTTTTTTCTTTTGTGTGTGTTCTGTTCAAATTATGCACAGATTTAACATTATAATCTATGCATTAAAATACCCATTTTGTAAGGCTACTCATTGACTTTGGACCGTGTTTTTGTGGTTGATAAACCGAAACAAGAATAGTCTATCTTGTAAAATGACATCCAACTTATGTACATTTAAAAAACGACTGCATTCTTGGTCATACTCTACAGTGTATAACTCATTATCTAAAAGGCAATCAACATTATCTAATAGTTTATCACTACAGACATTTCCACCATTACCACGAGTATTATTGCCGGAATGGTGGTTTATCATGGGAACGTTTAAATATTTTGAAATCTAATATTGCAGCGTCCATGAAAGTCACAGTCAATATAACAGGAGTGGGACCAGTAGATATTGAAGGAGACAATCCTGAGATAATCACAAAGTTGATAGAGTCACTTACAGCGTCATCAATACTTAAATATGCGGTGGGAGATGAATCAAAAACGAGTACTTCCGCACCAAAACACATATCAATTGCCGAATCTCCCGGGACTAAGTATGTGGTTGGAGATGAACTGGAAACTAATGCTCCCACGCCAAAACAAATGGCTTCCGAAGCAAGAAATATTAAATCGGATTTTGTTGCCCATGATAAGGAGATTGTTGACCATGGAACCGTTGACTTGGTGACTGCTGAGAAGTGGACGGAGGATATAACCCGATATATTTTATCCAAACCAAATTACGAGCATGAGTTGGGCGAATTAATGGAAAATGTATTAGGAAGACGCATTAAACAGAGTAAAGAACGAAAGTACTATGATACCTTTTTGAATAAGATCAGACTAGTGAGAAAAAGGATTAAAAGAGAGTACAACATTGAGTGGGATTCTTCCAAAATGCGCTATGGTCGTGGATCATATCCCTTGACTTATAAAATTAAAAAAACGAATAGTCAATTGAACCAAAAAGAGCACCAAAGCGAAAAATTGGATTAGATATAAGTTAAATGGAAATAAAGATGCATAGAACAATTATATGCAAAACAATGAATATAATTATCCGACAGGTTGCATCAACAACCCGTCGGTGACCCAGTCATCAAAAATTAGAAATGTTATTTTGATGAAAACAGGGATTATATCCAATATATCAATTGCTGTTTTCATTGAAATATGTTTCCCTTTGGGAAATAGTTGTGATTTTTTAGTGTACTGGGCTATTCTGACCGACTTAATTTATATTTTAAAAAAAATAATTAGGAGTTAAAAATATGACAATTTCTGAGTATTTTGAAGAAACAGCAATTTAAAATAAAAAATATTCAACTGTATAATTCGAAGAAAATTTAAAATCGTTGTCGGATGAATATAAACTTGCAATAATTGATATCAGTTTTTAATATATAGAAAACTTTCTGCGTTCTTTACCCGAAACGTGGGATAGTCAAGAGCCTGAACTGAATCCAAAACTTCAGTCTGCATTTCTGAAAGTATTTACGTTATTGGACCTAATTTCGAAAAGCGCAGAGGAATTTGTATCTTTAGATATTTTAAAAGTGTTGCTTGAAGGTAGCACAAATATATTTTAAGGTGGAAAATCTGTGAAAATCGAGACGTTGGGAGATGATACGTTGAGGATCTCGGCAGCGGATAATTAAAAGAACTTAATCAAAATACAACTAAATTGTTGTGTTGCAAAAAATCTGGCTCTCTTGCAAAATCAGAAAAAATCTTCACAATTCGGAAAGTTAATCATTTTCATTAGAAAGAAAATGACACACAAAGGTGAAAAAATATAGTGTCAAAATGCAGAAATATTATTTTTGCAACGGAACCAGATTTTGTATGAGATCTGCAAAAATTACAGATATAGATGTGTCAAGCGCGAACGGAACCGAGTTTACAAGTCCCAGACTTTGAAGAAAAGAGGTGATTCTGATGCTCACATTTGTATCCGCAGTGAAAAAGTCACACCAAATGCTGCGGAATATAAGATAGACACCGGCTCTCAAGAACCAGACTTGGACCAGATATAGACTCGGCGGTGTTGGCTAAGATTTTGGATAAGATTTGTGAAAACGGTGGATCCAAATATATCGAGCGAAAACTGAAGCTGAGACCACAAGCCCCAAACTTCCAAGATGAGGAGGAGTACCAATGCCCACAAGTGAGAAACTTGAACGTATGTTCAGCTCTGCTAATAAAAATCATTTCCAATCTCTTGCAGGTTTACACCACGATTCAGACATCTGGCAAAAAAAATTCTTATGCAATATGAGGCTGAGTAAATGAAAATACCCACAGAATATCAGGAAGCAGAACCCGAACCCAAAGTTAATACCTGGGAATCCTTATCGAAATGAGCATTTTTTGAATCGATAAAGGAAATAATCAAAATTGAACCTATAACAGCACGGGATACCGCCGTTTATATTTTTAAATTCAATGTTTCAAAGCCTACTGGAAATGAAGGTTCCAAGAGCACAGGGATCATTGAAATAAACATTTCAGATTTTATGAGGTCATACAAAAAATTTGAGAATCTCATATTTTCTCATCTAGATATTATGCTCCCTAAAATAATGAAATCAAAATCTGTACCAGGGGAACCAAACGAATGGTCTAAATTTGTTCAGTTATGTGGAAAACTGTTCCAAAAAGTTCCACCTTCAGAATCTACTGAATGGGCAAAATGTGACCGCTTCTTAGAAATTGTGGCTGGATTTTCAATATTAGAAGAAAGTCAAAAAGCTGAGTGGGGAGCAAATTCAGGAGTGGAGAACACGCTGTTGAAAAAAACATATAATTATGGCATATTTTACTGTTTAAAAGCAAAAGACGTCGCAAAATTATGTGAAACCTTAAAGATAGTAATAGCACGGAAAGATATGGGCAGTACAATGAAAGCCAGGGGAATAAAAAGAGAAGGGGAAAGTCTTGTAAGAGTTGGAAAAAAAGTTATCCGAGCTTGGTGTTTTACTGAAGAAAGTCTCATTGAACATGGAATGAACCTTGAAGAAAGCAAAATTCAAGTTCTAGGAAGAGAGGTCGTATGGTCAACTCTCACATAATCTACGGGGCACCAGGTACAGGAAAAACCACTAAATGCACACAGATTATTAAGAATTAGGATTATCTAGATAGCGGATTGTCTGAAAATTAAATACTATACACAACCTATAGAAGAGAAGCGGCAGATGATGCATTATCCAAAATTGCAAGAGAAGTAGGAATAAAAACAAGTCGGTTGAGAAAGGTAGTGAATACAATTCATGGGAAATGATTCTCCCTATTATGCTCAAATAGATTAATCCAAGCTAAAAAAAGAAAAAACATAATATTCAACGAACGTGAGGACATATTAAAATTCAATCTGGAATATGGGTACAACTTGAAACCTACCGGGGTAACGGAAGATTCAATCAGCTCAGGAACAGCTGATCCATTTTTGAGAGTATATAATCACATGCGATCTATCATGACAACCCCTTCAGAGATCTACAAATCGGGGCTGCCAGTACAATATTCAATAAGTGATTTTAAAAGATTGTGCAAGGACTTTGAAGAATGGAAAAAAGATAATAATAAGATCGAATTTTCTGATATGATTGACCTTGTCATTGAAAATGAACTAATTCCTAATGGGAAAATTCAGATATACGACGAGGCCCAAGACATGACTCCCCAGATGTACACAGTTGCAAAAGTATGGTCAGAAGAAGTAGACAGGGTGTTTTCAGCAGGAGACCATTTGCAGACATTGTATACATATAGTGGAGCAGAACCGAAATTATTTTTAGATTGAGGAGGAGAGCTCGAGATACTGCCAGAAAGCAAACGATTAACGAAAGCCATATGGGCGATTGCAAGCGATATTATAACGAAAAATACCCCCTACAATGCCCCACAAATCAAGATGCGTTCAGAGACAGGCAATGTAAAACAGATCAATCATACAAATCTTGAATCTTATTTGTTAAAATGCCCACATGATGCTGAAACATTTCACCTAGTACGAACTAACTATCTAGGGGGACAGGTAGCAGAGATTCTTGCTAGATGTGGGGTTCCTTTCAGTGGAATTACAAGATACTCATGGACACAAAGCGAGCGTAATCTATACAATGCGATTCAATCAATTCGGATATTCAGACAATTAACAAAATCCGAATTTTGTGCATTATTGGATTATTATCCTGCAAGATTAACGGGAGCTTCAAGCAACCCAAGAGATGTAGCAGATCACAAAGCAGACATTGAAGCGAGAGCTGGTATCCCAGCAATGACAAAATTAAATCCTAATCTTATAGAGTCGATAAAAACTGAAGACCCGCTTAAACTGTCAAATATTAAAAAAGGATTAACAAGGCTGAAGATAGAAGGAGCATTCTGAAGGGGGCTGCTAAGAATATCAGCAAATGATGTGAACATGGTCAAAATTGTCACAATTCATGGATCAAAAGGAATGCAAGCAACAAATGTGTTTTTACACACCAGAATTACAAGAGCAATCGATTAGGGAATCCTGACAAAAAAAGGTAAGGAAAACGAAGCTTTTGTTTGGTATGTGGGAGTTACAAGGACATATAACAATTTGGTATTTGTGTCATATCCAGGCTGCCAATATCAAATATCAGGGGTGTGTGCTTGACTGAAATAATAGAGACAACGGCAACTGAAGAAACCATTTCACATTATCTAAATCCGCTGATAAAGGAAACAATTATTAGAGTATCGAATTATGGAAGCATTAGAGTATCGAATTATGGAAGCTGCAAAAGATGGGCTAACGGAGACCGACTCCAATGGTACAGTGATTATGAAAAACGGCCTATACTGATGACGGACAAGTATTATGACGAGCTAGTAAAAAAGCACCGTACCTTATACAGCACACTATCACTGTTAAACAAAAATGTGTTTGGACTGGAATTTAGGAACCTAATATCAGAAGAAAAAAAGAATATAAGCAAGCAGTATGTTGAGAAATATACTATAGGAATAGATATTGATACGGTGGATGATGTCAAAGGACACGGCATTAACATTCGGAAACCTGAAGTAAAAGAAGCAGTTGAAGCAGCTGCACAGTGGTACGCAGATAAGTTCCAAAAATTTGCTCCAAACTCAGTATATTGTTTGTTCTCTGGTGGCGGGATTTACGTACTGTTACACCATGAAGTCTTAAAGGATTATTTTGAACGAATTGGTTTTTGTGGGAAGGAAGATTATATTAAGCTTATAAAAACGCTTACATATGCCATCAATGAATTGACTAAGGCATATGAGATAGAATTCTTTAAAAAATATCCAGATTACATAAAATACGTAAAAATTGACCATATTAACGGGCAAAACGGATATTTAAAACCATATTCAGCGTTCACAAAACTCATAAATTTGCAGTAATTTCACTAAACCCAAATAATATAAAAATTAAATTTGAAGAAGCAACAATTCCACTGAAAGAAGAAATTATTAAACGGGGAGCATATTGGTATACAGTTTATGATGATACGAATGATTTTTTGGTAGAACTGTCTCCATACATTCTAAAAATTGAGAAAAAAAGGTTAGAATCAGAACGAAAACAGATTACTCAACTAACTCAATTCAGAGTATCAGATATGAGTCACGATTATGATGAATACCCACCTTGCATAAAGCACATATTCGGATTGGATAAATGCGGAGTAGGTGCAATCTAAGCACTCGCGTATCTAGCAACATTTTTAGGACATATTGAGCAAGACGCTGATAAAGCATATAATATATGGTCAAAAGTTGCAAAAAGGTGGCATGCGGTAGCTCTGGAATCAAATGTATTTCAATCACATTATAAAGTCATGCACTGCGCATCTTGTACAACCTTAAACACCTACAGGGGTGGTTTTCCACACGTGGATATCATAGAAATAGGAGCATGCAAGCCAGATTCAATATGCCTGCAAATTAACTTTTCTAACCCTATATATTATACTGATAATGAAATGTATATCGAAAAACTCAAAGCTGATTTTCTTGCCAACTAGTTCAAAGATGTTTTTGTAACGGGCATATTCAGCCTTTAGATAACCAGTTACACTTAAATTACAGATATTGATATCGTTTTATACAAAGTAGATAGATTTGTAACGGGTATATAATCAATTTTTTTGTTTTTGAAAATACCCGTTACATCCATTACACCCGTTACATACTCAAAAGCTATAAGATTAATTTCTTTTTGCTTACCATTTTCTCCTTTTGTGTTCTAAATTTTCAAAATGAGAGTTCTTTTACTTAATTCGTTTAGGTACCAAGACTGATCCAAAATGTCAAAAAGGTGATTTTATGAGCTGTCGGCGAAGGGGATGCCTACAGCTCAATCAAATATCTAATATAATATACATTGAAATTTATTAATTATAATTTAATTTAATTGATTATATATTACTATGTATATAATTTACTGACTTAAACTCATTAGCATTAACATTACCTGGTCCTAATCTCATGAATTATAACATAAGGCAAGCCTTTTCATGCTCATCAATAACTGATTTAATCTCAGCTCCCATGCCAAACTTATAATCTATGCAAGGTGAAATAACTCTAACCTACTCTAAAAAACGCTTTAATTGCCCCACAAACAATCTTCTCCGACTTTATTCAATCAGGGTCGGTTACCGGGCTGATATCAGATACCAAAAAAGTAGATATTATGAGCTGAGGGGGACACCTACGGCCCAATGGAAAGTTTATTAGAAGGTGGGGAAACCTATACTATATAAACTTGGTTGATTTGATATATCTCTGTTGTATATAGTTTGAATAGTACTAACCAAAACGAATTGCAAGACATTCATGTAATCTTGATTTTTGGGCTGCCTAATATCTTTGTGCAAATATCTGCAGCAAACTTTAGTTATATTTATTTAAAGTAATAAAAATATATAAAAAATATAGTGAACCTACCCCAAGTTATAGTTGTGTACACGCATGGGGAATTAAATTAGTCAAAAAAACGACTTAATCTGGGTTCACTTGGTGGATTTTTATAATAAGTTCGGTGAATTATCATTACCTTTGTAAAAAAACATCTTAAAACGGCTGAGAATGGTTCATTATTGATCTGCAATGTATAAACCCTGCCGTTGTATCAAAGGGAACTAAGAAAATATAAATACAATATTCAATGATAGTTATTTTAAAGAGTAAAACGGTGTTACAAATAGCCAGACCTACCAAATTAACGAATGAAGTACAACAAAAGATCGGTGATGGTGTGTCTCTTGGATTGATATATGCTCTCGCTGTTTAGTCAGCAGGTGTAACGTACCAGACTTTCAATCAATGGATGAAACTGGGGAGAGATTCAACATCAGGCATGTACTTTGAATTCTATAAATATATTGAACAACGGAATGCTAAAGGAGCTTTAAGAATATTACAGAAACTGAACGATGCTGCTAGAGCTGGAAATTGACAGGTTTGCTTGTGGATTATATTATAACAATGGTATATTATCAAACATAACGTTAATTGTAATATCTATATATTAATATTCACACTATGTAATTAAAAGAGAACATTATATTAAATATATAACTATGCGATTTATAATATTCAAGTGAACAAAAAAATCTTCAAATCTTATCTTATTTGATAGAAAATTCATGGGAAAATTTTTTGGCTTATTTGGCTTCTCTATTGCATGAATACCTGCTCTGAAAACTATAGTAATTATTTTAAATAATGCGATTTAAGACCATTTCACCAAGAGAAACAGAGCAAATATTCCTACAAAGATGCTCACAAATACAACGCCAATCGTGACTTTAACTATAAAATCTACTGATTGCTTCATCTTAATTTTGTCATCAAGCGTGTAAATAATAACCACTTCCTGTTCAAAAGTCATCAATTACTTAGTTTTTTATTAATTTAAATGAGCAGGTTGATCTTAGGAGCTGCAGGCGAAGAGAGATACTTATAACTCAATCGAATATTTAATTGAAAAGACGGAGAAATATATTAACTATGATTGTATTCATTTTATTATATACGTTTGTGGATATAAGTTACTAACTTAAAATAATCAGTATTAACATTACATGTCTTAATTTTCAGGAATTATAATAGATAGGAACTTTCTCCCGACAATCAATAAATGACTTCATATCCGCCCCTACAACAGGCTTATAATTTATCCCAGATGATATAAATTGAATCTCTTATAGAAAGTACTTTAGATTGCTCTACCGTTTTTGAATTTTGATGCTATGTTTATCACAAATCACACGTTCGCCAGAATCTCCCCTATTTCGTTATTATATAATATATTTCACTACCAATATACCAAATAAGATCTAGAAAGTTAAGTATTTAGCTCGAGATCTTAATATATATTATTTTAATGTAATTAAAATTCATGGAAAATATCATGAAGCTACCTCATGTTCTTAGGCTTAGATTTATGGAGATTCCATTTTGGTCCAAAAAATGACTTATTCTGGCTTACAAGAGAGACTTTTATAAAGAGTCCATTGGAATTTATATTATTTAAGTCAAAAAACGGCTCATTGCGCCTGAGAATGGCTTATATTTTGATCTGATGTGTATAAACCCCACTTGCATAGACAGGGAAAAAGCCGAAAGGTTGGATAAAGAATGGAGAAAAAACGGGGAACAGTGTCCATTGATAGCTGTAGACACAGAAGACATCAGAAGAAATCAGAAGACAAACAATAATGACTTCTGTATAAACGATTGCAGTAGCAATGATACTAATATAGTATATATATATATATAAAGATATCAGAAGACAAGAAATAGTAGAGAGTCTAACAGAACAAAATTATACTACAGATTTAGAATACCTTCCAGCAATTATAAATAACGAACAAAAAAAAGATGAAAAAAATATTTTCTCACTATCACATGAAAAAGTCTGTCTTCTGGCGAAATTCAAGAAAAAATGTGCCAAAAGCTACCGAAAAGCAGAATACAAACGGATTGTCTTTTGATGTCTTTTGATGTATTCACTACTCCAAATTTATCTTCTGAAGCAATTGTAGCCACTGATGATAATCCAGGTTTAGTTTCGCTGCTTAGAAAAGCATTAAACAAACTTGCTAACTCTGTGGAATATAATGGCGTAGTAGAAGACATATGCACTTTTGTAAACATATTTAATGAAAGAACTCCTTAATATAAAATACGGTTTAGACAGCATGTGGTATTATATAACGCCGAAAAACAGAAAGCCAGGGGATGGAAGTAATAGTCTTAGATATCTAAAAGTTGACCTTATAAACTGTAAGGATGAAATTCCTACAGCTAGATCACTTATCTACTTTTGATGTATGGGGTGATATAGTAAATGTAATTGAATTTGTTTAATTATATACTTTTATGAATATATTATTCCAATCTAAATGATTTAGTATTAACATCAGTGGTTCTAATTTAAGAATTCGGGTAGATTTAACTTTCTAGGCAATCAATATATAACCACATCTCAGCCACAACAGTATGCTTAAAATCCATGTAATAGGAGAAGAGTATCCAACTTCTTAAAATGCCTAGATCTTCCCACAATTGATCTTTTTATGCTTTATTTAATCGAGTTAAGCGAACAGGCGCAAATCTAAAATGTCAAAAAAGTTAATCTTATAGGCTGTGAGGGTAGAATCCCTACAGCTTTTGCACATAGCTACTTTAGTATTGGGGTAAATCTATCAATTATCATTGAATTTAATTAATTATATACTTTTGTGAATATATAATCCTAACTTAAACTAGGGTAGTATTAACATTACGTAGTCCTGATCTCATGAATTATAAAATAAGGAAAGCTATTCATACCCGTCAATAAAAAATTTAATTTCAGTCTCTATAGCATGAATAGAATTCACAACGGCCAAAATTTCCAAACCTGCTTAAGAAAATGCCTTAAATTGCTTCATAATGAATTATTTATGCCTTAGTAGCCCAAACGTAGGTTATATTGATTAAAAAAACTGTCTTATGGCAGCAGTGTTATACAAAATAAAAAAATGAAGATCAGTTTTTATTTTAAATATATTTTAATATATTATACAATATATATTAATTAATAATTCCTATATATTTATATAATAGTCTGGCTATTTTTTATATATCTGTTTTATTTTGAGAACAGTATTCTTTAAAATGGGGGTACGTTAATGATAATTAATCCGAAATTGTATAAAATAGCCTTACTTTCAATAGCTCTAGTTTTAATGCTTGTAAGTACTGCAGGTGCAGCTAGCTTTGGAAATATAATATTGAAAACTGATTCTTCGACAGGTTTCGTAGATTTCTTAAAATTCCCAGCGTGTGGATGTGATGATCATAACTATGGATGCGGAGATTCCAAATGTGATGATAAATGTAAAGAGTGTCCAACTTGTAATTGTCCAACTTGTACAGTTCCAGCTCTGCAGATAAATAAGGCAGGAGTTTTAGCTAACCTAACCAATGGCCACCCAATTAATATCACATACACTTACAATATAACTAATACAGGAAATGTACCAGTTAGCGAAATTAATCTTTATGACAACCAAACTATTCCAAATGGAATACTGGTACCTGGAACTACTATTCTTAACCCAGGTCAAAGTGCTACAACAACATCTGTCTACACCGGACCTTTTCCAACTACTGACACAAGTGGTACCTTACACGGTAATATCACCAATGTAGCGTATGCAACAGCAATTGGTAATGGCATTCAGGTAGTTTCAAACAAAGCTTCTGTGATCATACCTTACCACTACCTTGGTTAACAACCTAATTAGAAAGTAATTAAGTGGTTTTTTGAATCACTATTTATTTTTTTAATTATTTTTTTCATTTAAACTTATATTTTGTTGTTTTTGGTTACTATCTATTTTTTGCATATATTCTGCATAACACAAATTTGGGTTCCGTTGCAAAAAATCCTTTCTAATGATACAATAGAATAAAAAGAAAACCAAAGATAGTAATATGCTATCTAATTCCTTTAAATGGAAGCATTATGAAGGAAAAATTATCCTATTAAATGTAAGATGGTACTTAAAATATCCATTGAGCTATAGAAATTTAAAGGAAATGATGATAGAAAGAGGAATTCAAGTTGATCACAGTACTATAATGAGATGGGTACATCAATATTCCCCTGAAATAGAAAATAAGATAAGAAGACATTTGAGACTGACAAATTATTCGTGGAAAGTTGATGAAACCTATATCAAAGTAAAAGGTAAATGGAACTATTTTTACCGAGCA
>OCZT010004112.1_pt1 | contig 14763 bp, 9 predicted proteins | sample 1539031 | NCBI WGS metagenome assembly OCZT01 (sample SAMEA3539308, study PRJEB22396) | soil metagenome | biome: tundra; feature: field; material: soil | place: USA | collected 2010-05 | depth 0.15 m
GGAACGATCGCCAGTGTTCTCGAGGAACAAGACCGGCCAGGAGGGCGACGAGGGCACGGTCGGACCAGGTGAAGCGGGGACGGGCGACCTGCCGGTGCAGCACGGCCAGCTGGTGGCGGAGTACGAGGATCTCAGCGTCCTTGGCCGCGGCATCCATCCGATGGACGCGAACGACCTCAATGACGCGCCGGATGAGACGGTAGAGAAAGGACAGGGCCACGACCAGCAAGCCTCGCCGAGCCTGTTATGGGTGGTCAAGCTGGGTCAGGCAGTTTCTGGACCCTTCAGGCTCGGGCGTTGCTCCCGGAACCCATTTGGCCTCCCGTAAGGCTATGGCAATCCATTGCTTGAACAAGCTTGTAGGTCGGGTTGTCTAGGGCATCTCGATGTCCCGCCAATCCCACGACGACCAGTCCTGCTGGCCAAGCTGGTTGACGATGTTCGTGTTCCCGTGCATCTGAAGGGTAGACCCGGATTGAGTAGCAGCAACGATTGAGAGGCCTACGAACGGCTGCGTCATCCGAAATGTTCGCATCACCTGATCCCGGCTAGCTGAATCCCCAAAGGCCGTGCCGTTCATCAGGACGACCAACGCCATTGGTTGATTGGATGTATTTCGGATGATTGCGCAGTTCCACTTGCTCATCGCAGGACATCCCCCTTGACCGGGCTCCGGGTGCTAAATGTAATGGATGCTACGGACTGTCGCGGGCCGTGCCCAAACGCGGTTGATGTTGTCCTGGAGAACATGCCCGGATCATGTATGAGGCCTACCATTACCCGTGATGGGAAATAGACCAATGAACATGGGCCCAGGGCAACGGGGTAGCGTCGCTGTGGTTCTCGGAGCGGGCTTTTCTCGTGCCGTCTATGGTCTTTGCCCTCTGACCGACGACCTAGGTGAAGCGGTCCGCTCTCGGCTCGGTCCTGCCGACCGGGCCAAGCTGCCGCCGGGCCGATTCGCCGACGGTCGATTCGAGGAGTGGCTGTCGTACCTGTCTGAGTCGCAGCCGCACTTCACACCTGAGGAATCGGCGGACGCCAACGCCCTCGCCTTGCGCGTCACCCGATTGATCTCGGAAGTACTATCCCAGGTGCAAGCAGACGCGCTAGTTGCTGGGACGGGGGAGTGGTTTTGGCAGTTCCTGTCAGTTCTTCATGTTCTCCGCGCGGGGGCGATCACGCTCAACTACGACAACTTCGTGGAGTGCGGCGTTCACACTCTGGGCTTGCAGAGCTCTGGGTGGGGCGGATCGACCCTTGTGTGCGAGGACGACATCCTCGCCGGACTGCCACCCTGCGCTGATTTTTCTGGCATCTCGGCGCAGTCCGCGATTGAGCGCACGGAGAGCGGCGATCCGATCAGAAATGCTGAACGCCGCGATGGCACCTTCAAGCTGTTGAAGCTCCATGGATCACTCTCTTGGTACTGGCTCCCCGATGGCGGCGGCGGTTCAACCTTGCGGCGCTGGCGCCTACCGGGCATTTTCGGCCAACTGTGGGACGGAGAAGAGGAACAGCGACACCAGGAACTGCCAGCCCACGAGGTCTTTGTTGTCCCCCCAGCCTCCCTCAAAGGGCAGCGCCTCAGGGAGCCGGTGACGAGGGAGCTCTGGCGCAGCGCCGCCTACGCCCTTAAGACCGCTGAACGGCTCGTACTCATGGGCTACTCGGTGCCGTTTGCGGATCACTCCATCATTGGCATGTTGTCCGAAGGGCTTCGGGGACGCGAAGTCCAAATCGAGGTTGTCGACCCCAGCGCCGACGTGGTCGCTGAGCGTCTCGTCCGTCTTGGAGCATCCGCCAACCAAATCCGTCAGACCTCCGGGGATGACTGCATAGTGGAATGGACCACTGCCGAGGTGAAGCGGCTGGCCGCCGAGGCGGTTAAGGCACTTCGCAACGACTCCAAGCTGACCGATCAGGTCGTCCTGATATTTGCCGACGGACAGCGGGTCGATCGATTCCGACGCCTGGAGCCTCCAAATGATCCATCGGAGCCGCTGATACTCCACGTGAATCCAGAGAATCTTCCGCTCACTAAACCGGTGATGTACAGCGACCTACAACCTTTGCTGGGTTCCGTTAGGGAGTGCGCCGTCGAGGTCGACGGACACGTGCTCCCTGTCATCGACCATTGGGTGCGAGAAGAGAAGTCGGGTGCGCTCATGACCCAGCTCCACTTGGTTCCAGCCGGACGGTAGAATGGCCAGGCATCGTAGGGGGCAAGCATGGCTCGCTACGAGCCCAAGAAGCGAGCGTCGCGGTTTCCTGTCAGGGTTCAAGTATTCCCGCAGGATTGTCGGTCAGCTGCTAGATCGGCTCAACCCCGACTGGACGGAACACCAAAAACAACGACCGTGGTCCCTCCTTCGACAACAAGCGACTGTGCCTCGTGTTCGACGTCGGGTTCCCGGCTGGCTCATGACCTCGTGAGACGATCGCGAGGACTGGCTAATGGAGCCTAGGCGCCTTGCTCCCGAAGTATCGGGAGTACATCGGCAAGTGGCACTTCGCTCGTCTTGATCCGGGGCCCCTCACGGGTCCACCCCTCGAACTCCACAACAACAGTTCGCTCCGTTCTCTGCCGTGGCGCAAGTTTTCGAAGTAGCAGCTCCGCAAAACGTCTGTCGTGGGTGGTTACTATCAACTGACGTTGTTCGCGGATGCGGCGGCAAAGGTCGGAAAACCCAAGGACACTCAGAACATCCATTGCCTGTAGCGGATCGTCGAGGACCATGAACGGAAGTGATCCTTCTCGCGAGTTCAATGCAAGCCCAAGGAAATACGAGAGAGCCACGACATTGAGCTGTCCCTCGCTGTAAACGAGAAGTGGGTTGGCTGCAATTTTGCGATCCGGGTCGTAGACCTCTGGTACCACCTGATTCCGACCGTAGAAGAAGTCCTGTCTCGCTCGCAGTTGTGTGAAAGTCGGATGGGGTGCCAAGCGATCAAACACCTCCGCAAAACTGGGCGATATGAGATCCAACGCCCTCTCGACGATTCGCTGTGCCGCCGCATGTGCTGCGGTGTCGAGAGATTCGGCCCGCTTGGTTCGAGCCTGTAGCTCTTGGTACTCCGATGTGACCTGAGCGAGGTAGCTACTCGCGCTTTCGGCAACCGACTCGGCTTCCGCGAGCTGGTCACCGGCCGTTTGCTTCAAGGCAAGGTCGGCTTGGTGAAGTTCGCCCCGAAGCTCGTTTAAGAAACCTAGAAATGAGTTCCCCATAGAGGCGTTCATCCACTCGTGACCGACATGGAAGATCGAGTCTCCCTGGGAGGCGACCGCAGCAAGGGCTGAGGTCGCAGATCCAAGCCTCTCATTCGCTAGTGCCCGTCTAGCCTCGACGGCCTGTGCGTCGGTCAGCTTCGCTCGAGCATCCGCGACGGCCTGCTGCGCCACACCGGCTGCACGACCATCCGCGGTTGCACTGCTGAGGACCTCTTCGAGATGGCGGCGAACCGATTCCTCGTCAATGGGTTGGTCGCACACGGGGCAGACCGGACCTATCAGCTGCAATGCCGTGGCGGCCAACTGTTCTCGAAGTGGAGACCGCAAAATGATATCTCGCGCACCTTGCTGAGCAACTGTGAGTGATACCTCAAGCTCCGCGAGGGATTGACCTCGTGCCTGATCAAGCTGAGCCACCTCACGATCAGCATCCAGTACCCGTGAAACCGCCGAAATCAGAGAACTAACGTGGGTACTCAGGCGCAACAACCCTCCGATCGTAAGATCAGCACCCACGTGTACCGCAAGTCCATCAGGTAAAGATGCTCTGATCCGCGTGAGGTGAGACCGCAGAATCTCCTGAGATGCTGGGACCGCACCTGCCAGGTTACGAGCCTCGTTCAGAGCTTCCGTAGCCTGGACACTCTTGCTTCTGGCCTCGGAGCACATCCCTTCAAGTCGCTTCCGCTGCTGAGATAGCTCCTTTGCCATGCGACCCGCGCTGTCAGCGAAGAGGCTGACACGTTCAAGCCCAACGACAGCGGCGAGCCGATCGTGCATCGCCGCGCCACCTTCGAGAGCGGCGCGCACTGCATCCTGGCGTAACACGCCCCACGTACCAACGGCGTTGCTGAGGCTTGCCGGATTGAAATCCCCAAAGAGACTAGCTAGCTGATTGTCCCCGTCTGACTGCGAAGATTCAATACCCGCTTGCCAGCAAGTAAGAGAGCTACCGCTGGCGCGCCCCTTACGTTCAAACTCCCAGATGTCGCCATTGACGCCGATCGCCAGTCGAACGCGAGCGGCTCCACCGGAGTATTGGTTGACAATGGCGTCTTCCGTTCGGCGCATTCCCTTGGTGCGTTCCGTAAGATGTCGGAGTTCACCACAAAAGAGCCACAAGAGGCCATCCACTACCGTCGTCTTGCCAAATCCATTGTCACCTCGAATCAGCACACAGTCCGCATCCAGATCCACGCGAAGTGTCTCGGCGGCACCGCGAAATGCCTCCAACTCGACCCAAAGAAGGCGCGGTGAGGTCATGGGATCGTGACCTCGTCATTCTGAGAAAAGGCATTCAGGGCGGCATCTACGACCTCGTGCGAGATATCAAGTTCATACAACTCTGTTCGTAATGCCTCCAATGGCTCGACAAGATCGAACTCCGGTGCTGGATGAAGCGGTAGGAGAGGGCGAAGCGCCTTCTCCAGTGCTCCGGGGTCATCGCTCGGAATTGCCACCCGGACAAACTTGCGCGCATAGCGAGTATCTGCCTCGATGGCCTCTCCGATGGCCTCTTCGGCCGGACCTGGTGGGCGAATGACCATGTGCATGACGAGGTACAGGTCCCATCTGCGGGCAGATGGGACAGCTGCGGCGAGCTGTGTTAGCTCCGCCTGGACGTCTGACGCCAGTCTGGATAGGTCATTCCAGTCGGAAACCTCGCAACAGCAGACGAGTGCATAGGGCGACTCTGCAATCAGGACGGGGTGAGCGGCGCCAAAAGCTCTGAATGCCACGTCGTAACCATTGGAACGAAGCAGGTCCCCGAAATCCTCCAAGGATGCGATACCCACAGGCGTCATGCGCTCAACCGTCCGAGAACGCCATCTTCCGCGGCGACGAGTCGAACGATATTTGGTAGGACATCGGAAATATCAGCAGGGTCTTGCTCAACCCCCGCAATCTCCAGCGGTGCGTCAGGCGCGGGAAACTGTCCCATTGCCCCTGACACAACAACAACCACCGGACGAGAGTCTGCGTAGACGTTTTCGAGCCGTCGACGATCCACTCTTGCTCGGGATACGCGCTCGACTTCGCTGACATGCGCACCCGGACGGCATGCAATTTCGTAGTAACGGGTGTCGCTTGCCATCGTCATGCGCCCATGCACGCCGGTGGACGACACGGGGCCGTTCTCTTTGCCAGCGAGCAATGCAACCGTCATCATGGCCTGCTGTCCGCGCAGTTCTGTTATGAACGGCCTGCCGGCCTGTGTGTCAACAACAGCGTCACGCCACCAACGCAGAACGGCATCTCCTGTAGCACTCTGGAGTGCATGGCGCACTTTGCTAATCCCAGCCACCATCGGCTCAGCCCAGGTCTCATGTTCAGCGAGGATGTCGACCGAACTCTCCGCCGTCGTCAGTGCAAAACGAATCACGGCACGGATGAGTTCGTCAAAGAAGGCGTCCGCTCCAATGGCGTGATGCGCTTGCTCCGTCCTTTCACCGAGAGCCTCTCGCCATGCCTCTGACAGTTGTGGGTCGACTACGTGGATCGTTGCTTGGTCGGCAGCCCAGGCCGTTAGAAGTTCTTCCAACGGTTCTCGGACGTAAAGGCCGACGGTCCCCAGCCCCACAAAAACGACGATGCCACCAGTGAGAGCGGATTGGACCTGGGCAACCGCCCATGTCTGGGGTCGGTCGACTTCGCTCTGAGTCAGGGCCAACGTCTGGGGGCGCTTTGCGCAGCCGTGAATCTTGTAGAGCGGTAGCTCGTGAGCGAGTTGCAGGCGTTGTGTTGCAGTGGCAACGCCGGCTATTGCAACTGCAACCTGCAGGCCCGCTTTCTCGATCGCACAATCCCAGTTAGCTGAAACAATCTCTAGCAGACCTTCCCGGAGAAGCAGAGCCGCTATCTCGTGGCCATAGTTTGGTTCCAGGCCGCGAAAGTCAAAGGTCGTGGCGGCAGTCTCTCGCAGCTCATTTAGTCTCTCCGGGGCCCGCGTCTCGACCACCTCCGCGATCTGCTCAAGGTTCAACGTTGCTAACTCCGCCTCATCGATGCCAAGCATCGTAGCGACGGGCCGACGGAGCCGATCGGCAACACTCCACCCCGTTGGGCCGCACGCGGGTGGCGCCGCGCTCAGGCCAGCCCCTGCGTAGATCACCAATCGCCGTTGGGCCGCAGCTCTTGCGAGGGCTGCAATCTCTGTCGCAGGCTCCTCGGACAGTGGCCGTCCCTGGTGCCGAACTGGAGTAACGGCCTCTGCGTCGGATGACTGTGATGTCACAGGGAGACTCGCGTCGGATGCTGTACTGGGCGTTCTGAGGAGGGCGACCGCATTCTTGAATGTTATGGGACGGGTGAGGTTCTCGGCGGGGAGAGGCGGAGCAGGCCCTGAGAAGGCGATTGCACGGCAGTCCCCGGGGGGAACTCCGCGTCCACCCGGGGGCTTCGCGGCCATGCGGCAGAAGCCGCCGACGGCCGGGAGCCGACCGCCTGGAGGTGGTCACACCAGCTCAACCGAGGTGCGGTTGGAGCCGCCTGCAGCCTGCCATATCCGACTAGGAGGCCGTCCGCCGACGTGGACCAGTCGACCCTTGGCGAGGTAGGAGTTGGCGAACACAGCGAGCTGCTGCCAGAGGGAGACGTCGAGGAATAGGGTCTCGCCGCCCGGCGACGGATTCGTCCATCTGGTCCATATCGACGGTCACGCGGGCAAGCGCCGAGCCCTGGCTGACCTTTCATCGACCTCTGCCCGAGAGGAACGTCTGGTGGGATGCTGGTCCGGGCGGCGGGCAAGCAAGGGGCTTGCAGAGTCGCGTCGACCACAGTGGTGCACCAGAGCAAGCGCGAACTGAGGGTCCCCGACGTGACCACTACATCAATCGTAACGATCCGGACGAGCGAACTGCAGATGAGCCATTTTGTGATTGCGACTAAGAGTCGGGTCTTCGCGAGACGGATGCGCGTGGCATGTAGTCCGTTGGCTCCGGCTCATGCGGGCCAGCGCTTCATTTGCTGTGCGACCAACGGTATGGACCTGGGTTACCGGCCGAGATCGGACGGAGACAGTGACGCCGCTCGCCCGTGGTGGCGTGTCAACGAAGTATCGCTAGCCCGCGCCGTCACAAGGGCATCCCCGATTGAAGTTGGAAACGCAGTGAGCCGCGAGTTGGCCACTTCATGGTCATTGCAGTCGGGTCCTTGGGCTCGGCGTTCTTCCTCGGAAATGGAAGCCTTCGTCGACCCTGCCTCTGTTTCCGGAGCCGGCTTCGGAGTCAAGGCTTCGGTGATCTCGGCTTGCCGGTTTCGCAGAGCCACCAGCCGGGTCATCTGGTCGAATGGCCGGCCGACCATCGCGCTGGCCTGCTCGGCGTTTGCCTTGGCGGAGCCGAGTTCCCGTGCGTCGTCGGTCAATCGCTCTTCAAGATCCCGGAGCCGGTTGGTGAGCCTGCTCACCAGGCCCACAGGATGCTCGTGCTTGATATCCGCAGCGGCGATCACAGTCGGGTGGAGTGGGGCCTCGGGGAAGAAGAGATGCAGTTCGTCCTCCCCGATGTCGCCCCGGACGGTGATCGCGAGGTCGAGCCCGGCTAGGTTCCCGATGCCGATGGTCTCCCCGTGCCGATATCGGGCATCGACGAGTGCGGCTTTGATGCGGTCGCCGGCATCGGTGCGCTTCTCACAAGTAACACCCGTGATGGTGGCTCGGAATGCATCGCCGGAGATGTCCGTACGGAGCGCCAATGCGCGTTCGATCTTGGCCATGTCGCGTTGGAGGCGGTCGATGGCGGGTCCGGAGCCGGCGATGGTCTTGGCCAGGCGGCGCTGTTCGCCTGCGTGGGCCGATGCCATGCGTTCGAGTTTCGCCACCTCGGAATCCACACCTGCCTTCTCCATGATGAGCGGATTGCCGGTAGCGAGTGCCTTCACCTCGCCGTAGCTGAGTGACTGCTCGCCGACGTCGTCCAGCTGGCGGGCAAGGGTTGCGTCTCCCCGGGTGACCTGGGCGATGAAGCCCGCCTTGCGTTCGACGGTCCCCCACATGAAGACGTCGAAGCTGGACTCGGTGACGTAGCGGAGGATCTCGACGTCTCGGTTGAGGTTCCCCTGGCGGAGGATGCGACCTTCCCGTTGCTCGATGTCGGCCGGCCTCCAGGGGCAGTCCACATGGTGGAGGGCGACCGCACGAGCCTGCACGTTGGTTCCCACACCCATCTTCTCTGTCGATCCGATCAATACCCCCACCGATCCCGATCGGCACTGCGCGAACAGTTCGGCCTTCTCCCGGTCGTTCTTCGCGTCGTGCATGAATCGGACGGCCTCGGCCGACACGCCGCGGTCGATGAGTTGGGACTTCAGCTCGTCGTAGACGTTCCACTCGCGTCGCGGTGTGCCGATGTCGCAGAACACCAACTGGAGCGCCCCGCGGCGCGTTCCCTGCTCTGGGTACTGACGGTCTTTGTTGTCGACCCAGATGCGACTGATCCGTTCCGCCGCCGCGCCAATCTTTCCGCCGTCGGGGTCACGGTGTAGCCCGACGAGGCGGAGGTCGAGGGCGGCCTTTCGACCGTCGCCGGTCACTTTCAACATGTTGTCCTCTTCCGGCCGGACCGCACCGCGGGAGACGGCTTCCGCCCGAGCGACCAGGCTCTCGACGTAGGTGATGAGGCGATCGGAAGGTGGGACCACCACCACCTCGGCACGGCCGCCAAGGAGATTCGGCGTCGGAAGGGCGAGCTGCTCGGCAGTTCTGATGTCGGCCACCTCGGAGAACATCGAGACCAGTTCGGGGACGTTGGCGAACCGGGCGAAGCGGTCCTTCATTCGGTAGCTGCCACCGTCAGGGGCAAGCTCCAGGTTGGTCACGGTTCTCCCGAAGTTCGCGGCCCAGGCATCGAAGGTGGCGATGCCAGCCGCGGCGAGGGCGTCGGGCTGCAGGTAGCGCTGCATGACGTAGAGCTCGGAGATGGAGTTGGCTACGAACGTGGCCGTGGCGAATGTGGCAACCCGGTCACCGTGACGCTCCCGTAGAACCCGCAGCTTGAGTTCGATGTCCATGGCACGCTTCGATCCTGAGCCGCCCACGCCCTGGATGCGGGTGGGGAAGGCCAGGTTCTTCGCCACATGGGCCTCGTCCAAGAAGATGTAGTCGACCCCGGTCTCCTCGAACGTCACCCCGTCGAGTCGCCGTCCGTCCTCTCGGGACTCCTTGATCCGCTCCTCCATCCGGATGATGGCGGCTTCCAACTTCTTCACGCTGAGTCCGTGTTCCGCAGTCGACTGGGCCTGGGCGGTCCTGTAGGCGCTCACCTGGGAGTCGAGATAGTCCGTCTCGGCCTCCTTAGAAACCGGGATCCGCACGAAGGCGTCGTGGGTGATGACGACGGCGTCCCAGTCTCCGGTGGCACATCTGGCCACGAACTCTTTTCGGGCATCGGCGGCGGTGGCGTCCCTCGTCGCCACCAGGACGTTTGCCAACGGGTAGGCCTGGATGAATTCGGCGCTGAACTGTTCGAGCATGTGGTTTGGGACGACATAGGCAGGCTTTGAGACGAGTCCGAGGCGCTTCATCTCCATTCCGGCGATCGCCATGGTGGCGGTCTTGCCTGCACCGACCGCATGTCCCAGCAGCACGGCCGGCTCCTGCACCGATCGCCACGCCGCATCCAGCTGGTGTTGGTGCGGCCGGAACGCGGACGACAAACCGGGCAGCGACTGATGGCTACCGTCCCAGGTGGGGAGGACAACCGAGTTGAACAGCTCGTTGTACCGGCCGGCCAACCGTTCGGCCCGGTGTTCGTCCTCCCAGATCCATGCAGCGAAGCGGTCGGAGAGGAACTGTTGCTTCTCCCTGGCCAGGAGCGTCGCCTCCGGATTGAACACCCGTCTGCCGTCCCCGTCGGGGTCGTAGACGACGGCCGAGGTCTGATTGAGCGATTTGGTGAGCAGGTTCACCGCGTCGAGCCGGTCGGTACCCCAGGCGGACGTCATGGTCACGCTCTGCTTCTGCCAGGTCGGCACGGCGATGGTCCAGGTGGCCGTGACTTCGATGTGCTCGACGGCTACCTGGCTGGCACCAAGGGCCTCGCGGACGAACGCGGCCACGTCGGTGGGCTCGATCCAGGTGGCTCCGGGCCGGGCGTCGATCTCCTCGGGCAGCAGATCGTCGGGGAGGACTGCTTGGAGTGCGGCCACGTTCGGCTCGAACCGGGTGTCATCGGCGAGGGCTGCCTCTGCTTCGCGGAGTTTCACTCGCACGTTGCCCGAGAGGTACCGGGCGCCAGGGACGAGTTGCTCGGTCAATGGATCGTCGAAGACCAGGGTCCCGAGACGGTTCCGGGCATCGACAGCTTCGATGCCGAGCAGGGCGGCCACCCCATCCAAGGTGACCGATCCCGTTTCGTCGAGGCAGATGGTGACTGCCTCTTCGGGGCTGTCGGCTCGTCCCCTCACCTCCCGGGGACCGACTACCCGTTCGGAGAAGATCGCTGCTTTGCTTGCCGATTTGGTCTCGGTGTCGAACACTTCGAGGGCGAGGAGGGACGGGAAGTCCGGGTCGGTGCGGAACCCACCGAGCTTCGGGTTCCGCCGGCCGAAGATCGCCTCACCGGACTCTGCGTCGATTCTTCCTGTCTCGTAGCTGGTGAAGCGACTGATGGGCTCGTAGCGGGCGACGTAGTGGTCGTAGCGGTCGTTCAACTGTTCCTGTGCGTTCCGGAACACGTCATCATCGATACTCCCGGCCTGGAGGGTGAGCACCTCGGCCAGGGTGTTACGCAGCCCGCACAGCGCCCGCAATTCCTTCGCCTGGCCTTTCGGTGTGGCCTGAAACGGCTCCAACTCACCGTTCCGCACCCGGGCGAAGGTCGCTATGCCGGTGGCGACGATGGAGCCCTCTTTGTGCACCGGGAACGCTTCGAGTGTGAGGTCCGACAAGCCGGTGACCGGATCGGGGATCCATGTGGGCTCGGACCGTGGCTGGTAGGTGAGCCCGGTGTCTCGTGCCCGGGTAACGATGGCGGCCATTGCCGGTGCAATGGTCTTTTTCGGGTCGGCGATCACGTCCAGGTCGTCCGCCCCGTACTGGCCGTTCACCCGGCGGAGTTCACCGAGGATCATCTCGGGATGGGCGGCGAAGTATTCGTTGACGGCGACCTCGCCGTCGACAGTGGTCACCGGACTGAGGGAGAGCCAACGCTCGCCGGAAGGCGCGGCGTCGGGCATGCGCTTTCGGAGGAGCACGATGTCGGTGACGACATCGGTACCCGACGTGGCCCGGAAGGTCCCGGCTGGGAGCCGGATTGCCCCGAGCAGGTCGGCCCGCTCGGCCATTTCCTGGCGGGCAGCAATGGCCTGGGCGTCAAGGGTGAATCGGCTGGTGACGACGGCCAGAAGCCCGCCGGGCCGTGTCAGATCGAGGCTCTTGATGATGAAGTGGTTGTGGATCGAATGGCGACCGGAATTGTGGTTGGGATCGTGCAGCGTGATCTTGCCGAACGGGACGTTCCCGATGACCAGGTCCAGGTCGCCATCCGGCAGGGCAGTATCCGCGAAGCTCTCTGCTCGGATGGCGGCCGACGGGTAGAGGGCGGCGGCGATGCCGGCCGTGGCCGGGTCGAGCTCCACCCCGGTGATCGAACACCCCGGTGGTGCGAAGCCGATGAAGTTGCCCGACCCACAGCCGGGCTCCAGGACCTTGCCGCCGGCGAAGCCGAGGTCGGCGACGGTAGACCAGACGGCCTGGACCACCTCGGCTGAGGTGTAGTGCGCGTTAATCGTTGTCCGCCGTGCTGCCGCCCATTCCGTGTCAGACAGGAGGGTGTGCAGCTCGGCCCGGGTGGCAGCAAAGCGTGGATTGGACTCGTCGAACACTTCGGGGACCGCTCCCCAGCTCGCCCACCGGGCCAGGGTGGCCTGTTCCGACTGGGTTGCCGGGCGCCCATCTGATTGCAGTTGGCGGAGGACTCGGAGCGCCGCCAGGTTCGCTGCGGTCTTGGCTACCGCTCCTGGCGGAGCAAGGTCGTGCTGTCCGGCTGGTCGGAATCCATCGCCGCCCACAGGTCCTGTTGCACCTGGATACTGAAGGCCATCACCGAGTCCGGGTCCATTGGCTCCTCCGGCTGCTCCGGTGATGTCGGGTAGATCAGCTCTTGGACCAACTCCTCGGCCATCATCCTGGCTGCCAAGTCCTTCTCCCCGAGTTCCGGTTTCGAGAGCCTCAAGTAAGTCGAGGAGATTTGGCGTTCGGCCTCCTCCCCGATCTCGGTGAAGTACGCCTCCGGATCCTCGATCGCGCCGTACTGGTCTGGGAAGTGTTGGAGCAAGTGTTGCTTCGCCTTCAGGCCGTACTGGTTCACCGTTGCCACCTTTCAATAGCTGGTCGAAATCGAGTTGCGCCGTATCTCCAAGTTGCGCCGTATCTCCGAGTTGCTCTGTTCCGCTGTCTCGTCGGACTCCCCGGCGCCTCACGCCGACCTCCTGTCACCGTAATTGGTGGATGCGACAGGTCGCGCGGGTGCCGGGGAGCGGGGGAGATTGTCGGGAGTTGGGCACGGCCATCTTGGCCACCGCCGCAGGCGGGCACCTGGATGGCCGAGGACGAGACTGTCCCCACATGGTTGGAAGTTGTCGGGCATGGACGGAGTGGCCTACCGTCCGAGTTCGGCTGGTTGTCTCGACGTGCCCCGATCCCGCTCATGGCAGGTCTTGGCCGTGCTGTCTGCCTGACGTCCCTGGATGCCGGCCAAGGCCTCGTCAATCGACGTCGGGTATGCCGTCGACGCGTGTTCGCCACCGTTCTCGACAGTGGCCCTATCAGCGTCCCGAGCACCGGCATCGGCGTCTCGACGGGCGTCGGCTGAGCGCTCTTGTTCCTGGCGGGTGATGGTCTGCTGGGCCACCAGTGCACTGGCTTCGCGCTCGGCCCGCTTTCGTTCGTCGAGCTGTCGGGCAGCCTCGGTCGCCAATCGCCGTTCGGTCTCGGCCTCGTGCTGGCGACGGCGGGCGCGTTGCTCGGTCATCTGGAGCCCACCCGACATCGAGGTGCGGAGCATCTGGGTCAGATGCCCGTGGAGCTCCTGGGCGATGTTCTCCTCTTCGCTCATGCCTTCTCCTCACGGTTCGTCGCGACCGCTGCTGGAGACGGGTTCGCCGTTGGTCCCGGCCTGAGCGGCCAGTCGTCCGGCGGGTCGAGTGCGAGGAGCGGTGGGATGTCACGGCCGTGCGTCGTGTGGCAGTGGCCGAACGGGCCAATGTCGGGGTTGCACAGTTGTGCCAGCTGAGGATCGGCGTGGTCCACCCACCACGTGTTCATCGCCGTCCCTCCTTCGAGGCGGAGGGCCTCCCAGGCCCGCCACAGTGCCTCGATTCGCTGGACGGCCTCTGGGTGGTCCCACCACGACGGGCACCACTCAAACGTGCGTTTGATCTCGCGCTCGAGGTTCGGGCACAGCCAGTGGGCCACCCAGGTCGCGCTGTCGGGGAAGCCGGGCTTCCGTCGCGGACCCAACTCTCCTTCTTGGCCTTCTTCAGTGATGCTCACGTTCGGTCTCCTTTTGTTTTCGTTTCGGCTTGGTTCGGCCCCGCTGCGGCCAGCGAGGCCCGGACCTCTTTGGCGTAGGGGCCGTCGAGCACGCTTTCGGTGCGGATCAGCAGCGGGTCGATACCCGAAGCCATGAGGACAGCCCGGCCCCGGGGGAGCGCGGCCAGCGTGGCCACGTCGAAGATCGGCTCTCGTCGCGTCGCATATGACCGGCTGTGGCCCTGGCGGCCGCCGTTGTAGGACGTGGTCAGCTGGCGGGTGTCCATCTCCCCGCACACCGAGGAGATGTCGTCGAGGAACCCTTGCTCGTTCGACCCGCCGCCGTAGAGGCGGATGTTGGCTGCACCCCATAGCTTCCGCATGCCCTGCTCGCCCCACACGTCGACCCCTTGGGACCATGACTGGAGGAACGACATCAGGATGATCCCCCGAGACCCGTAGTGGCTGTACAGGTCGGGGAGCTCGCGCCAGCGGCACACGTTCGCCACCTCGTCGAGGGGACAGACCATGGGGACCGCCAGCCGACCGCCGGCGGAGCGGGCGGCCAACCGCTCGGCGGAGAGCACCACTGCGGCGGTGAGGGCGGCCGTGAGCGGCCCGGCCGAACCGGGTCCTTCCTTGGACAGGGAGTACAGCGTGCCGGACGACGCGGCGAAAACATCAGTGTCAAACCGGGGCCGACCGTCATGACGATCGGTGATCCAGTCACCGAGATTGGGGTCGGCTAGGAACGAGACGTTCTTCCGGGCAGTGCCGAACACCCCGGCTCGCTGCTTGTCCGGTTGGTTCATGACGTCGAGCAGGGCCTGGGCGGCCAGTTCGTGGCCACCGGCGGCCAGCCGGGAGACCACCCGGTCGTTCCGACCCGTCGACAGCCACTGGTAGACGGTGGTGAGGGGCTGGTCGGACAGCCGAGCGGCCAGCAACAGGATCGCCAGCAGTTCCTCGCCTTCGGGATCGAAATAGGCATCCCGTTGGGCGCCAGGTGGGCGAGAGGCGGCGGCGAAGAGCCCGGCCAGGGTGCGGGCACCGGCCAGGT
>OCZT010004114.1_pt1 | contig 14759 bp, 20 predicted proteins | sample 1539031 | NCBI WGS metagenome assembly OCZT01 (sample SAMEA3539308, study PRJEB22396) | soil metagenome | biome: tundra; feature: field; material: soil | place: USA | collected 2010-05 | depth 0.15 m
GTGCGCTGGTTGAAGAAGTAGACGTTCGAGGACCAAGGCTTGGTCGGGGTAGCGCGCACGAGTGGCGCATAACGCCGGACGTACTCGAGCAAGACTGGATCAATTTGCTTCTGGATAAGGGCTGATGCGCCAACGGCGGTCAGAGCCTCTTCTAGGTCGTTAGGCATTGGAGCCCTTTCGGTGTTGTGATCGGGGGATCGGTTGTTAGATGAAGCGGGTACTACGCTGCGGCAATGGCTTTGGTGCCACGGGCAAACTTGTAGGGCTGGGTGGACCAAGCTGAGGCTGACACCCGTTTGAAGGTCTCCTGGTCCATTTCGGCCAAGGCCTTGGGATCAAGTTCTCCGCCCTCGGCAAGCTCGGCAGCCGTCTGTACGGTGCTCGTGCTGACGAATCCCTTGCGCGAGCCGGAGCCAGCGCGGTAGGAATCAATGGCGGTCTTGGTGGCCTCGGCAACGGCGGCAGCAATCCTGGCGTCGGTTTCCGCAGCGGTGTAGGTGACGGTTTCGGCTACGACCGGCGCAACAGCGGCAGGCGCAACGGCCTCGGCAACCACGGCGGCAGCAGCAGGCGCAGCCTCAACGGGAGCGGCGGGCGGGGTCAGGGTGGCCAACAGTGGGGCCAGGGCAGCGGCCAGGGCGGTGGCGGATGCCTCGCCAATGGCCTTGATGTCCTCGCTGGTCAGTGACGTGACGGACTCAACCGGCTTGGCAGCCTCGGCGGCAGCCGCAGCAGTGGCGGCAGCCTCGGCAACCGCATCAGCTTCGGCGGTGGCAGCAACAGCAGCAGCCTCGGCGGCAGCGGTCTCGGTGGGAGTGGCTTCAGGCACGGTGGCCTCCTGTATCTTTGTCGTAGTAGGTGTTACGGATGATTCGGCCTGCGGTAGCATCACAGCAGTCTCGGGTGAGTACTGAGCCGGGAGTTGTTTCCCACAGGTGGGGCAGAATATGGCGGCATTGCTGGTGTCATCGCCGCAAGAGGGGCAGGTGACGGCATCGGGGTCCGGTCCCATGTCGTCGTCATTGTCGGGGGTGAAGGATTCCAGTTCACTGGACGAGCTGGCCTGGGTACCATCCGGCATCACCAGGTCAACGTCACCATCCTCGTCGGGATCAGTGGCTGCCAGGGCGGCAATAGCGGCTAGGGCTAGGCGGGTGGCCAGCGGTGCCAGTTTCTCGGCGTCATAGGTGGTGCCCGAGACGTTGATGGTGGCAGCCCCGTTGTCGATGCACATGGAAGCGTAGGCTTCCAGTACCTCCTGGAACTCACCCACAAGCTGAGTTGACTCGGAGGTGATGTCGATGCCCAACTTTTTGGCAGCCCGTTTGATCTTGGACTTCATCGCCTTGACCTGTGCGCCCGTGTATTTCGACGCATTCTCGGACACGTTGATGTACGACCAAGCGGCACGAGCATGGCCTGCGGTGTCGATGGGGTAGCGTTTCTTGCCGTCCGACTGATAGCCGGGGTCGGCATAGCTTACCGCACCATAGGGTGACTTGGTGGATTTACCGCCCGCCTCATCTATGAATTCTACCGACTCTACCGATTCGTAGATCAGTGTGGGGTCGGCAGCGAGGGCTGATTCGGACAGGACTGCACTGGTGATAACCGCCCCACCGACGCCAGGGCGCCCGGTAAAATCCACACCCGAGACTTCGAGATCGTCAGCGGTGATAGCACTGATGCCCTCGGTAGTGACCTCGGACCGCATGTCTCCTATCCAAGCGCCGCGAATGCTGACGCCTCGGATGTAGGGGTTCTTGGGGGTGACCAGAGCGGCAATGTCCCTGCCTGCTACGGTATCAGCGATGTCAGCCTCGAATCTAGCGGTGAAATCAGGAGACAGCGAAACCTTGGTAATTCTCCCGATCGTAGACAGGGCATCGTCTTTGTCGGCAGCGGAGTGTCCGGTGGCCATGTTCAGAGGAAGATCTGTTCCCGAAGTCAACTTGGCGTTCATGCGTGCCACGGCGGCGGTGATGTTCTTGGCGTCGTACAAGCGCCCATTGCGGGACACCCCTGGCGCCAAGAAGATACCTTTGACGGTCGCACATCGGTCTTTGACTTGTGTCATGCTGTGTGCTCCCGGGGGGTTATGCTGGCGAAATCCAACAACGGCAATTTCCGTGAAGGGGTGGTAGCGGCACGTCGCTAGGTTTGTACGGACTGCCGTCCTCGGCATCGAGGCATTCTGAGCAGACCCTATTATCGCCACACGATAAAAAGTCGATTCCCTTGCCGGGCCGCTGTGATTGATACAGGGCCAGCATGGCCAGCGCGAACGCTGCATGGATGTGTGCGTCCAAATAGAAGGCAGCTCCGTCGCCCAAGCCCACCGTGGATTGCACCTGCGTAGCAATCTGATCTTCGGGGGTTCCGCTGGCAATAGCCGGGGTCAGAATTTGAGCCACGTCACCAGCCAAACCGGCCAACATATCGTGCATCACTTTGTCGACGCCACTCCAGTAGCTTGCCTCAGCCTTCAGTGTGGCGAGGGACTGTGACTGGAGGGTGGCCAGATCGGGAATTTTGGACTTCGCCTGTACTGCCATCAGCAACGCGGCGGCAGCAGTTCCCAGGGCGGTGCCTTCTGCCTTGGCGGCAGCGGCAAGAGCTGAGCCTTCCTTTACCAGATCAGAGTAGGTGGTAAGCAGTCCAACCAGCATCGCCAGAACCGATGCCTTCAAGGCATCGTTGGGGGAGGTTGATTCCTTGATGCCCAGGATGGCCTTGGAGTTGATGACTACCTGGGCTCCGTCAACGTCCATGGACAGTCGTTTGGTCCATCTGCGGATTTTCTTGTCGTATTTCATGCCGAGCCGGTCGCGGGCGTAATAGATCTTGGCGTATGCGCCTTCCTGCACGCCTACTGATTCGATAAACGACAGGTCGGGCGCGTCAGGGTTTGCCACGAGAGCCGCCTGGGATGCCCCGTGTGCCGTCCTAGCCCGCTGTGGCAGTGGAACATCACCCAGGACAGAATAGCCGTTTAGAAACGCCTGTGTGGCGAATGCTGGTGTGGTGTCAGAGGGGAGCCGCGACGTTTCAAGTGTCTCGGAACCTTCACATGCCTCATGCGGAGTTTCAGGTGCATCCGAGGATGATGTAGCCGTACTGATCTCCACTTTCCCCTAACCGTGGTTGATGCTGCTCGGGCTTTGTGGATTGTTGAAGGGTGACCAGCGATCCTCTTGATCGCGCTCTTTTTCTTGCGGGTCGTACGGGCCTTGACTAGATGGGTGCGTTTAGCGGCTAGTGCCTTCTTGGGGGCAACTGTCCGCTTCTTAGCCATACTGCTTGGAAATCAGCGCAGCCGCCTTTACCGCTGTCATGGGACCAGCCGTGTTCGGTGTGGCCGGGGCCAAAAAGTTCACGAAACCCTCGTCGTCGGGGGTGACCAGACTGGTCCAGTGACCCTCTTCGTCGTAGGCCATTGGTTACGCCTGCGGACCCTGCGGACCCTGCGGACCCTGGGCGCCTTGCGCTCCAGCGGCACCTTGTGAACCAGCGGCACCCTGAGCGCCAGCGTGGCCCTGTGATCCCTGAGTACCGGACCCTGCGGCACCCTGCGGACCCGCTGGATACGTGTTGGTCACGATGACGGCTGACGGGAGCAGGTTGCTGCCGACCTCGTTCAGAAAGCCATCAGAGCCTACGGGAACCGCGCTGGACCATGCCATTACTTGTCATCCTTGTCGTCGGTCACCAGGCGTCCGGTGATATCGGGAAGTTCTGAGGCCACGGCGATGTGGTTGTACCAGCCGTCAGCGTCGGGGGCATGAATACTGGACCACTCTACGTGTGGCACGGGAGCGCCATCGTGGGATTCGGTTGGCTGGTCAGTCATGTTTAGTCCTTGCTGAGGTAGCGGATTGCTGATCGCAGTCGGAAGGTATCGTCTTTGAATTGTCCGATGCCGCTGTTGCAATTGAAACACAACAAGCCACGCACGCACTCACCACAAGACCTGGAGCCAGGGCAACAGGCGTGGTCGTGGTCCACGGAAAGTCGGATTTCGTTGCCAGTGTCCTTGCGGACAGCCGATTCGTGTTGCCGACAGATGGCGCATCGGTAGTCTTGCTCGTCCAGCATTGCGTCGTACTCGGCAAGACTGATTCCAAACGTGCGTTGCATGTCTGATGCTCGCTGCGTAGTGCGGCGATAGGCCAGGCCACACGCTTTGCAGACTGATTGATGCCCGTCAGCCCTGCGGACCGAAACGGAGAACTCGTCTATCGGTTTTTCAGTCTCACATTTGCTACACCGTTTGACGGTGCGCGTCTGTGCTCGGTCGGCTTTGTGGCGTCGTCCACACGGGTCGGAACAATAGATGCGCTGTTCGCGCCCCGTAAATGGTTCGTCACACCAGAGACAGATGTGACGGACGTTGCGGCGATTAGACAATCGAGTCTATGAACCCGTGCTTCAAAGCCTCAGCCGCTCCGATCCACCAATCCTTGCGATTCCATTTCCTCTTGATCTGTACCCTGGTCATCTTGGACCGGGATGCGAACAGATCGAGGATCAGATCGTGCATCTTTTCAACCAATTCCACTTCGTCCTGCACGTTGGCGAACGATCCGCCAGCTCGGAAACTGGCTTCGTGGATCAGAAGGAACGAGTGGGCACCCATGGTGCGCTTTTTACCGACCTGCAAGATCACGCCACCCATCGAGGCAGCCATGCCCAGAGTGGTGGTGTTGACCGTATGGCCCCGTGTGTGCATGGCGGCGATGTGGTCGATCAGGGCGAATCCAGCGAAGATTTCTCCGCCTGGAGAATTAATTTGGATTTCGATTTCCAGGTCCTTGCCGGGGGATGTGCGTTCCCAGTTGACTAGCTGTGCGATGCACTGCTTGACTGAAGCGTCACTGACCTGAGTGTCGAACACGTACAGGTGATTGTACTTGTGCCCAGCCAGTTCATCCCGGCGTGCCTCGTCGGCACGGTCCACGTCATGGGTCAGTTTCCTGGTCCTAAGCTCCTCTGCCGCGGCCTCGGCGTTGGCCTTGCGGGCCTCGGCCTGGGACTGTTCGGCAGCCGCAACAGCGGTGATGCGGGCGGCATCGCCCTCGGCCCGAAGCTTCTGTCCCTCGGCGTTATTCCGATCAATCTCGGATGGGTCCAATGTTACTGATGCCATGTCGATTCACTTCCCCGGTCGGTTCGTCTTTCGACAAAACGGCCCTAGTGTTTCACTGTGACGGTTGAGATGGTGGCGGGTGGGGGAATTGCACCCCCGACCTCCGGGATATGAGCCCGGCAAGCTACTACTGCTCCAACCCGCTACGATTCTTCGGACAAGTCGGCCATAGCCGCTGCCCTACGTTCTTGGTAGGCGATTCTCCACGCTGCCTCGAGGATTTGGGACTCCTGGTCTGGACCCCGCATCCCCGGCGAATACGTCATCGGCTCGTCGGATTCCACAGTCTTGGCTGCTGTTGCTGCTGGCGAACCACCAGCCGGTACACCCGCAGGTGCGTCGGTGGTGTCTGGGCCAGATGGGATCGTCTTGGCCTTGGTGGCAGCGACGGATGCCTTGGAGTAATCGTCAAGATCCTCGTACAGGATCATCACCTGACGGTCAACGATGAAGGCCTTGTCGCCGCCTGGGACCGGGGGTTCCCCGATCACGGCACGACTTTTATTTGTAGTCCACCGGCCCGAACGGACGCGCAGGTCAGCAATCTGCTCAATTATTTGATCGTCGCGCCAGTCGACCTGGCCGAACTGAAGATGCCAGTCTGTGATGCCGTACGCTTGGTACAGCAGGGCGAACGTGAACTTCTCGAGTACCAGTTCCCCAATGGGGCCACAGGTGTTGACGTTGAACATACGATCTTGACTGGTCCCCGTGCCTGCACCAAGGTTACCGGCCTCAATGACACCAACCTTGGAGGGGGGGACGCCGTAACCGGTGTAGATTTCGTCCCTGGCTTGAATCTTTGTCTGTAGCCAGTTGTTGATCTGGTTGACGCCCAACTCCTTGAGCATTGCACCACCCTTGGTTTCCACCAAGTTGCCGATGTTGGAGGCGCCAATGTTGCGAACTTGATATTGCTGCTGGAATCGCTTCATCTCGGTTTCGGGCAATGCCAGCGGCCAGTCCACCCAGGCCCGCAGCGGGTCGCCACGCTTCATGGCTTCCTTGAGCAGCGCGGCAGTGAACAACCACGCGGTGATGGGGAGAATGTTCTTCTGTGTAGGTGATACGCCGTACAGACCCGATCCCGGTGCATCGGTCTTGACGTGGATTACCTCGTGTGGCTCGAAATCAACCTTGAGTCCGGTTTTCATTTGTTGGTGAAAGCCGGTGACGATACCGTGCGGGTCGGACAGAACGGTCATCGTCTGTGGGTCGAGGGTATACATGGCTACGGGCTTCCCCATCAGCCATACAACCTCGGTGAATGAGTCGCCGAAGATCTCTAGGTCGGTGATAACACACCGCATCAGTTGGCGAATGTCGTCCACTGGGTTCACCCAAGCCAGGAGGTTCGCAATTTCTGCGACCTCGGGTGGCATATCTGGTTGCTCGGCGCCGACCAGGATGTCCGAGTTGGGGGTGGGCTGGAGACCACCAGCGGTGATTGTGCGGGCGATAGTATCAATGCAAGCCGAGGCATGGGGACACGCCAGATAGGCTTGGTACAACTGTTCCATGAATGCCGAGCGGTCAATGGTGCCGTCAGAGGCGGATTGACCGGGGTTTGTCTCGGTGGCACCCCCGAGAGGGATACCCTGGACGAATCCCTGCCGCCCAACCAATTCGGCTGACGGAGGACCTACAGATGGTTTGCGGGCTTCGGTTATTTCGCGCTGGCCACGGTTGAATATGCGGCCCATGCGGTTCCTTTTAGCGGTAGGTCGGAGCGAGGTTACCAGCGAACCTGCCAGCGACAAGACCTCCGTAGTCGGGTACGCCGTAGGCTGATTGTTTCTCTGCCTCTAGGTTCTGTATGTCTCTGTCGGAGGGCATGTCGTTGTAGATCACTGGTCGCCCTCCGCTACCAGCCATCATTAGCAGATACCGAAGGGCGTCTATGCCGTGATCGTCTACGTTGCGTGTTTCGGAATCATCAGGCTTGGTCTTGCTGCGGGGCAGGTTCGGGATGGAGTCGATGATTATCGGGCAGCCCTCGTCCATAAAATGGATGAGCGGGCATTCTTCCCAGCCCAGTTCCCGGTGGTAGTCGCAGGCCGGGGCTTCGTTTAGGTAAAAATGAAACCGTGCCCACCCATTCAACCGGTCGTTGTCGGCCTTGGCGATACCACACCCCTCCATTCCATAGAGGTCGGCTATCGACATCGGGGTACCGCGGGCGCCCCACATGGATGGATCAGCAACCCGCATGACGCTGGTTTCCCCGGCGAATGCTTCGGCCTCTAGGATCAGTTGGGCTTGATGTTGAGCGTCAGTCTCGGTGGCGTAGATTTCTCTGTAGACCCATACGCGACCGTCATTGTCAATAGCAGCCCATTCTGCTGCAAACGGTTCTCGGAACCCGTAGTCGATTCCCAAGTACCGTGGCCATTCAGGGGGTGGGACAAAGGACGGAACGACGTGTCTGACCCGCGAGTACTGAGAAAAAAACGCCCCCAGCATCGCATCCCAGTCCCCGTCACGCATCGCTGCGCGCCGTTGGGGATCGGCAATGGCATTTAGGATTTTCTCGTACCCCTTGTCGAGGTACGGGTTGTCGACGTATCGCGACTGGATGTAGGCGACCGTCCGGTCATCCTCGTCCAGCACGACGCCGTTCTTGCCCCAATTCGTGGGCACAATAAAGCGATCGCGGAGATACTTGTGGGCACGGCCACCGGGGTTGGAGGCGCACCGCATCCCGATCACCGGGAGGGAGCGAGAACCAGATCGCAACCGTTCCTCGATGTGTTGAATCACCACTTCTGGCATCAATGATATCTCATCAATACAGAACAGTTGGTATTCACCACCCAGCAGACGGGAGGCATCCTCTTCATCTTGAGCGTAAGTGAAGTTGACGATGCTGTCGTTCGGGAACTTCAGTATCCGGTCGGTCTGGTTGTACTTGGCCCCCAGGGGCCGGGCGTACTGGCGCTTGGTCAATTCGGCCAGGAAGGACTCAGCGAGTTCGTTGTAGGTGCGCCTAATGCAAGCTACCCTCATGCCGGGATAGTTCGCTGCACAATGGATAGCTTCCATCAGTAGGGCGGCACTGTTGTGGGTCACGATGTAGTCATCGGTGATGAAGAGTTGATTACAGTTGTTGACCGTAATGCAGATACTCGGACCGATCACCGTCTGCTCGACCGAAACAACCGTGTGCGCCGGTTCTACGTCCCCACCATTGAAGGGGAGGGCGCGACTGGTTTTGCGGCTGATGTGAAACAGCTTCTCCAAATGCCGTCCCTGCACCGTGATCGTGTAGGCCAGTCTGCCAGTATTGACCACATCATCGTAGGTGTAGCGAGGGGTTTTGGTGGTGATGGTTGCGCGATAGCCCAACGACCGAAGTACGCCTTGCGTGTCCTGGGCTAGTTGTTCACTGACGGTGGTATAGGAGGCGTGACCTCGACTATCCATGTAACCATCGGTGTCAAACATGCCTTGCATCAAGGCGAACCGTTGGTCGGCGGGGGCAAACTTTAGGCGCTCTGGGATGAACTTTTCCCAGGCCCGGTGCCCCATCAACCCATCACGATCCAGCAATTTAGCAGCGGACTCTAGACCCACACCCTGCACCATGACGATCCCGTGGGTCTGCCAGTCGGGATGATTGTTTTCATCCGATTGGTGAAGTGACAACTTGAGATGAGTCGGTAGTTCGGATTCGATGCGGTCGAAGATTTCGTGGTCAATGCCACCGATGCTGACGCTATTGCGGCCAGAGCAACACCCGTCACCGATAATCGCCCCCAGGGTGTAGGGGGGTAAAACCGGGTGAGGATAGGTTCGAGTCATCGAGGTTGGGTTGGTCAGTGGAACCTTAACGTAATGTGGACGTTTACCGTTGGCGATCTCCTCGTCGGCCCGTAGGACCAGGCGGCGGAGTTCTAGTGTGCCGACTACGGTAGACCTGGACGCGTGACGCAGGTTCCATTCGTCGTTCGGGCGCAGGTTGTCTGGAATGACCGGAGGACCAGATCGCGCCCGACGCTGGCGGTTACCGGCAATGTGGATAGACCACAAGTGATCCTCGTCACATTCAACCGTAGATCCATCCGCCATGGTCACGCGGTAGAACTGCATGGGTCCGTTGGCGGTTACCTTGATAACCGTGGCTACGGTGCCATCTGGGTTGCAAACCTTGTCGCCTACCCGTATGTCACCAATCAGCTTGAAGCCAAATGGTGTTAGTACGGTACCCTCCGTGGAGGGGTCATACGCTGGGTCTTCGCGATCAGGGGCCAAAAGCCCCTTGCCGCCACCAGCAGCGCCCCCATACAGGATGGCGCCTATCTTTTGACGGGACAAATCGTGGAATATCTGCTGTTTCTCGGTTGGCACATAGCCAAGCGGGGTGAATGCGTCTATCTCGACTCGGGAAACCCCAGCCGTGATGGCATCGACCATCGCATTCTTACGTTGTGGCACCTATCGTTCCCCTCACCATCAACGTAGCGGCCACGTACAGCTCTTGCTTGGGTGGTTTAGTGGCTAACGCCTGGGCGTGGTGGTCGTCACAAAGACGAACCACTAGCTGAGGGCACCTACGCCGAGGGTGTATCTCCCATTCGGCCAGATAGGGGCACTTGTCGCAATCGCAGGCCGGGGGGGTCATTTACCTCGGACGGATTTGACCACAAAAACGGCACCGGCAGCCAAGACAACTAGCTTCAGTGCCTTGATGAAGTTGGATTTGGACTCCATCAGGTCGCCCTGCGCCTGGAGGGACCGCAGATTGGCGTCAGCTACGGCATCTTGGAACTCCAAGACCTCATCGTAGCGTTCGTCGCCCATCGCCGCCCGCATTTCAGCTTCCGTTGAACCCATTATCGCCCGACCCTCCTGCTCGTAGGCGTCGGCAATGTCCTCGAAATCCTGATGCTCGTTCTGATCCACGTTTCCCCTGCCGTTAGATGATCGTTGTGAGGTCGCTGTAGCCCGGTCCAGTCTCCATCATAAGACGGAGACCTTCCTCGTAAACCACGTGGCGCATGTCGTCGGATTCTGCCTGCAAAAGACAAATCTGGCGGTCATCGAATCCAAGGTATCTGAAGTCGGAATCCGAGATCATCGTATCTCCTCAGATACAAAACATCCATCTACCCATACCTTATCACACGTGTCAAGCGGCTCCTGAAAACCCCTGGAAACCACTGGCGTTTTCCCAAGGTATCCATTTCCCAAAAGGTATCCACTCATGGTGTACGCCATGGGCCGCGGATGGCCTCGCCTGTTGGTGGGGGGCATTCGGGTACGCGCAGGTTGCCATCACTGTCCATTTCCTCACGCTTGAACATTTCCCATAGCAACCGGTCGGGCTTCCCGTACTTCCACCAGTCGTTGTAGTCGTTCATGCAATACCCAGACTTCTCGGCGGGCAGGAGTTCACACACCAGACACGGTACCGTGGCGGGCCGTGCTCGTTTGTCGGCGTCCTTCCGTTGCTGGTTGTCCAGAACCCCCAGCGCCCCCCGCAGGAACTTCTCGGCCTTGCTGAGATCCTTCTCCATGTACTTCAACGACTGCTGTTGCTCGTCTCGCCGCGCCGGGCGCGCTGTAGCCGCCATGAACGTGGGATCGGCGTGACTGCCACCAGAACTGTGCTCGGGCATCGAGTTGGACGGGTAACCGTCTGTGCCGCTGGGAATGGAGGCACGACGCACCAGATCGGTCACGCGGTGGGAGTCGATCTTGGCAGCCAGGTTGGCGATGTCAACCGCCGTTTCCATGATTCTTTCAACCCGCTTGCGGGATCGGGGACTCAGTGGTTTCTGTGGCATGTTAGCAACTCCCTTTCCCTCGTGTTGTGAGAGTAGCACACATGAGTGCTTCAACGCAAGTCATCGTTGTCCGTCACGCAGCACGCGGGGTTCAGGAGTGAACCAGTGGGCGGTGATGGGGTCGAGTTCGTACGCGTCTAGCACCGTCTGGCAGTGAGCTAGGCGGGCGACCAGCGGACCGAGATCGTACGGCGGGTCGCTGTATTCCTGGGCGATGCGGGAGGCCAGACCATCATCCAGATAGACTCTGGCCCCCCCATCACCTGCCCGATCCCCCGATTGGGCTTCCCCAACTATAGCACACATCAGCGTACCTTTGTGTCGGTGGCCCCATCTATGTCGGCGTACAGGGCTGCCGGGAGTACTCGGTGGATGTCATATTGTCGGTCTGGGGTATAACTGGCCGTCTTCGACTCGCCATTCAGTGTCACCAACGCCGACACGCTGCCAAGGTGCTTGCTGATGTGGATTATGTTCCCCAACTTGGTGATATCTCCGGGGACAAGATCACTCCCGTACACCTTGATCTTCCAAACCTTGAATTGCATCAGTCCTCCTCGTCTTCGTACGGATTGAATGTATCGCGATACACACCGCTGCCAGAGTACTTGCCAACCGGCTTCAAGGTGCGCTTGCTCGCCAGGTAGGCATCGACCATCAAGGTAACTGCGGTCAGGTCGGTAATGACTTGGGGGTACCATACCCCGAAGAACACAGAATCCTCGCCAGCCTCATCGAGAATGGCATTACGGACGAGCTGTAGGGCGATCCCGTAGGTAATCACATCCCTCGTCGCGATTTCCATTGCCTCGATTAGTTCTTTCTTCTTGTATCTGCCCATCAGTCAGACCGCCGGATTCGGTCCTGTACCCACTGCTCGAGCGTTGTGACCACGTAAGCCTGGCTGACGCCGCGGCCTCTCCTCTTGATGATTGCCACCCCCAGCGGAGTACCAGCATTCTTGGCTTCAGCTATCGCCTCGTCTACGAATTCTGCCAGTGCAATCTGTTTGTGATCCTTGCATTCGGTGGTGACCTGACCCCCTGGTGGGTCATCTCCTAAATAGATGTCCCCCTTGTCCTGCGCCCCAGCCAGGGCCGTGCGGCGGGAGTATGGAAACCCAAACAACTTCAGGTAGTTGACGACCTGCGTCTCCCACCGGGTGCCCCTGTCCTTGGACGGATTAGTCACGAGTGATTGTCCCAACCGGTACACCATATCTCTGTGGGACGGTACGGGGGGGGTTGCGCTGTCCAGGGCCATGCCGGTGGCACGTACGGCAAGTATGGCAACGGGTCTACTGGTAGTGGAGGTGGGGTTGTCTCGGCAATGTCCCGTAGCATCTCGTCAACGGTCCTGTGAAACTTCTCGACCTCGGTTTCATCCTCGTTCTGGTGTACGTCGGGGCGGTCGTCCATTTCGGGGTGAGTGGTCATGCTGTGGAATAGGGTGAACATGTGCCAAGCAGCGGCAATCAGATGGGATGATCCCAGCCCGTCCTCGTCGTCATCCTCGCCATTCCACCATTGCCACAGGTGCCGTTGGGCGGCAGCGAAACTCAGGGAAAAATCAAGCCCAAGTTCCCAATTCCGGTCACCCAAAACAGTGACTTCCACTCCGGTGCCCGTGTCAACCATTTGCCGTGTGACCACCGCGCAGGTAGATGAGTGCGCGTTCAACAGTGTCTTCAGCGTCACCGAGTAGTCCGAGTCCCTTGTTGCATTTTCCGCACAGAAACCCACGGAATTCTCCTGTGGCGTGGTCGTGGTCAATGTCGAAGGATGCTCGATCTGGTGGCCCACCGCAGACGGCGCATCCTCCGCCCTGTTCCTCGATGATCCTGACCTCATCTGACCAGGTAAGTCCAAAGGCAGACAACCGGTTCTCCCTTGCACGGTCGCGGTTGCGCTGCTTGGTTTCGGGTCGAGTGCGGTATTCCTTGCCGTATCTATCTCTGTAATCCTGGTTTTTGGAACACCAATTGAGGTAGTTTTCCTTTTGTCGTTGGGCATACCCGGGGTTCCGGTTTTTGAGGTCTCGGTCATAACAGACCTTGCACAATCCGGCGACGGAGGCGATCCGATCAGCGTGACAGGTGGCGCGTTTTGCCTTGGGGTACTGCTGGTTGTAGCACTCAAAACACTGTCCCTTGGCTGCGTGCCGCCGTTCGGGGTGGCAGGTTGCCCTGCGCCTGTTTTGTTCTCGCATGTGCAAATCTCCCCGAGTCTCTTCTTGGTATCGTTGTAGCACAGTGTCTCTGTGGTTGTGTATTTGGTAGCCCCTTTGCCAAAATGCTCGGCCAGTGCCCACAGGGCGTCGGGGGGGATCAAATCGAACCTGGCCAGCTTCTGACCCTTGGCTCCACCCGTAACGGGATTGACCACGCGGTGTTCGGTTTCATCTGCCATCTAAACTGCCCTCGGTTCATCGGGTGGGGTGAATTCTTCGACATCTTTGACCTCAGAGCTTTGCGCCCGCAACAGACCCGCCTTGGTCAACACCGTCACAGAGGCTAGGTTCCCATGGAGGGCGTAGGTGGTGCCGTCCTCCGAGTCCATCAGGTCGGTGCCGTTGCTACCCATCATTACAACGGGTGGGTCCGTAAGATCAGCCACGTCATCATCGATGTGCAGGTCTAGGGTAATCGTCCCCGCCTCCTCGTCTCGGTAGACACGGGCACGTCCGATGACATGCAGTTCGTTGTAGTCCACATTCAGCGGGAGAATGTCTGCGATCGCGACTGACGGGTGGTAAGTTAGCGCGGGACTGTCGGTGTGGGCAAGAATTCCTTTAAGTACCTTCATGCGTCCCACCTTACACGAAGTTGGCGTCGGGTGCAAGTTATAGCCATAGCGATTCCGATCCCTTTGGTTCTAGGCTGCGCCACACGATGGGCGAGATGGGTTTATGGTCCAGCATGGCGAAACAGATTGCCTTCTCGACGCCGGACTGAGCGTGCGCTACAAAGAACCTAGCGATGTCCCCCCGCTCGGCGTCAAACCCTAGTTCGAGGATCATTTGGCAGTATAGGGCGTCAGCATCGTTCACGACCTGCTCGTACTGGCACCAGAGGTCGGATATACACCGATCCACCTGCGTTCGGAACTCGTCGGGAATCATCGCCAGATCGTCCACCTGTCCGCTGGACAGGGCGCGCCAGACGGACTTGGTGCTACTGTTGGTTACCAGGCGGTGGAGGGCAAGGTAATCTTCGTGTTTGATTTTCAGCCGTTCGTCGGTGTCGTGAAACCATAACACGTATCCCTCTTTGTTGGGCCTGTTGTCCGCCGCCAGATCATCAAAGGATCGAACCGGGTAGCACTCCACCTTAGGCCCAGGCCATCCCCAGTCGAGGGCGTAGAAAGTCCTACCGGAGGGGATGTGAACCGTCCCCAGAAACACCAGGTCCTCCGTGGTGCCGTAGTCCAACACGATCCGATTCTCGGGATAAATGATTTCAAAGAGCAGCGTGTAGTGCTCGTGAAGTGGTTGTAGGGAGAAATATACCAGCCAGTCCTGGTACTTGTCGTGCAAGATTTGCGTGGCCTTCAACGCCTGTTCGCCAGTGAAGGACCCCCTGGTAGCGATAGCGGCCTCGCCGTTGGGGGTGGGGTGCAGGATACCAAGTGAGCCGTCCGATTTGTCGAACACCCGGTATTTGCCGGTAGGGGCGTCAGGGACGTTGGGGGATTCGTGCTGAGGTAGCGACCAGAATTTCCTGAAAGGACGTGCCACCACCCGCCCATCCACGTCCACGATCAAGCCGCGACATGTCATTGTCTCGTTATTCCACATTCCATCAAAGGTGGCCTTGGGCGTGTAATTGT
>OCZT010004116.1_pt1 | contig 14754 bp, 8 predicted proteins | sample 1539031 | NCBI WGS metagenome assembly OCZT01 (sample SAMEA3539308, study PRJEB22396) | soil metagenome | biome: tundra; feature: field; material: soil | place: USA | collected 2010-05 | depth 0.15 m
GCTGCTTCACGCCGTTGCGTTTCGCGTCCAAAAATTCAGATTGCCTCGCAAAAAAGACGCTCGGCCGCCCAAGATTGCTTTGCCGTGCCGCGTCTGACGCACTAAAACATCGTTGACAGTCCAAACAAATGTAAAACCAATCAAAATCAATTTTGCGTAGCTTCGGCTGCGGGTCTCCCCAGAAAACCGCGAATTTTCAAATGCAAAGAGACCGTGTCGAGCGCGCGCCCATCGGGCGCGGCTTGATGTCACTTCTTTGCATGGGCGCTTCGCGGTGCCTCTGGTGAGGGTGCGTTGAGTTCGCGCCCATTTCGTTTCCGTGCCATGTTGCGCCAATGATCCGTTGGATTTACCAAAAGAATATCATGCGCCTGGAATGGATAGAAGTCGAAGCGGCTGCGAACGAGGCTTTCAACGTCTGGGTTGGAAAGCCGGAATTGGCCTGGGCCAAACAGGCGTGGCACGCCTTGGAAACGCGTGGCCTGGCCGATTATTCCGACGAGTTTGAGCGGCACACGGCCGCATTCCGTTTTCTTGTGCTAGGCGGAATCTACCGGGATTTCTGCGCGGTCTATTGGGAGGAAACCACCGACCGCTGGTATCCGGAATGGGCTGAATCCTTTGAGTTGTCTCCGTTGATCCTCGGACAGCTTTACGGACAGCTCGCCGACGAGCCGTTGACGAAGGAAGAAAGCGAAGTCCTGGACGCCCTCGTCGAGGACGAACGCCGGGTAGTGGTTGATGCGCTTTTGGCCGGCTTCGGCGGCGACGTAAAACTCTACGAGTCCCTGGCTCACAGCCGCGAACCACAGGATGCCAGACCGGACGATGACCATGCCGAAGATCACGCGGAAGTAAACTCGCAGAACTCGGCCGGCTATGGCTGGGTGAACGGAGGTTGCCAGCCCACATTTGCGAACGGCTAAAGCCCGATGCCTCCCGCGCGACCGCCGCTCGCCGGCTGCCTGCGATTTCCCTTTCAGCGTCAACCCGTTTGAAATAATCTTCCGCACAAGTCACCCGGGAAAAAAGTTTATGCACTGGATCGCCCCATCGGAAAAAAATGCTGACAATGCGGCGTTGGAAAAACGCCTTTGGGATGCCGCCGACCAGTTGCGCGCCAATTCCGAACTGAAGTCGCAGGAATATTCCGCGCCCGTCCTCGGCCTCATCTTTCTGCGGTTTGCCGAAGTCCGCTTCACCGCCCAACGCGCCGCGCTGGAAAAAGCCGGCACGTCTGTTGGGAACGGGCACAGCCCGCGGCGTGGGTCACGGCTGGACGAACCCGCCGCCTACCACGCCGAGGGAATCCTTTACCTGCCCACCGAGGCGCGGTTTGATTATCTGCTGAATCGCCCCGAAGCTGAAAACATCGGCGCGAAGGTCAATGCCGCCATGCGCGACATTGAAAAGCAGAATCCGCAACTCGCCGGAGTCCTGCCAAAAACTTATAACATTTTCGGCAGCACACTGCTCAAGGAACTGCTAAAAAAGATTTCTGAAATACCGGTTTCATCCGACTACGACACGTTCGGGCGCGTGTATGAATACTTCCTGGGCGAGTTCGCGATGGCGGAGGGACAGGGCGGCGGCGAATTTTACACGCCCTCCAGCATCGTCCGGCTGCTCACGGAAATCATTGAGCCGTTTCATGGTCGCATTCTTGATCCGGCGTGCGGTTCGGGCGGCATGTTCGTGCAATCGGCGCGGTTCGTGTCCGAGCATAAGACTGCGTCACCCTCAACCCGGCCTGCCGGCCACCCTTCTCCCACTGGGAGAAGGGACGGGGATGAGGGTCTCGCTGCCAAATACTCCGGTAACCCTAGCCGCGAGTTGGCGGTTTACGGTCAGGAAAAAGAGCGCGCCACCGGCGACCTGTGCCGGATGAACCTTGCGGTGCATGGGCTGGAAGGCGACATCAAACAAGCCATCAGCTATTACGACGACCCCCATGATGCGACGGGTCGCTTTGATTTTGTGCTCGCCAATCCGCCGTTCAACGTCAACGCCGTTGATAAAGAACGGTTGAAAGATCAAGTTGGCACCAATCGCCGGTATCCGTTTGGCCTCCCGCGCACCGACAACGCCAATTATCTGTGGATTCAACTGTTTTATTCCGCGCTGAAAAATGGGGAGGCCGGAACTTCCGGCGGACGCGCCGGATTCGTCATGGCAAATTCTGCTTCCGACGCACGCTCATCCGAACAGGAACTCCGCCGCCAACTGATTGAAAGCCGCGCCGTGGACGTGATGGTTGCCGTTGGTCCGAACTTCTTTTACACCGTCACGCTGCCGGTGACACTTTGGTTTTTGGATAAGTCGAAAACGACACCCTCACCCGCCGCTTCGCGTCACCCTCTCCCAATGGGAGAGGGCCGGGGTGAGGGTAAACAGAACCGTGCTGATACGGTTCTGTTTATTGATGCCCGCCACATCTACCGGCAGGTAGATCGGGCGCATCGGGACTGGACGACAGCACAGACCGGGTTTATTGCCAACCTTGTCCGCCTCCATCGCGGTGAAGATTTGGATTTCACTTTCGGCGGCAACGACGCCCGCGCGAAGATCGAAGAGATTTTCGGCAAGAAACCGAAATTTACCGACGTGCCCGGCCTGTGCCGTGCCGCCACGCTCAAGGAAATTGAAGCACAAGGCTGGTCACTCAATCCCGGTCGTTACGTTGGCGTGGCCGCTGGCGAAGCCGTAAGCGACGAAGATTTTAAGGCACAACTCGAAACGCTTAACGAGGAATTTGAAACGCTTAATACCGGAGCGCGCAAGCTGGAAAAAACAATCGCCGCGAACGTGGCGGAGATTTTGGAGGCGTGACGATGGCAACGACCACTCGACCAATGCTGCTCGGTGACGTTGTTCGTTTTGGAAATGGGAAAGCGATCAAGCCTGGCGGCGAAGGCCGCTATCCTGTTTATGGCTCGAATGGAATTATCGGCGGATGTGACGAGTTTCGTTATGAGAATGGTGTTATCATCGGACGGGTGGGGGCTTACTGCGGCTCGGTGCTTTACTGTCCAAAAAAGTTCTGGGCTTCGGATAATACGCTTGTTGCATTTCCGGCTAGTGATGAATTTGATACGAAGTTTCTGTTCTATCTTTTGCATGACACAAAGCTGAGCAAATACGCTGGAGGCGCAGCGCAACCGCTGGTAACGCAAACCGTATTGAAGCAGGTGAAAGTGAGCGTTCCCCCGCTGCCGGTGCAACGGCGGATAGCGGGCATCCTGTCTGCCTACGACGAGCTGATGGAGAACAGTCAGCGGCGCATCCGGCTCTTGGAGGCGATGGCCCGCGCCCTCTACCGCGAGTGGTTCGTCCACTTCCGCTTCCCCGGCCACGAAAAGCTCCCGCACGTCGCCTCCCCCCTCGGCGACATCCCTCAAGACTGGGAGGCTACTACCCTCGGCGCACATCTTGCCGCGCTTGAATCGGGCAAACGACCGAAAGGCGGTATTCGCGAAGAAGCAGAAGGAGTCCCGAGCATCGGCGCTGAAAACATCAACGGCATCGGAAGGCACGAGTTCGCGAGCGAAAAACTTATCCCACGTGAGTTCTTTGAACAGATGCGCAAGGGCGTTGTGTGCGACCGCGATGTGGCGATTTACAAGGACGGCGCTTACATCGGCAAGTCGTCTTATTTCCGCGATGGATTCCCGCACTCGGAATGCTGCGTGAACGAGCACGTCTTCCTGCTCCGCGCGAACGGCGTCAGGCTAGAACAGAACGCTTTGTATATCTGGCTTCAAGAGCCGGACACCGTTCAGACGATTCGCTCGAAGAACGCCAACGCGGCACAACCTGGGATTAACCAGCAGACCGTCGGAGGTCTCGAACTGATTCTGCCGGACGAGAAGACTGCCGCGCATTTCGACCGACTGGTTGAACCGTTGCTGGCTGAAATCATCAACCTCGCCAAGCGAATCCAAAACCTCCGCCGGACGCGCGACCTGCTGCTGCCGCGCCTGCTGTCGGGACAGGTCAACCTCCCAACGAACTGAAAGAGAAAAACAAATCATGAAAATCACCGACCAAACGATTGACCAAGCTTACTCGGACTTGAAAAGCACCTGCAAAGGTGTCCGCAACGACTACTTCGGCTTGGTGTATCTTGAAAACGAGTTCAATGTCCCGCGCGACGAGGCCGTGAACTTCGTCGCGTTCGGAGGCAACGACTACGGCGTGGACGGATTCTATTTCGACCGCGAACGGCGAAACTTCTATTTATTCCAATTCAAATACTCCGAGTCTTACACTTTGTTTAAGGGCTCGTTTCAACGGCTGATTGATGCGGGCATGGAGCGGATATTCGGCGGACAAACCCAAGACGCACAGAAGAACGACCTGCTTGAACAAATCCACAGCTCGCTCCTGGAGAACCAAGCGGTGATAGACAAAGTCTATATTCATTTTGTTTTTATGGGCGACCCTGCGGATGCAGAACGAAGCTCAGTTCTCGATAAACTGCGCGAGGACCTCGAAAATAAGCGGCATCTGCTCGACAAGCACTTTGGCAAACAGGTCACGCTCGTCATCGAGTTTCGCTCGGGCAAAGCCAAGAAAACCGGCGCGGTTTCACATCAAAGGACATCGAGGACATATCCGGTTGAGCTTGCTGACTGTCTCAGCAGCGTCGGCCCGCAAGGACAGCACATGTTAATCGGATTCGTGAGGCTGGTGGACTTGCACGGGATGTATGTTGAAATGCGCCAGCGCTTCTTCGAGCGAAACATTCGGTCGGCGTTGCCCGAGGAGGGAGCAGTCAACCGAGCTCTGGAACGCGCTTACCGCCGCATAGTGATGGACGGAAAGGACGAACCATCCGTTTTTACTTTCGACCACAACGGAGTCACGTTCGCTGCGGAAAAGGCGGAAAAGCTGGACGGAACTTATTGTGTGACCGAGCCACGCCTGCTCAACGGCGCGCAGACAATCACCACTTTGGCACGGTTCATCGAAAAGAATGCCGACAATCCGCTGTTCAAAGCGAATCGCTCTCGGTTGGAAAGCATGAGGGTGATCTGCAAAATCATCACGGAGGCTGCGGATGAGTTCATTGTGAGGGTTACGGTCAACAACAACCGGCAAAATCCAGTCGAGCCGTGGAATCTTCGCGCCAATGACATGATCCAACTGGAGTTGCAGGACAAGTTTCGGGATGACTTGCAAATTTACTACGAGCGGCAGGAAGAGGCATTTGAGAATCTCAGTTCTGAGGACTTGGATGACATCGGTATCGCGGCAGGCAAACCCATTGAGATGTTGAAGCTCACGCAGACGTTTCTCGTTGTGGACGGCGAGATCGACAAGACGGCGTGGATGCGTCGGGTGTTCGAGGATGACCGCATTTACGACCAGGTTTTCAATCAGAACCGACTGAGATCGGATTCGAGGAAAATTCTGCTCTGTTACAAAGTGCAGTTCAAACTCCGCCGCCTGATGGACGACATTCTGGACAAAGGGCCGAACAAATATGGCTATTTGACCCGGGCGCGCCCGCTTCTATGGGCGTTAATCTGCCAGGGCGTTCTCAACGACAAGGAACTTGAAAGGTATGCCGACGACTACGGCCAGGACATGACGATGCCGGCTGATTTCACCCAATACCTGTCATGGCTCGCAACCGCAAGATGCAGGCAACTTGTCTCCGATTTGACAGACTACAAAGATAACGTCGAAAAGATTGCGGAGGGGAAGTTCAGTTTCCTGCGGACAAACGCCTCCTACAAGCAGTGCATGGCGTTCGCCTACAAGCGGTGGAAGTGGGTCGAAAAGGGTCTCAAGTAAAACAGATATTTTCGATGCCGCCCCACGCCTACACCGAAGACCAGCTTGTCGCACTATGAATAAGCCAAACGTGAAGCGCATCCTCTCTTCCGCAGTCGCGAATCTACGAGTGTCCGTTCTTGGCGTCTCGTTCTCACTCGCCGACCTAGGGAGTTCCGAAACTGTTGATGAGCGCATTGCGCGGCTCGGCAAAATCAAGGCTGACCTCGAAGCGGCCATCGGCGCGGTTGAAGAACTTCAAGGAGACGCAAATGCCAGCAAGCTTCAAGTGGACCAGTTGCGACAAGACGTTGCTGCTTTGCAGCAGGACAAAGCGACGGCGGAGCGGTTGCTGAACCTGCCAGAGGAATCATTTGCTCGGCTGCTTGACCGCGCCACACGAAGGGGGCAGGTAAAAGGAATTATCGTCGGGGTCATTATCGGGTTGGCGACCGGCTGCGTCTCTAGTTACGCGGTGTGGTATTTCACGAATGACAAGGAGGCAAAACCCGCGCAATCCGCTCCAATTAAGCCTCCACAAACTGACACGGAGACTAAATGAGCGTCCACGCCTACACCGAAGACCAGCTTGTCGAGCAGCCCGCCATCGGGTTGTTCGCGGAGCTTGGCTGCCAAACGGTGTCGGCGATGGAGGAAACATTCGGCGCGACCGGCACGCTGTTACGCGAGACAGAGGGCGAGGTGGTGTTGGTGTCGCGGTTGCGCGCGGCGCTGGAGCGGTTGGTTCGACTATTCCCAATGAAAATGAAAATCATCAACCTGTTTGGCTGTCTGCTGGTTGCGCTCAACGCCACCGCCGCCGATTCGCTGGAACAGAATTTCCAGCAGCCGCCGGCGGAGGCGCGGCCGTGGGTGTATTGGTTCTGGAACAATGGCAATGTCACCAGCAACGGCATCACCGCCGACCTGGAGGCGATGCAGCGCGTGGGCATCGGCGGCGTGCTCATCATGGACGTGGTGGAGCGCTTCGCGCCGCCGCGCGGTTCGGCGGAGTTCATGAACGCGGAGTGGCGGAACCTGTTTCAATTCTCGGTGCAGGAAGCCGCGCGGCTGGGTCTGGAAATCAACATGGCCAACGGCCCGGGCTGGTGCGGGAGCAGCGGCCCGTGGATCACGCCGGAACTTTCGATGCAGATGCTGGTCAGCACAAACACGCTCGTGGAAGGACCGGCGAATTTTTCCGCCGCGCTGCCGTCGCCGGACACCGGCGGCAGGCAACGCCATGATAGTTTCGACAGTTCGATTAAATACGAGGATTTCTATCGCGACATCGCGGTGCTGGCCTTTCCCGACACGACCAATGGAATTGTGCCACCCGGCGCGGTCACCAATTTGACCGTGAAGCTGGATGCCAGCGGCCGATTGACCTGGGGCGTGCCGCCGGGGCGTTGGATCATCCAACGCATTGGCCATACGACCACCGGTTCGAGCACGCGTCCGCCGGTCGTGGGCGGCAACGGTTTGGAGTGCGACAAGTTGAGCGCCGAGGCGATGACTGTGCATTTCACCAACATGATGGGCCGGCTGCTCCAGAATGCCGGGCCGCTCGCAGGCAAGTCGCTCGTCGCGACGCACATTGACAGTTGGGAAGTGGGGAGTCAGAACTGGACGCCAAAGTTCCGCGGGGAATTTCAGAAACGGCGCGGCTACGATCCCTTGCCGTGGCTGCCGTGCGTGACGGACAGCCTCCGTGAAAAGGTGAACAACAAAACCACGACCCGTTACCTGCACAACCCAGGCAGCCCGGAGCTGGCCGGACGTTTTCGCTGGGATTTTCAGCAGACCATCGCGGAACTGCTGGCGGAAAATTATTCCGGACGCCTCGCCGGACTCGCGCATGAGCACGGTTTGCGCTACTCACTGGAAGGTTACACGCTGCCGTTTGGCGACGAGTTCACCTACACCGCGCGCACCGACGAACCAATGACGGAATTTTGGACGGGCAACAAATTCAACCCCGGTTACACCGATGCGCGGGCTCAGCAAGCGGCGTCCGTCGCGCATGTCTATGGTCATGCGATTGTCGGTGCGGAGGCGTTCACGTCCGGCGACAAGGAGATGTGGAAGGCCACGCCCGCTAATATCAAGGCCCTGGGGGATTTTGAATTTTCGCAGGGCGTGAACCGTTTCGTCGTCCATCGCTACGCGCACCAGCCGTATCTCGACCGCGCGCCCGGCGTCACGATGGGGCCGTGGGGGTTGCACTACGAACGCACGCAGACATGGTGGGAAATGTCCGGCGCATGGCACGAATATCTGGCGCGGTGCCAGTATTTGCTGCGGCAGGGAAATTTTGTGGCCGACCTGCTTTGTCTGCGACCTGAAGCGCCGGACCAAACGACATTCACTCCCGATCTGCCCATGCCTTCAGGCTACCGCTGGGATCAAATCAGCGCGGAGGCGTTGATTCAACTCGCAACGGTGAAAGACGGACGCATCGTGCTGCCGGACGGAATGACTTATCGCGTGCTCGTGTTGCCACCGGCGAAAACGATGACGCCCGCACTCGCCGGCAAAATCAGAAAGCTCGTCAGCGATGGAGCGACGATTTTGCTGAACAGCCCGCGTCCGCAGACCTCGCCAAGCCTGGCCGATTTTCCGAAGGGCGATAAAGCAGTTGCCAGGATCACGGGCGAAGTCTGGGGCGATTGCGACGGCAAGCGTGTGACGGAACACGCGCTCCGCAAAGGCCGCGTGATCTGGGGGCAGCCGCTCCCTGATGTTTTGGCGAAACTGGCAAAGGGCGCCGACTTCACGTCCGACGCGAAACTAAACTGGATTCACCGCCACACAGACAGCGCCGAGATTTATTTCGTGGCGAACCCGGCGGTGATGAGTGTCGAGGCGAAGTGCCGGTTCCGGGTGGCAGATTTGGCTCCGGAATTGTGGAATCCAAAGACGGGCGAGATAGCGCCACTGGCCGCTTACGAAACGACCACCGGCGGCATTTCCATTCCGCTGAACTTTGAGCCAAGTGGCTCGGCGTTTGTGGTTTTCCGCAAGCGCGCGGTGGCGTTCGACTCGCTGGTGGGTTTAACGCGCGACGGTGAATCCGTTTTTGCCGCGGTGAAACCGGCGGCGATTGAAATTCAAAAGGCAACCTACGGCGTTCCCGGGGACGCGCAACGAACCCGCGACGTGCGTGCCAAGTTGCAAACGATGGTGAATGACGGTGTCGCCAGCCTGGCGGTTGCAGAACTGGCGCAAGGCGATGATCCGGCTTACGGCGTTGTGAAAACTCTAGTCGTGGAATATATCGCGAATGGACACAGGGGAAAAATCAGCGGACAAGACCCGGACACCATCAGCCTCACTCCGCCCCAAGCTGCCGCCGAACGGGCGGCGGAAGTCTGCCGCGATGCGAACGGACAATTGAGCATGAAGGCACGTCAGCCTGGCCATTACGAGTTGAAGACGTCGGGCGGCCAGACGCGGCGCGCAGAAATCACGACCGTGCCCGCGCCGCTGGAAATCACCGGCGCATGGAATGTCAGTTTCCCTCCGAAATGGGGCGCGCCAGGAAAGATTACTTTGGATTCGCTCGTGTCGTGGAGTGATTCGAGTATCGAAGGGGTGAAATATTTTTCCGGCACGGCGACCTACACCAAGACGTTTGATTGGATCAAAGATGAGGCAAGCGGAAAGACGAAAGGGGAAACCTGGCTGGATCTCGGCGACGTGCAGGTGATGGCGCAGGTGAAATTGAATGGTCACGACCTCGGCGTTTTGTGGCAGCCCCCGTTCCGCGTGAACGTCACAGGCGCGTTGCAGCCTGGCGCCAACACGTTGGAAATCCGGGTGGCGAATCTCTGGCCGAACCGCATGATTGGCGACTCGGCGCTTGCGGAGACGAACCGTTTCACCTGGAGTTCGTGGCAGCCGTTCACGAAGGACATGCCGTTGCTCAAATCAGGTTTACTTGGCCCAGTTCAGATTGTCACTCTAGTTCCCATCAAACTATGAACTGTAAACGCAACTCGATGGAGACAGCTACGCCTGTCAGTGAAAAGCGTTGAATTGACATGCCCCACGCCTACACCGAAGAACAGCTTGTCGAGCAGCCCGCCATCGGGTTGTTCGCGGAGCTTGGCTGGACGACGGTGTCGGCAATGGAGGAAATATTCGGCTCTGCCGAACCCTCACCCGTCCCTTCGGGCCACCCTCTCCCAGTGGGAGAGGGATGGGGTGAGGGTCGCGTAGCGTTACTGCGCGAGACGAAGGGCGAGGTGGTGTTGGTGTCCCGGTTGCGCGCGGCGTTGACACGGTTGAATCCGGCGTTGCCGCCGGAGGCCATCACCGCCGCCGTGGACGAATTGACCCGCGACCGTTCGGCCATGAGCTTGGAGGCGGCAAATCGCGAGGTGTATTTGCTGCTCAAAGAAGGGATTCCCGTTTCCGTAATGGATGCGGATTCGACACCTCACCCCGGCCCTCTCCCCGGTCGAGGCGGAGAGGGTGCGAGCCGCACGGGCAATCACGGCGCGCTGGGGACAGCACGCCCCACCAAAGGCGGAGAAGGGAAAGGCGGACAAACCACTGTTCGCGTTCGGGTGATTGATTGGGAGCAGCCGGCGAACAATGATTTCCTGCTGGTCAGCCAGTTCAGCGTCACCGGCGCGCTTTACACCTGCCGCCCGGATTTGGTCGGTTTCATCAACGGTTTGCCGTTGGTGGTGATTGAGTTGAAAAAGCCCGGCGTGCCCGCGCGCGCGGCGTTCGACGAAAATCTAACACACTACAAGCAGCAAATCCCGTCGCTGTTTTGGTTCAATGCGCTGCTCATCGCCTCGAATGGCACGGACAGCCGCGTCGGATCGCTCACGGCGGATTGGGAACGATTCTTTGAGTGGAAACGAATTGAGCGCGAGGACGAAGCCCGCCGGGTGTCGCTGGAGGTGATGATTCGCGGAACGTGCGACCGGGCGCGGCTGCTCGACCTGGTGGAGAATTTCACGCTGTTCTCGGAGCACAAGGCCGGGCTGGTAAAAGTCATTGGCCAGAATCACCAGTTCCTCGGCGTGAACGCTGCCTTCCGGCGATTGCTGAGAATGCGCGGGATGAGTTTGGATTTACACTCGCCCTCACCCCAACCCTCTCCCCCGGGGAGAGGGAGCAGCGTGGCGGCGCGCGTCGGAAGTTCAAGCGGCGTCGAGCTATCACCGCAGGCGGCGAATGTTTCACCCTCTCCTGGGGGAGAGGGCCGGGGTGAGGGCGGACCATCCACTGACATCATTCCCAAGCCCGGTCAGTTGGGTGTTTTCTGGCAAACCCAAGGTTCTGGAAAATCCTATTCGATGGTGTTCTTTGCGCAGAAGGTGCTGAGCAAAGTGGCGGGCAACTGGACATTCGTGGTCGTGACCGACCGCGTGGAACTGGACGACCAGATTGCCAAGACGTTCAAGGCCACCGGCGCGGTGAGCGAAGCCGAGGGCGACCAGTGCCACGCCGCGAGTGGCGCGCATCTGCGCGAGTTGCTGCGCGGGAATCATCGCTACGTTTTCACGCTCATCCATAAGTTTCGGGGCGAAACACCCTCATCCCCGGCCCTTCTCCCAGCGAGAGAAGGGAGTGCGGAACCGCAGTATAGAGGTGGGCTGCAATTTTCGGGGCTGGTAGAGCGAGCGCGGGAACTCAGGAAGAATCAGACACCGGCGGAGGATATTGCCTGGGAATTATTGCGTGACCGGCGGTTCGAGGGTCTGAAGTTCCGGCGTGAGCATCAGATCAACAATTACATCGCAGACTTCTTCTGCGCTGAACACCAGCTCGACATAGAACTCGACGGGGAGATCCACAAATCGCCGGAAGTGGTGGCGAAGGATACGGCGCGTGACGCGATGCTTCGGTCGCTGGGATTCAAGGTGCTCCGCTTCCCAAATCAACTCGTCCTCGAACAGCCTGACGAGTTCCTGGGCCAGATTGCCGCCGCATTGGAACTCCCCTCTACCTCTGGGAGAGGGGCTGGGGGTGAGGGTTACGGGCAGATGCCCGTATTATGCGACCGGCCAGACGTGATTGTGCTCACGGACGAGGCGCACCGGAGCCAATACGATACGCTGGCGCTGAATATGCGCGCGGCGTTGCCGAAGGCGTTGTTTCTCGCGTTCACCGGCACGCCGCTTATCGCGGGCGAGGAACGGACAAAAGACGTTTTCGGCGATTACGTTTCCATCTACGACTTCCAGCAATCCGTCGAGGACGGCGCGACCGTGCCGCTCTTTTACGAAAATCGCACGCCGGAGTTGCAGCTTGTGAACCCGGACTTGAATGAGGACATCTACAATCTCATTGAGACGGCGGAACTCGACCCCGAACAGGAAGCCAAGCTCGAACGGGAATTAGGCCGACAGTATCACATTCTCACCCGCGACGACCGGCTGGAAACCGTCGCGAAGGACATCGTGCGGCATTTTCTTGGGCGCGGCTTCGTCGGCAAGGCGATGGTGGTGTCCATTGACAAGGCCACCGCGTTAAAGATGCACGACAAGGTGCGGGCGCATTGGGAGGCAGAGACAAGGCGAGTTCGTTTGGAGTTAGGTAAGTTAGGAGTAACTACGGATCAGAAGAACGAATTGCTCATTCGCTTGAACGTATTGGAAACAACAGACATGGCATTGATCGTGTCGCCCGGCCAGAACGAGATTCAGCAAATGCAAGCGCGGGGCCTCGACATCGTGCCACACCGGAAGCGGATGAACGAGTCCCAGCCGCCGCTGGACGAGAAGTTCAAAGACTCCGAAGACCCGCTGCGGATCGTGTTCCTGTGCGCCATGTGGCTGACCGGCTTCGACGCGCCAAGTTGTTCCACGGTGTATCTCGACAAACCGATGCGGAATCACACACTCATGCAGACCATCGCCCGGGCGAACCGCGTTTTCCCCGGCAAGCACAGCGGCATGATCGTGGATTACGCGAATGTGTTTGCCTCGCTGGAAAAGGCGCTGGCCATCTACGGGCCGGGCGGTGGCGGTGGCGGGCCGGTCAAGGACAAGGCGAAGCTGGTCGAGGATTTGCGCAAAGCGGTGAATGCCGCAACCACATTCTGCGCCACGCGCCAGGTAATTCTCCCGGCCATCGAACAACTCGTCGCCGGCAGCCTGGAGCGATTGCAACGAATTGACGATGCAGTCAACGCGCTGATCTCCCCCGACCCGCTGCGCCGCAAGTTCCTCGGCCACGAGCGGCTTGTCGCCACGCTTTACAGCGCGGTGAAACCCGACCCTGCGGCGCTGGAGTTTTCCGGTCGCGTCGCCTGCCTTGCTGCCATCACCGAAGCCATCCGCACCACGCTCAATCCGAATCCGGCAGACATCACGGAAGTCGTGGGTGACATCGGCAAGTTGCTCGATGCTTCCATCACGGGCGTTGATATGCCCGCCAAGCCCGCGCCGGTGATGGATTTGTCCAAGATTGATTTCGAGGCGCTGCGAAAACAGTTCAAAGAATCCAAGCACAAGAACACTGACTTGGAAGTTTTGAAAGCAGCGATTCGTGCGCAGTTGGAAAAACTGATCAGCCTGAACAAGACGCGCGCCGACTTCGCGGAGAAGTTTGAGGAGTTGATTGAAAACTACAATCAGGGCAGCCAGAGCATCGGCGAACTGTTTGAAGAGTTGTTGAAGTTGAGCCGCAACTTGTCAGACGAACAGCAACGCCACGTTCGCGAGAACATGACCGAGGAAGAATTAGTCATCTTCGACATCCTGACACGACCCGCGCCGGAATTGAGTGCCGACGAGCGCGCCGAGGTAAAGAAAGTTTCCCGTGAATTGTTGAACAAGCTCAAGCTGCTGCTGGTGCTCAACTGGCGTCAGAAATCCACCGCCCGTTCGCAACTCAAGCTCACCATTGAAGACGTGCTCGACACCGGCTTGCCGCGAACCTACACGCCAGAACTTTACCGGCAGAAATGTTCCGCCTTGTTCGAGCACGTTTATGAAAGCTACCCCGAACGCGATGCGGGTGTTTACAGCGCGGCAATATAATTACGACAATGAAAGAGCATTGTCATTTCATGATTTTAGGAGTCACTTTGTTCAGCTTCGTGTTGGAATATGAACAAATCCCGCAAGCGTGAATTATGACCAAAACCGTCCGCATTTATGACCCGGTCACGGGGAAGATCGGTGCCATCCCGTCCGCCGAGCTGGCTCCCGGCATGGTGGAGTCTGATGTGGAGGGTGTCGGTCGCGTTTGGATTAACTCAGCGGCGGTGAAGCTTTCGGACAAATTCAAACAGCCACCGTTTGAGCCGTGACTGAAAGACTTTATTGAAAAGGAAATCCAAAAGCCCCTGGCCGAAGTCTGGCCAAAAACACTTACCCAGTGGGAGGACATTTTCAGGCGCGAATCCGAGCCGGAGCAGGAAATCGGCCTCTGGTGCCGGATTGCCGAACGGTTTGTGGAATTTTCAAAGTCCGAGAGTCTGAGCCCGGCGCAAAGGCAGGACTGCTTCGCCATCATGCTGCATTGTTCAACCGTGTCACCGGAACAAATCCTTGAGGTGGTTCCGCTGAAAGCCCTGACCCGCGAACAGGCGCAACGCGCAATCGAGGCATATCTGAAACCCAAGGATTGAACGTATCCGGGAAATACGGTGCGCTGCGCCAGTTGGATGGAGACGGTGCGCTGCGCCGTCCGCGCCGCCTGTAGCGCGCAACCATACCGCCCTCTATTTCGCGCCGGGCAACCATTCCGTGTGCTGGTCGCCGGTGCGGCCCCAGTAGGTGACGCGTTTGCCGCGCAGGAATCGGCTCCGGTGGCCAGTCCGGCACGGACCGCGCCGGCTGAACTCCCGATAGGGCTGGCTGTGGCGCTCCCTGTCCAGGATGTTCGCGCGCAACGCGGCGGCGTCGAACTCCGGGGCGACCGGCGGCAGTCCCTCATAATTGATGGACGTGGCCATCATCTCGCCCTCCGCGCTGTAAAACCGTTTGCGCAGCCCGACGTAATCCA
>OCZT010004117.1_pt1 | contig 14752 bp, 8 predicted proteins | sample 1539031 | NCBI WGS metagenome assembly OCZT01 (sample SAMEA3539308, study PRJEB22396) | soil metagenome | biome: tundra; feature: field; material: soil | place: USA | collected 2010-05 | depth 0.15 m
TTGCATCTCGGGAAGTGTTATATCATCAATAAAAGGACGCTCTCCGAGCACAAATTTTTCACCATCCATTTTCGGCAAGCTTGAACCGATCTTTGCGGAATAATCCGCTTCAGGGAGCGGTTTGCCGCTAAATGCCTGGGATGCCATTTCTATGGCATCAATAATCTTAACGAAGCCTGTGCAACGGCAAATATGATTGTTCAGGGCTTTCGCAATTTCATCTCTCGAGGGAAGTGGATTTTTATCAATGAGATGCTTTGCACGAACAACGATTCCGGGAATGCAAAACCCGCACTGCAGGCCTCCGCTGAGAGTAAATGCTCTTGCAAAGATGTCCCTTTCCTTTTCAGTGAAGCCTTCAAGAGTGACGACATTTTTACCGTTCGATATTTTTGCCGGAACAGCACAGGATGAAACAGCTTTACCGTCTACGAGGACGGTACAGCAACCGCATGATCCCTGTGGAGCACAACCGTCTTTTGGCGAGATCAACCCCGCCTGTTCACGAAGAACAGTCATTAGTGAGGTGTCATCGTCAATCATCGCGGAGAATGTTTCTCCGTTAAGAATAAATTCAACTTTTAACTTTTGTTCCGTTTCTGTGTGGCTCATATGCGTGGATGGGTTACGGTTGATGGGCATCAATATTCACGAAGTTTACATGGCTTGTGTTTAGCATTCCTTTCATCAAAACTGACATGGCATGGTAATACTGCATGTCAATGACTCCTGTTTTTGCATTGATCAATGAAGCTTTTTTTATTTTATGTGTGGATGCATTTGTTTCGATGGCCACCGTACCTGAACTGAAAACACATCTGTCGAGGTTTGGATCCCAGATCAATTCAAATTCCCGGTTTTTGAAACGGCCTGTCAATGTAGATTTATTTTGTTTTATGTCGAGATAGAATCCGCTGAGGTTCTTATAATACCTGAATGAATTAAGTGACCCGAAAAACCTGGGCTTTTCGATGTAAGGACCACCATCCTCCGGACAGAATACGTCACAGTTACCGCACTCGTTGCAGGCATCGGCAAAGTTTGCGATCTGCTTTACTTTCTCAATCTTAAAATTACCGCCTTCTGTCTGATTCCATCCATTCTCGTTCACTTCGACTACGAAATATTTTAGATCAACCGGTTCTAGGTCAATGCAGAAATTGGCATCGTTGGGGCAAACAGGAAGACATTTATCGCAGTTGAGACAATCCCAGGAAACAAGATGGCTTCCGACTTTTCTGGGTTCTTTTTTGTTATTGGAATAATGATACCGCGGATTCTCAATACTCCGTTTCAGAAGTTCTGACGTGTTGGACATCACCGCTTTTTCAAAAACCGCAGTTTCGTTCACATCCTGTTGGTTATTTGATCTTACGATGAATTCTTTAATGTTCTTTGATCCGTTCGCTTTCATCTTCAGTTCTAAATTCTGAAGATACTGCGGTAATCTTCCATAACCTCTTGGCCTTAGAAGATCCGTACATGCGGTAACAGGTACGAGTCCGATTGAAACACAATCGGCAAAATTGCTTGCATCAACACCTGCTGAGAAAGAAACCGGGAAATTCGCACCGAATGATCTCCTCCATTCATTTACCAGTTCAAGATGCAAGATATGCAATGGTTGCCCTGACAGGTACTGTACTTTATCTTTCAGGAAATTCCCTTTATTGATCACTTCAAGCGTGTTTCCGAATTTAACGCCAACCATTCTCCCTTGTTTGCTTGCTGTTTCCTGCAGTCTTTTTGCCAGTTCAACAGCGTCTGGGTAAGCGATATTTACCTTGTATGCATTTTCATTCACTTCAATATTGGAAAACCCGAGCCTATCATGCAGCAGGTGCTCCAGTTTTTCTTTGCCAAGCATGGGAGGATTCATCTTGATGACCACGTTAAAATCCATCTCCGTAATAAGAAATTGGCAGATGCTTTCAATTTCCTCCGCCTTTGTTCCGTGAAAGGTGGACAGGGTAATGCTGTTGCCGATCTCCGGATTGAAATAAAGGTCCTTATAAGCTGAAAATTCCGGGGGAATTTGTTTCCTGTATTCGTCAATGAGCGAATTGGCATTTCTCATGGAATGCAACCAGTTGCGGATCTTGACGGATTGTATTCCCGCAAGGTCGTACCCCACACTGAGATCAAAAATGGTGTCAAACTGCCGTGAGTGATGGGTTATGCTTTCATCAGAAAGAAAGATCCATTGTTTCAGGATCTCGATGATCATTGAGGCCTTTACATATTCACGCAAAGACTCATCCAGAAGAAGTTCCTGGCTCCATTCGGTGTTGTAGCCGATTGTTGCCATGTCTATGCAGGGCCTGGTCAATTCAAGCCTGTCTTTGATCTGAACCGTTTTCAGTTCCATGATCCTGGAACCTGCAAGCCATGCGAGGATAATATTCTGGGTGAGTTGGGTATGGGGCCCCGCAGCCGGCCCTGCCGAGTTAGCCGCATTTTTCCCGAGAAAATTTACTGATAGATCATATTCGTTTCCCGGCCTATAAAACTTTTTTGATGAAAGGTCGAATATGGATTCCGTCTTTTTAAATTCATAAAAGATTCGTTGTAGAAGACGGTCAAACGGTATCGGCGTTAATTCGGCCATAAATTTAATGCCTGTGTATATCGGGTTGAAGCCGCACGATTGGAGGGGTAACTCCTGTGACTACCAGCAAGATGGCACATTAACAAAGTGCAGTATATGACCTGTGTCACAACGGCGCGGCATGAACAAAAGGAAGATCGAGGTAATTCTTAATGGAGAACAGGCCTGTCCTGCCTTAAGTTATTGGTTTTGAAGTACAGGTACGATTTTTATAGGTTTACTCCTAAATAGATATGGGAAGCGTGGGACGAGCGAGATCTTCTGATGATCCGGATATTGTCATTCCATTTAGGAGATCTTCTCCATCTTCTTCCATAACTTTCTGGCCAGATGTCGGGATTTTGCAAAGATCGCTTCTTCATTTATTCCCTGAATTTTACGGTTTTTCATCACCCATTTTCCGCCCACCATTACCGATTCAACCATGGATGACTGCATACCGAATAAATAATGACCAAGCAGGTTGTTTTTCTCCATAGGTGTGGGTTCATGGTAATTCATAACCACCAAGTCGGCGGTTGCACCTTTATTAAATGAACCGAATTGTTTTTCGAAGATGCCGGAAATGAGTTTTTGGCCACCCGTGATGAGGTTCTCATAATTAATGTTCTCATCCATGCGTGAATCCCTTTTTTTATGGAAGGCAAACTTGGCTTCTTCAAGCATGTCGGATGGAAATCCGTCTGTACCCAGGGCAAGCTTATCTCCGAAAAGGTGGACCTTTGCATACCCCACGCGGTTGTTCATGTTCGAGCGCGGATTGTGAACAAGCCAGCACTCGTTTTCCCTGCTGGTCTCGAATTCACTCAATGTTAAATGTACACAGTGCGCCAGAATGGATTCTCTCTTCAATATTTTATGCTGGGCCAACCTGTCAATTGCCGTGCATTTATATTTTTCTTCCGCATCGTTCACATCGCATACATCTTCCGAAACATGAATATGAACGCCGGTTTTGTGTTTTGCGGCCATCTCACCGCAAAGGTGCAATGACTCGTCGCTCAATGTAAATGCGGCATGTGCGCCAACATATCCGCGGAAATATTCATCCGTTTTATTTCCTTCAATAAATCTCTCGTTTTCTTCAAGTCCTTCATCACGTTTCTTTTTACCGCCGCGATCAGTTACTTCGTAACACAGCACACCGCGCAGGCCGACCTGCTTTAATGCTTTTTTGACGATATCGAGAGACCCGATGATCGATGAAGGAGAGGCGTGATGATCCACAAGAGTTGTCGTCCCGCATTTTATTGCATCAATCGCTCCGACAAGTGCGCTGTAGTAAATCGTCTCTTCATCGAGTAATACGTCCAATTTCCACCAAATTTTCTCTAGTATCTCAGTGAAATTTGAAGGCGCTCTTGAAGGCATGGGCATGCCTCGCGAAAGACTTGAATATAGATGTGTGTGCGCATTGACAAACCCGGGAAGCAAAAGCTTTCCTTCAAGTTCAACAACCTTTTCATCTTTCATCGGCACGAGCGATGGGCCTTCGGCAGTGATCTCGGATCCGGTGATCCTCAGATTTGTCTTTTTTACCTGTTCCGGTACTAAGGTAAATGTGCGGATATTTCTAATTAGCACAATAAAAGTCCGTTGTTGTATCAACGATTTGTCAGAACATCTGTTAAGCCTGCTAATGTAGGTTTCACATCAAGCGCTTGTCCGACTGCTTGCTTCGCCGATTGAATATCTTTCAAACCGTTTCCAGTGATTACACAAAGTGCAGATTCGTTTCTTTTGATTATCCCTTTTTCAATTGCTTTCCTTAGACCCGCTACCCCGGTTACGCCCGCAGGTTCTCCGAATACAGCTCCGGTACGGGCTGTTATGCGCATTGCTTCCAGTATTTCATCATCGCTTACCGCGATCATGTCTCCGCTCGATAACTTGATTTGCTTTAACGCCCGCCTCCAGTTTCGCGGTGTGCCCACGGCTATGCTGTCCGCAAGAGTATTCGTTTCCGATGGTACGACGTCTTTTCCGTTGATGAACGCATCCACTATCGGTCTTGCACCTTCGGCCTGCACTCCCAGCAATCGGGGAACGCGGTCCGTAATTCCCAATTGTTTCATTTCCTGCAAGCCTTTGCCGATGCCACCGATTGTGCATCCGTCGCCAACTGAAACTACAACCCAATCGGGCAAGTTTCCATTTAGTTGTTCTGATATTTCAAGTCCTGCTGTTTTTTTCCCTTCAACCAGGAAAGGGTTGGTCCCGCTGTTTCGGTTGTACCATCCGTATTTTTCGCAAGCAGCTTTGCAAAGATCGAATGCCTGTTCGTAAGTGCCAAGCACGCGAAGAACCGTTGCTCCGAATATCAGCAACTGTGTCACTTTAGGCTCCGGAGCTCGTTCGGGAACAAAAATGTAACTCTCTAATCCCGTCGCGGCCGAAAGCCCGGCGAGTGAGGAGGCAGCATTTCCGGTTGATGCGCATGCTATTTGTCCGAATCCAAACTCAATACTTTTAAGCACACCTACTGCGCTTGCTCTGTCTTTGAATGAGTTGGTTGGATTACGTCCATCATCTTTCAGAAAAAATTGCCTGATACCGAAACTGTTCGCGAGACGGGGTATATCATAAACGGGTGTCCACCCAACAAATAGATGTGGCCGTTCAATATCGGCGGATACCGGAAGCAGTTCATTGTATCTCCAGATGTTTTGTTCCCGGTTTTGCAAGGGATGCTTTGAAAATGCGAAGGCAATTCTTTCGTAATCGTACTCAACATCCAATATGCCTTCATCACCACAACAATGGCATGTGTATATATTGCTATGTTCATAGGATGTTCCGCAGATTTCGCATTTCAGCCTTGTTACGTGAACAGGTGGCGAATATTTCATATTGATCCTGAAAATAACTAATTAATACTGGAGAAAATTCGATGAATTTGTTTCATTATATTTATTCCAGAACCCATGCAAGAAGAGCCATGCGCAGAATCATTCCGTTTTGTGTCTGCCGGAAATAAGCGCCCCGGCTATCGTTGTCGATTTCTCTTGAAATCTCTGTAAATCTTGGTAGCGGACTTAAAACAATGGAATTCTTATTCATCAATTCAATTGAAGCTCTATCAATAAAATAGTTCTTTTTAAAATGATTGAATTCGGTATCACTGCCCCTAAAGCGTTCTCTTTCAATCTGTGTTGTATAAACTACATCCACTTCAGGCAGTACTTGATGGAGGTCTGTTTCAACGGTGTACCAGGTATTATGATCGGCAAGATGATCCAAAATATCTTGTTTCATTTGTAGTGATTCAGGAGAAACAAAATACAATTTTATCCTTTCAAATTTGCTCAGAAGGTATGACAACGAACGAACCGTACGACCTTCCGCAAGATTGCCAACGAGCGCTACTTTAAGCCCGTCAAGTTTATTGGTCTCTTTATGAATCGTGTACAAATCGAGAAGTGCCTGGGTAGGATGCTGGCCGCCTTTGCCGTCGCCGGCGTTGATCAATGGTACGGTGCAAACTTTCGATGCCCTTGCCGCTCCCCCAATTTCATTATGACGAAGTACGATTACATCGCAGAAATCATCAACTACCCTGATAGTATCTTCAAGCGCGTCTTCGGGGCTTACCGAAAAGAATGCAGATGCATTTTCCATTGTCAGTACTTTTCCGCCAAGCCGCGACATGGCAGACTCAAATGAAAGTCGGGTGAGACTTGAAGAATCATAAAACAGCGAGGCCATTATCTTGCTGTCGTAATCGCGGGTTCCTCCACGTTTTACAATTTGTTCCATTTCACGAACACGAATAAACAATTCTCGTAGGATAGGGAGAGTAAATTGTTGGGAGTCAATAATGTGATTAAGTTTCATTGTTTGCCCCATTTTCGGTTGAGAAGATGTGAGTACCTGTCTTCTGGTTCAATGCTTCGGAAATCAATTCGGGGCGGGTGATGATGACTTCCCTTCCGCCTTTCGAAAGAAAATCAATTGCAGCTTCGATCTTTGGCCCCATGCTCCCTGCCAGGAAACGATCCTCGCTCATATATTCTCTTGCCTGCGCAAGTGAAATATTGTCCAGAGCAAGCTGGTTCGGTTTTTTAAAATTCAGGTAAACTTTGTCAGTATCGGTTGAAAAGATAATTGTTTCCAGGTTTAATTTGTTCGCCAACAGTGATGAGGCCCTGTCTTTATCAACAACGGCTTCCAACCCGTGATAAACTCCGTTCGTATCAACTACCGGGATCCCGCCTCCGCCTGCCGCTATTACAATGAAGCCTTGTGAGAGGCAGCATTTTATAGCATCCAGTTCAACTATTTCGAGAGGGTAAGGTGAAGGAACTAAGCGCCGGTAACCCCTTGCCGCATCTTCAATTATCTTCCAGCCTAATTCATTTTTCCTTTTCTCGGCGACTTCTTTTGAATAGAAAGGGCCGATAGGTTTTGATGGACCAGAGAATGCAGGATCCTGTTCATCGACCACCACCTGCGTAAGAATTGTTATCACGGGGATCTTTATTCCAAGTTCATGTAAGGCAGTACGCATTGCATTCTGAAGGACATATCCCAATTCTCCCTGAGTGGATGCGACGCAGCTGTCCAAAGGTAGTTGGTAAACCTGGATTGAAGCCATTTCTGACCGGATAAGTAATGCTCCCACCTGCGGCCCATTGCCGTGTGTGATGACAATCTCATTTCCCTGCTCAACCAGTCTGGCAATGTGCATGCAGGTGGTGTTTGCATTTTCCATCTGCTCCTTCACCGATCCGCTTTGTCCCGCCCTGATCAGTGAATTGCCGCCGATCGCAATTAATAAAGGTTTGCCCATGAAGATTTCTATATTTACTTACATGACTGTCCGGTCAAATGTCGAACAGTTTCAACTTGTTAAGGTTATCGAGCATTTGAAAGTTGTGATGCAAGTCGTCCAACAACAGTAAAAGTGTCGTTTTCTCGAACGGCGTGAGACTCAGAATCTATTGAATTGTGGAGAGACCAATCTTGGGCGCCAAGGCACTTTTTGATGATCGCCCCCAGAACGTAAACAGACATTGAATTCGTTGTGCGAAAGAAAATTGATGAGCTTAGCAAAGCGTTTTCGACCCTGGTTAGCGAGTTCTTTCCTTCGACACAAATCTCGAAATAACAAACCAGGAATCTGCGGATCCGAGTTGAAATCTTTCAGGCTCGCCATCGAAACTATTAATCCAAGCTGCATCAACTTGAAGTTAGCCCAAAACCGTGTAACCCGATCTATTTACCTTCCTTTTCACTCATGTAGACCATTGGAAATGCCGCATACCATGCTGCTGCTCTTACCAGGTGCTCAACAGGCACATGTTCTGTTGCCATGTGCGCATATATTTCGTCGCCAGGCCCGAATCCTATGCAAGGAATACCGTGCATTCCCATTACCGCAACGCCGTTGGTACTGAATACCCACCTGCTTACAACAGGTTTTTCACCGAACAAACCTTCAAAAGTCTTAACACCGGTACTTAAGACCGGGTGATCTTCAGGCAGCAGCCAGGTGGGGAAATATTTCTTTGTCGGATATGTCAGCCCTTTCCAGCTCGGTACCGCATAGTCGAGAACCACGACTTCTGCTTCCGCATTCTTAACGCTTGGCAGGTCCTGAATCTCTTTTACGGCTGATTCCAGCGTATCGGTAGCTGCAAGCCTGCGGTCAAGGTGAATCGTGCTTGAATCAGCAACGGCACATAACGACGGCGAAGTCGCGCGGATGTCGGAAATAGTTACAGTTCCTTTGCCAAGGAATGGCTCGCCGCCCAGTCTTGTATTTAGCTCTTCAATTTCCTGAACGATCGGTGCCATTTTGTAAACGGCATTCACACCTCTTTCCGGAGCTGATCCGTGGCAGGAAATACCTTTTGTACGTACTTCGATTTCCATACGCCCGCGATGTCCCCTGAAAACCGCCAGGTTTGTAGCTTCGGAAATAACCACCACCTCGGGTATTATTTTGTCTTCGTTGATGATGTATTGCCAGCACAGGCCGTCACAATCTTCTTCCTGTACGCTGCCAACTATGTAGAGAGTGTAATCACCTTCAAGGCCAAGATCCTTGATTATTTTGCCGCCGTAAATGATAGATGCCAGGGGGCCTTTCATATCACAGGCTCCCCGCCCGTATATGATGCCGTCTCTTTCATCACCTTTGAAAGGATCAACACTCCAGTTGTCGGGGTTACCGACATCCACCGTGTCAACGTGCGCATCCATCGCGATCACGTGCTTTCCGTGGCCTATTCTTCCGATAATATTCCCCATCGGATCAATGATGATCTCATCATACCCGCATTTTTCCATTTCTTGCTTTATGCGGGGAATGACTTCGCCTTCCTCGGAGCTCAATGACTTGATCGCGATCAAGTCGCGGAGAAACCCGGCAACTTGTCTTTCGTTCTTCTTTGCTTCTTCTAGTATTTTATCGAACATTATTTGTATTTATTGTTTACGCTGCTACCTGTTGATTAAATTCACCGATCAATTTGTCAAACAAAACCACTTCCTCTTCAAAAATGGTTTTCCAGTACGCGGGGTCCCATTGTTCATTTAGTTCTTCGGATGATCTTCCTTGCTGTTCCACCCAGGTGAAGTATTTGAGATTGTGAATGGCTTTCCTGTCGTAATATGACAGCTCTTTATAAAAGTCGATCCCCTGATGTGCAAGAGGCCCAGAAAAATCCATAGCTGCCTGAACATTGGAATAGGCACCATGTTCTTGTGACAGTTCATCAAGACGTGACCGGTACATTTCAACTGAATCAGTGAAAATAGTCATGATCACGTCCGTTTCTGTCAGTTCATAATATTTTGCTGTTTTGATCGCGGCCAACAGGTTTCCAATGCCAGATATGCCCAGCAAATTCAATTCATCTGTATTGCTTTCACTGACACCCAAAGATCTGAGGAAATCTATCCCATGACTTTCATTGAATAACCTCAGCACTCGCATACAGTCTTCGTCGTCAATTGCGGCGACAGCATCTGTATTGCGTACATTATGAACCCAGGGGACATGTTTATCGCCAATGCCTTCGATCCTATGTTCACCAAAACCGTTCAAATATAACGTCGGGCACTGCAAGGCTTCGCTGGCAACAATTTTTAACGCTGGATATTGGCTCTTCAGGTAATCGCCCGCCGCGATCGTTCCTGCCGACCCTGTTGCTGAAACATATGCCGCGGCATTGACATGTTCCAAATCTAAGGATCTAAAAGCTTCTTCGAGCGCGGGGCCCGTGACACTGTAATGCCAGATCGGATTACCGAACTCTTCAAATTGATTGAAGACTATATTCGACGGATCCTTTTTCAGTTCCCAGCATTTGTCATAGATCTCTTTTACATTAGATTCGGTACCCGGGGTTGCGATCACTTCAGAGCCAATTTCTTTAAGCCAGGTAAATCTCTCTTTCGACATTCCCTCCGGCAGAATTGCGATTGGCGTACAATCCAACAAACGACAGTCGAATGCGCCTCCCCGGCAATAGTTTCCGGTTGATGGCCAGACGGCTTTGTGAACTGCGGGATCGAATTCACCACTCACCAGCCTGGGGACAAGGCAACCGAAGGCAGCGCCTACTTTATGTGCGCCGGTAGGAAAATATTTTCCGATGATCCCGATGATTCTTGCTTTTACACCGGTTATTTCCTTGGGTATTTCTATATAATTAACCCCACCGTACAAACCGGTTTTTATATTATTCTTCCATGAAATGCGATACAGGTTCAGAGGATTAATATCCCACAAACCAACTGCCGGTAATCTGGATTTTATGGATTGCGGGATTTTTTCGGGATCGCGCATCTGGGCAAAAGTTGGAATGGTAATTCCCTGTGCTTTGCATCTTGCGGCAGTTTTCTTAACAACGGCCTTATCAATTTTCTTAATGATTCTTGACATGATTACTTTTTGGGATAAACGCTTTTTGACTCATGTGCAATAGAGTCAAGAACCGGCGGGTAACCGGAAATTGCGGTTTACCCAACCAATCTATAGGTTTGATTCCACAGTAAATATGACAGGCGTCACATTTTCGATCAGCAGGCGATGTTAAAGAAACCTTGGAAAAGGTCAGATCGGTAGTCAACCACTTTCAAAAGGGGGGAGGGTCGATTCTTTAGCTAACGTATGTGCTCACCAACCCCAGTATTTATATAAGAATTCGTCATTGCGAGGAAGGTCGTTGTATCATGGCCAAAACAATTGGTTCGAGGCAAAGAAGAATGAACCCGAGGAAATCAATATTTTGCTTTTTCTTTTTTTCATTTGTCCTGTTGGCTAACTTTGATGAGGGATATGCGCAGACGATCGCGAAGATAGGGCAGCTTAAATGTGAATATTTGAGAAACCCGATCGGCATCGATGTAAAACGTCCGCGACTGAGTTGGCAGATACAGTCGGATGAACGCGGCCTTACGCAGGTCGCTTATCAGATCCGGGTAGCGCGAAGCGAAGCCGCTCTCTCGGGAAAAGAGGTCCCGGTGTCGGACACCGGAAAGGTTAGCTCGAGCGATTCGATCCAGATCGGTTACAGCGGGCCTGATCTGCGTTCGGGACAGAGAGTTTACTGGCAGGTGAAAGTCTGGTTGAGCGACGGCGAGGTCATATCGTCCAAGGATCCGGCTTACTGGGAGATGGGATTTCTGCAGCCGTCCGATTGGCAAGCGAACTGGATCGAGCCGGACCAGATTCCCGATCCCTCGAAGCCGTCGCCGCTGCCTATGCTGCGGCGGGCATTTAACGTTCGCGGCGATGTCCTGCGGGCACGCGCCTATGTGACGAGCCGCGGGCTTTACGACCTTCAGCTCAATGGCAAGCCCGCGAGCGACCGGCTCTTTACGCCCGGATGGACGAGCTATAACAAACGTTTGCAGTACCAGGTATATGACGTCACCGACCTGCTAAAGACGGGTGAAAACGCGGTCGGTGTTACGCTCGGCGATGGCTGGTATCGCGGGATCGGATTCAACAATTATAGATACGGGGACCGGCTCGCCCTGATCATGCAGATCACGATCACTTATCGTGACGGCAAAGAGGAGACAATTGTTACCGACAAGAACTGGAGATCGTCGACCGGCCCGATCATTATGTCGAAAATTTACGACGGTGAAACCTACGACGCTCGGCTCGAAAAAGAGGGATGGACGCTTTCCGGATTTGATGACCGTCAATGGGCCGGTGTTCGCCTTGCCGATTACCCGAAAGACGATCTGGTTGCCACAATGGGAAGTCCGGTCCGCCGTATCCAGGAGATAAGACCGGTCAAGATCTTCAAGACGCCGGCCGGCGACACTGTAGCCGATATGGGGCAGAACATGGTCGGATGGGTCCGATTCAAAGTCAAGGGACAAGCCGGAACGACCCTTTTACTTCGCCACGCGGAGGTCCTCGATAAAGAAGGTAATATTTATACGGCCAATCTACGCGCGGCAAAGGAGACGGTCCGGTACACGCTCAAGGGCGGCGATGAAGAGACCTTTGAACCCCATTTCACGTTTCAAGGCTTTCGATACGTAGCGATCAGCGGTTACCCGGGCGACTTAAGCCAGGATGCTCTGACGGGTGTAGTGATCCATTCGGATATGTCGCCGGCGAGCGAATTCGAGACGTCAGATCCGCTGATCAATCAACTGCAGCACAATATTATTTGGGGCCAGAAAGGAAATTTCCTTGATATTCCGACCGACTGCCCGCAACGCGATGAGCGCATGGGATGGACCGGTGATGCCCAGGCGTTTTCCGCGACGGCTGAGTTTAATATGGACGTCTCGGCGTTCTATACAAAATGGCTCAAAGATATGGCGGTCGATCAACTCGAGTCTGGCAGCATTCCGCACGTTATTCCGGATATTCTCAGCCGGCCCGGCAGACCCGCCGGCGGGTCGGCGGCGTGGGCCGATGCGGCGGTAATTATACCGTGGTCGATGTACTTGAGTTACGGCGATAAACGAATTCTTGAGGACCAGTATGGCACCATGAAAAAGTGGGTCGAATACGAGCGAAAGCGGGCGGGCGACGACTACATCTGGGATGGCGATCCACATTTCGGCGACTGGCTAGCTTTTGCGACGAATCGAAGCGATTACCCCGGAGCAACGACGAGTAAAGACCTGATCGCAACCGCATTTTATGCTCACTCCACTGATCTGCTCCGCCGGACGGCACAGATCCTCGGCAAGCGGGAGGATGAAAAATTCTATGGCGAGCTATTCGAAAAGATAAAGAGTGCGTTTTGCCGGGAATTTGTCACCCAAACTGGCCGTGTCGGCGAGAGCACGCAGACCGCTTATACTCTGGCACTCAATTTTGACCTGCTGCCAAATGACCTGCGTCCGATCGCGGCCGAGAGATTGGCCCGCGACGTGAGGCAGTTTAAGCACATTACAACCGGCTTCGTAGGCACGCCGTACATTTGCCATGTACTCAGCCGTTACGGGTACTGGGACGAAGCCTTTATGCTGCTGAACAATCAAAATTACCCGTCCTGGCTCTATCCCGTAAAACAAGGAGCAACAACTATATGGGAGCGCTGGGATGGGCAAAAGCCCGACGGTACTTTTCAGGACCCGGGAATGAACTCGTTCAATCATTACGCCTACGGTGCCGTCGGCGACTGGATGTACCGCAACATGGCAGGCATCAAATTGGACGAATCGGTACCGGGCTACAAACACATCTTGATCGAGCCGCACCCCGGGGGCGGATTTGCCCATGTTCGAGCGAGCCACGAAACGATGTACGGCAAGGTCGCCTCGGCCTGGGAACTCAATGGAAACCGGTTTGCACTTACCGTCGAAATACCAGTCAACACGAGTGCTACGTTAAGTTTACCGAAAGCAAAACTCTCTGAAATATCCGAAAGTGGGCAGATCGTTTCGAAACGGAATGGGATCTTGAACATAAGGCAGGATGGGGATTCCGCCGTAGTAGAGATCGGCTCAGGACAATACCGATTTACTTACGATCTGAATAAATAAGACCCGTAATTCATGAAGAAACTTCTATCATCGCTAAGAATTAGCGGCAAACGACGGACGCCAGCGATCATGACACCGCTTCTACTTATAACCTGAGCGGCGCCCGGATCGAGGAGCTTATCCTTCGACCGTATTGTCAAGAACATGCTCGACGCCAATGTCGGGGGGTTCAAATCCGTTCACCGGCACCAATACTTTTTATAGTTCAAGCTGCCCAGAAGCTCAGTTTTTGCACAGGTTTCTGTTGCTTTGAGCACAAAGCCAGAAAAATTCTTCCCTAAAACCTTCGCCTATGAGAATATAGTCGAAAATAACCTTCTACCAATGTCCTAATAGGTCCGAATTTTTCGCTTTATATAGGTGGAAATACATTTTTACGAAATTGGGGCGACGAATCTTGGAAGGCGATGGGGTTTTTACGGATTTCTGTTCGATCCGGGGAATGTCCGTCAGATAATTTGGATTTTGCGAAACGAGACCTCTTGAGGAGATAAATCTATGGAAAGAATGATTATCAAGCACACGAGCGGTTCTAAGGCGAATCAGGTCGAGGAATTCCCTTTGAACCATTACAGCGAACTGATTTTGGGGCGCGACGTATCTTCGACCGTTAAATACGACCCTGATCGAGACGATCTCGTCGGTCGCGAACATGCGAAGATCACACGTGACCCAAATAATCCCGAGGGTTTTTTGATCGAGGATACGGCGAGCAAGAACGGGACATTTTTGAATGGCCAAAAACTGACCGGAGTTCAAACGATCCGGCCGGGGGATGTTGTTCAACTGGGTTCGGGCGGCCCGGAGTTCACATTTGACGTTGAACCTCGTCCACTTAACGCCACTAAACCGACTCGAATTGCCGACGTATCTACCGGAGGTAAGGTGGCGCCGGAAACGCGTATCGCCGATGCCGGATCGATCGCGACAGGCTCGGTCGCGACGGCCCCTGGCGGTAAGGCGGTGGTGGGCAAGGCAACGGTCGAGAGAATGATCAGCAGTACTGTAACGGAAACCAAGAAACAGGAAGGCAAAAAATACGCAACGATCGGTATCATTGCGGGACTTTGTGTTTTGGTACTGGTCGGACTGGTCGCCGGAGGTCTCTATTGGAACAACGCACGCCAGCAGGCTGCGTTACAAAGCGAATTAAACAATAAGTCGAGCCAATTG
>OCZT010004118.1_pt1 | contig 14744 bp, 11 predicted proteins | sample 1539031 | NCBI WGS metagenome assembly OCZT01 (sample SAMEA3539308, study PRJEB22396) | soil metagenome | biome: tundra; feature: field; material: soil | place: USA | collected 2010-05 | depth 0.15 m
TCCAGGTCTGGTACAACGAGGACCGCCTTCATCTCGCCCTCGAGAAGGACGCTCCCGATCACAGGCCGGTTGAGCCGCCCGAGATGGGCGAGGTCATCTCGCTACCTCGTCTCGGCGGTCTTCATCACCGGTACTCGCGACGCGCAGCCTGACGAATCCACGACGTCACCCTGAGCTCTCCAGGATGCTGTCGGACTCCGTTCGGCTACCGGCGGCTCGCTTCTCGGTCACGGGGTCCACAGGGCGCCGCAGGTCGCTGAGCCGTTGGCCGACTTCGCTCGCTCGCCGCGACAGCCTCGTCGAGGCCGATTCTGTTCCGTCGCTCGCCCCCCGCTGCGATTTTGGCGATCCACAGGTCTCAACCGCCTTGGCCTAGGAAAGAGGCACGGGCGAATTCGCGTCCCGGAGACACCGAACGCCAATAAAGTCCTGGCGAAGTGCCGGCGCATCAAAACCGCGAAAGGAGACACGGACAGCTCTCGCAACGTTCGTCCACGAGCCGCCGCGAAGGACACGGTGTTGCCCGACCCCCCCCCCAGGATCGCTCTCAACCTTCTGCTTGTAGTAATCGGCGCCGTACCAGTCGTCGCACCACTCCCAGACGTTTCCGAGCATGTCGTAAAGGCCGAAGGCGTTCGGCTGCTTCATCCCGACGGGATGGGCCCTGTCCCCGTTGACCTTGAGCCGTTCGGCAAGGCCCTCAGGACCCATGTTCGTCGTGTCAAGCCGGTCGCGGCCCGAGTTGTCGGCATACCAAGCAACCGAATCGAGCGAATCGTAACGGTCGTTCTTCGACCTCCCCCGCGCCGCGTACTCCCATTCGGCTTCCGTCGGCAAGCGCCCGCCGAAGGCGGAACAGAAAGCCTTTGCGTCGGCCCAGGTGACGTTGACGACAGGGACATCCGCCGCGCTCCACTCGGGCTGCCCCGGCGGCTCGTGCCCCTGGCTGAACGCCCAGGTCCGAAACTGGCCGACCGTCACCTCCATTGCCATCATCTGGAACGGCCTCGTGATCTGGACAGAGTGAGCGGGCTTCTCGTTAACAAAACACTGTTTGTCGCCCGAGGAGCAGCCCATCCGGAACTTCCCGGCAGGGATGTTCACCCAGCGGAGGTCGAGTTCCTTCACGCGCGTCCTCGCCGTCTCCTTCTCGACCCGCACTGCTTCCTCTGCACGCAGGGCCGCCCGCCGCTGGACGACCTGATCGGCAACCATCGCCCGGACGATCTCCTGCTCGCCGTGGCGGATCTGAACGTCCGCGGAGACGTTCACTTCGGAGAGCTCGCGAGAAACGCCCTTGAGAAAGTGCTTCCCGGGCATCAGCGTGAACACTCTCTGCTCCGGTGCTTCCGGAGTGCCAAAAAGCGAACCCAAAGCCTTCCCGTCGATCTCGAGGTCAATCGGCGAATTAGCGAAGACGAGAAGGCTGCCTGCCGTTCGCGTCACCATGGCACCGATCACGGCCTTGCTCACACCGGCCTTCTTCAAGCGGATCAGGGCGTCCGTTGACGTGTCAAGATTGTCCCCGGGCATCGAGCGGATCTTGTTGATCACGTTCTTATCGCCGCGGCCAGCCTTGACCATCCTAACAACATCTTTGTTCGTGAATGGCTTTACCGTCGGCCTCTGTCCCGAGGAAACCGCTACTTTCTTCCCCGGTTTACCCGGCGCGTCTTCTACCGCGCCTGCCGTAGCATTCAAGATGTCGTCGACACTCACTGCCTCGTCGTCGCTGGCATCGCCCACCGCCGGCTGGCTCCCTTCATCCATGGTAGCAGCGCCGGGGACCTGCTCGTCTCCGGGGCTAGCCTGCTGACGGGTTTCCAGGACCTCTGCCACCATCTGTAGGACGGCATCCATCGGCGGCACTATCTTCTTCTGGGGAAAAGGGATCTTCAGGTCCGCGTAATAGCGGATGCCGTCGTAGGGATCGCTGTAAAGCTGGAAGACCACCCCGTCTTTCGCAACCGAAATCCCCGTAACCCAGCACGTCTCCCCAGCCACGAAGTTACGTGCCGGATAACCCGCGGAATTACCGCCTGCCGCCGAAGCCATATTGATCAGGAGATTCCTGCCGAAACCACCCCAGCCCTGCGATATCTTCCCGTCCTTGTATGTGTTCGACGGCGGCGCCGGCGATACCACGCCATACATCAACAGACCTTCCTTGCGCAGCTCGACAACCGAACCAGCATTGACGATGTCCGAACGATCGGCTGTAATCGTGGTGATAATAATCTCGGCTTTGAGCCGTTGGAAAATGGCCACCCGGTCGCCAGACTGTGCGGCCAGTTCAAGATCGAACAGCGACATGATTGCGGCCAATCCGAAAGCACAGAACCACCGAACTCGTTTCATAGGCCTCTTCCGTTCATTTGCCCGCCCGGAATCCACGTCGCTTAAGGTCTCCCGGACAAGCGCGGCTACTTCTTCGTGAACTGGTCGATCGCGTCTGGCGACAACGCCAGGTCTTGTGCATCGGGCGGCACATACGATGGGTCGCGGGCTATTCCGGATTGCTCTAGCCGGGACATTCGGCTATTCATAGCATCGAGCTGAGCCCTCAGCTCTGGGTTCTGCGCGGCAAGGAGGTTCGTGTCCTGCGCCCACTGCTGCATCTCCGGGTCAGCCCAGTGGTGGTACATCATCATTGCATATTGCTCTTCCGCGACATGGTTCATTGCGAATGCTAGGAACGAGCTGTCCCACAGCCCATATCGCGGATACATTGTGTAGACATATGACGGCGTCACCCACCCGTAAGAATCGTAGAAGGCATTGCGCCGGTAATAGTACGTTCCAGGCACGATATGCATGTGGGTCAAGAGAGGCCTGTTTTTGGCGGTAAACCGGAGCGGCGCCACGGATCTCGTGAAACGAGTGCGATCACTCTTGTAAGATTCCTTCGCGAGCGTGCGTGCTTGCGGACTGGAGGGCTTTCCAAGCCGAACTTTCAGATCGGGTGGCCGTTGGCCGGGTTTTAAAGGCGGTCTGACCGACTGGGGGTGACTGACGCCACCCGCGGGGTTTGGCCGATTGGTCGGTGCCGTGCCTGAGGCGTTTGATGCTTTCGCTGGTGCTTGTGATGCCGTGCTGTGTTGTGGTTGAGCGTGTGGTTGGGCCTGTGGTTGAGCGTGTGGTTGGACCTGTGGTTGAGCGTGTGGTTGAGCCTGTGGTTGAGCCTGTGGTTGAGCCTTCGGCGGCGGCGCGGCGGCTTTCTTCTTCTCGTCGTCGTTGGCCGAGAGAGCGTATGCGCTCAGCACGGAGAGCGCGATTACGAGCGGGAATAGCCTAGATGTCGCGTTCATCGTTTCTCCTTAGTTCCTGGCAGTTCCTGCCGCTGTGGCAAATGGAGTATCTATGAGGTGTATGCATTGATCCGAAACGTAAAGGATATAGCAACTAGCGTGCCGTTCGCGAAGGCGTTTGACCTTTTGATTCACCTGCATCAGACGGGTGCGACGCGCTGCCTTAGATGCGTTGTGGGCTCTACGGCCTGCTGTCGTTGAACATCCTCGCTAACGCTTAAACGCGGCCGACAGGTAGGGATGACTCGCGGAAAGGTTGGCCTCGATACAGATTGCCCTAGGCACAGCGGTGGAATGGGTTAGACAGACCGCTGCCGAAGGTGTCGGATCGTGATAGCGAGCGTGGGCTGAAAGCGAAGCTTCGAACGGTCTTTGAAAGGAACCGGGGGAGATCGTCAGCAGCTCTTGCAGGATGCTCTTCGCTCGAGCACCCCTGCTCGAAGAGCGACTCTGTTCTGCTCAGGCGGCGAGCAGGATGGGTCGCCTTCGTCCAGACGCCAGAGTCGATGCCGGGGCTCTCCAGTTTGGCCGCAAGACCGTTGCGGGAGATACCGAGGGTGCGCGCTGCGAGCGACTTGTTGCCCTTCGCCAGGCGCAGCGCACGGTCGATCGCGGTTCGTTCCGCAGCGTCCCCAGCCGCCTGAAGGGTCAAGGTAGCAGTTTCCGGCGCCGTGCCTGACTCTGGGGGTGTCATCAGGACAGGTCCGGCGTCCGGCGGATGCTCCGCCAGGTTCGCGAGACTCTCCACGGCGCGCTTGTCCACGGCCCAGCGCACCGGGCCGAACTGCTCGGCACGAAGCGGCTCGCCGTCGGGACACACGAGAACGGCCCGTCGGATCTCGGCGCCCAGTTCGCGGATGTTGCCGGGCCAGTCGTGCCGAAGGAGGAGACGCCTCTGGTCTGAGCGCGCCAGCGTGCATTGCAATTCCCATTGCGCCCCTAAATCTCATTTCATTTCTCTTGTCTTCGCTAAGGCCGTTTCCTCGACCATGATGTGAGTCAAGCCTTTATCGAGAGCCCTGGATGTCACTTTCTTGATGGCTGAATGCACCCAGTCATTGAGCTCTAGTTCCCTGTCGCGCGGGGATAGGGGGGGCCTTTTCGTGTCGTAGGTTCTCTCTTCGGTGTAGGCGATGCCGGCCTTAAAGAGGGGCTCACCCTGCCGGAGGGCCAGCGAAGGCCATAGGCGAAGTCGGCACTCGCCCGTAATCGCAGAGGTGGCCGTGGCCTCGTCGATCTTCGGCGCCTCGATGGCGAGTTCGAGGCCACGGTCGCTCGGCACGCGTTCGACGAGAGCAGGAATCAGCACTCGGATGGATAGCGCGTCGACGAGCAACCCCGCCGCAAGCCTTGAGGCGATGAGGGAGGACATACCGAGCCCACCATCGGCAGCCGTCCCGCTAAAGAGGAAAGGGAAGGTGGCTACGTCCTGCGCACCGCTACGGTAGCGAAGGACGTCCCCGGGACGGACCCCTTCACCACCGAGGTTTCGACGGTTCAGGAACCCCTGAGAGGGGGAGATCTTCTCTAACAGCATGCCGAGTCGACCGGCACTCTCGGGCTCAAGAACGTCTCCAGCCGGCCGGAGCCAAGCTAGGGGTGCCGCCGTGCCAGGCGCCGGGGTAGGCCACAACGTCGTGCCGTCCGCCCCAACCCTTCCCTCGGCGAGGCCGGTGCCATTCGTCTGCAGGATTCGAAGGGCTGCGTCCTGCATCTTCCGACCGAGGGCGATCGACGCGTTCCGCCATGCCGTGAACCACACGTCAGCCGGCGTGATTTCCCGAACGCCACCCATCTCGGCGACGGCGACTTCTTCCTTAACCTCCACCGTCCGAGCGAGTGCCCAGTCCCCCTCGAGAAGCCGCGGGACGCCGAGAGTTCCGAGAAGTGAGACCCGGAAGAGATGTTCGGACCGCCCGTCGGGCATCTTTCTAACGCCATGAAATGCTCCAAGGATCGCGACTTCGCCAAAAAGGTCGGGGCTCTCCATCGCCCGCTGAAGGAGCGTCTGGCGATGTACCGTCAGACCCGATGCGGTCCCCACGAGCTTTGCGTGGCGCGACACTTCGTCGGACAGTGCTCGGAACTCCTCACTAGTCGTAAGGCCACCGCCCGAAGCTGGTAGGACACGCAGTCCGCCTTCTTTCGCTGCATACATCTGGACGATGTCAAGAATCGCTGCAGAGCCGAGTACGCGAGAGGAATCCAACGCGCTCGAGGATGGCTCTGAGCCGAGGAGTGCGAGTGAGACCCGAGGTTCGGGCCTCTCGACGGGCGAGGACACGACGAGGGCGCGATATCGCCTGCCCGCCGGAATGCGTCGGTTGGGATCAGCGACGTCTCTGATTACCGAGAACTTCTCGAAGACCGACTCGACCCTCGCAAGCTCCCGTTGGTCTGAGCCAATGACGATTCCTTCACGGACCCCATGGGCTCGCCCGCGAAGCCAAATACCGAACGTTGAACTGGCGGCGGACGGAATCACTCCCGTCGGTCCGTCGACTACGAACGGACTCGCATCGCGCTGAAGTTGCCGGACACAGGTCTCGATCCACTGCCTGGTGGCATCGGAAAACGCGGCTCTGATCAGGACATCTTCTCGGTCGCGCGCCGAGGCCGCGACCTGGACCGGAGACATGACGAGTCTCGTCGCCGAGTAGAGAACCGCATTTGTCCAGGGATCGATGACCCAGAGACCGCCAGCCACGTGAGCGACTACCTCTAGGATCGACCCGGCTTTCAGCGTCCGGGACACCCGCAGAGAGGTAAGTACGGGAACGACCAGGACCGCTCGGTCGTCTTCAGATAGGCCCTTCTCTTCGAGGTTCAGGATGGCGAATGTCTTCTCCCGGCCGAGAGCCTCCCGAAGACCGGGCAAAACAATGTCACGGTTGAAGTGCGCATCAACCGTCGTTTCGACGACGACCGGTCGAGCCGGCAGGATCACCTGCGTGACTATCTGGCTGCCATATCCCGTGCCTGCCGAACAGGCAGCCACTAGGAGGCAGACGCACCTCATCAGGGGCGCGGATCTCATCGTCCCTTTAGTACCGCTGCCTTGGAGTCGAGTGACAGCACATCGAATGGGCCGACGACTGGCTCGAGGGCGGCCACGACGTCATCGCCGCTCTTACCGTTGAGCGTGACCGATATCGACTCGGTCCTCGCTTCACCTCGGAACTGAGGATCGATCGCGAATCCCGCTGACCTCAACGCGGTCTTTACCTGGCGCGTTGCAGTCGGTGTCCCGATGTTGTCGATCCGGATCAAATACGTGGTCGCCGCTGCGACCGCCTCGCGCTTTGCGCTGCGCTGCAGCTGCTTGAGAGCACTGGCCACTTCGCGCGGAAGGACGTCGTCCACCTTCATCATCGCGAGCTCCGTGGCGACTGTGCGAGCCTCGTCCTCCGAAGCACGGTCCCCGGAGTCAGCCGTCACAACCTTGTCGGGGATGAGGATCTGCCCGTCTCCGAGACGGATGATTCTGTAGACAATCTGAGCTGTGTAACGGGGAGGACTCCCGGCGAGAGGCGTGAATCGATTTAGAGCAACAGCGACGTAGTCTTCGCGCCGTATCTCTGGACGGGCGCGCATCTCCACCAGGATCGTCCTATACAGCTCGTCTTCATTCGCCATCGCGCGACCCTGAAGTGGCAGATCCGCGAAGGCTGTGACGAATCCCGACGCCTTGAGGAGCTCTCCAAGCTTCGCACGAATCTCGTTCGTGGCGCCGGCACCTTTCTTCGTTGTGTCAGCGTAGATGACGAACTTGTAATACTGCGTACTCGTGTCGGTGAATGACGAGCCCGCCTGACTTCTTTGTTTGGACGACGACGAAGCAGAAGCGGACCGCGCATCAACGGCTACGGCCTGTTTGGAGTCGTAACTGAGATCGACCGACTCCTTCGCTGAAGCCTTGACCGCGCTAGAGGACTTCCCCTCTGCCGATGCCGAGCCACGCTCGGAGAGAGACAGGCTGCCATCAGGGCTGGAAGAGTTACCAGAGAAGGCTCCCGCGGCACGGGCCGAGCCAGAGGTTTTCTGGGAAGCATCCAGCGAGCCCTCGGACTTCGCCGCAAGCGAGCCCTTGTCCGAGCCCGAGGCCGAGCCCTGAAGCGAGGCTGCCTCGGACTTTGCGGAGCTATCAGCGCTCGAGGAAGAATGGCTCGAGGAGTTGACGTTCTTCCGGTTGTCGGTGATTTCCTCACGAAGGACCGTGGGCTCCGTTCGCGACGGATCCATTCCCTCGACCGTGTACGTCAGCACAAAGACGCGGAACTGACCCTCTGCTTCCTGGACGAGGGAGAGTCCAAGCGAGTTTTCCAGGTAGTCCCGAAGCGCCCTTCCGTCGACGTGGAGGAGTACTTCGGCGAAAGCTCGGCCATCCGCGATATCCGCTCTCGCCGTTTCGCGGTCCTTGATGAGGTTTGCCGAATGGGCGGCTACTGCGGTGAGGATCTGATCAACTCGGTCTCCCAGCTTCGCCCTATCGCCATAAACCCGGAACACTCCCTGAGCCAAGGCGTCCTTCACAGCAGCATCCTCGGCCCGCGCCAGCGCCGCGCGGTTCTCGCCCGGGACGCCTTTCTTCGGAACCGTCCTCACAGTCGACTCGCCCCTGCCTGAAACACTCAGTACTTCCGCAAAAGCGGGCGCCGCGCAGCTCAGAGCGAGCAATCCGGCGAGCAGCATGATCGCGCGTCGCCTAATGGACGTCGGCATTCGGAGGTCTGTACGAGCTGCGGCATTCCCGTGGCTCTCGGCTGGCATCATTGGCGATTCTCCTCTCAAGGCATGTGGCGAATACCGGCGCGGATTCCTCCGCTCAGCCGTGCTGAAGCCGCGCAATGTCCTTCACCAGGGCCTCGTATTCATCCAGTGTCCGCGCGGAGTCTTGAGCCGCTTCCACTAGTGCGCCCAAAGCCCCGGTACGCTGGAGAAGCCGACGACATTGGACGCATGAGCCGCGTCGCGCGATTTGCCGTATCGCAATGCCGAGGCGCCCGACCATTTCCGCATCCGGTCCTTCGACTCGGGTCGTCTGCCCGGTGGGAACGACGGATGCCTCCGGGGCCGGCGCCGGCGAGAGAGTCGCGGTTTGGGTTGAAATCGCCGCCGGCGGCGGTTCCGGCGCGGAGGACCGCGCGGCCGTTGTCGGTTCGTGGGTTTCGTCCTTCGGCTGCGCACCGGAGGGGAGCTGCGAGGGGGCAATGGGAACGGATGCCACCACGGCCTGATGCGTCTTCTCGGCAGGCTCGGGTGCGGCGACGTCAACAACCGTCTCTTTCGGTGAAACGACGCCCTTCTTGCTTCGAGACGTCTCGACCGCAGGCGCAACTTGGGTTGAAATCGCCGTCGGAGGCGGTTCAGGCGCGGGAGATCGCGTGGCCATTGCCGGTTCGTGGGTTTTGTCCTTCGGCTGCGCACCGGAGGGGAGCTGCGAGGGGGCAATGGGAACGGATGCCACCACGGCGGGATTCCCCCCAGACTCCGGTTCGTCGAGGTTACGAGTCGAATTCTTCACATCGGTGACGTTCTTGATCGAGTCCGCCGGCGGGTCGGCTCCCAGACTGAATTTCTCGGCCTTTGCGATCTGGGTGCATATCCTTCGGACCGATTTTGCTGACTGCACTTGACTCACGGCGGCCCCAGGCACCGCAATGAGCACCGCAATCTGTTTCCGGATCTGCGCCGCCTTCGACACCCCAGACAGCGGGTGCTTCGCGATTTCGCTGACTGCATTCTTGAGCGCGTCCACCGTCGGCGGAATTTGGGTCCCAGCCACCGCGTCAACGATCAACATCACCCCGAGCTTTCCGTACGCCTTGCGCACCTCGCGGGCATTGTCCTTCCGGTCTTTCTTCCAGTTGTTTTCGCGCTCGAGCTTTGCCGTCTCCGCAAAGATCTCCGACGCCAGTTTCAGTTCCTCCGCATCCACGTTGCCGGAGCCCCGCTTCGTTTTCAGCTCGTTGTACTGAGCCGACAGCAGCCGAATCTGCTCTACCTTCTCGGGCGGGTAGACATCGGCGAGGTGTTCCGCCGCCTCGACGCCAAGGTCCGTGGCGAGCGTAATCATGACCAACAGGTCCTGGCCCTGCGCGACGACCTTGTCAAAGTCCACTGCAGAGCCCTTGCTCTCGCTCGTAGCACTTTTCAGAAAGCCGCCGATTTGGGCCGCCGCCACTCCGGAGAGCGTGGCCGTGATTGCCGCCATAACGACTACAGATCGGATTCTCACTTCTTCCTCCTCAGGCCGCGTCTCATGACAAATCTCTTGTTTCCAGCTCTCCTCAACGATCACTGCAACTATCCTGCCGCTTGCGACCGCGACGCACCGAGCGATTCATCTGCATCGGGTCGCGATGTCTGATCCCGTGCGAGTCGCGACATCGCGTCGCTCGCCGTGCCTCCATTGCGCGGCTACCCAGCGCGCGGAACCTGCAGCGCTCGACATCGCCAGGCTGCCTCCGTCATCTCCAAGTGAAACGAGGCATCTCGATGCTCACCGCTCGAGCACGTCTGCTCGAGGAGCGACGCCTCTGCTCGAGCGACGAGCGGGGCTAGTAGCCTTCGTTCAGGCGCCGGGGTCGATGCCGAGGCTCTCCAGCTTGGCCGCAAGGCCGTTGCGAGAGATGCCGAGGATGCGCGCCGCGAGTGACTTGTTGCCCTTCGCCAGGCGCAGGGCGCGCTCGATCGCGGTTCGTTCCGCGGTGTCCCGAGCCGCCTGAAGGGTCAGCTCAGCAGCTTCATGTGGTGCGTCCGATTCCGGGGGTGCCATGAGGACTGGTCCCGCGTCCGGAGGGTGCTCCACTTGGCGCGCAAGGTTCTCTACGGCGCGCTGGTCTAGGGCCCAGCGTACCGGGCCAAACTGTTCGGCGCGGAGAGGCTCGCCGTCGGGGCACACGAGGACGGCCCGTCTTATCTCGGCGCCCAGCTCGCGGATGTTGCCGGGCCAGTCGTGCCGCACGAGGAGATCCAAGGCGGCTCGGCTGACCCCGCGAATGTTTCGTCCATAGTCAGTCGCGGCCTGCCGGGCGAATCGGAAGACGAGCTCCGGAATATCTCCCCTGCGATCGCGCAGAGGCGGAATGTGAAACTCCAGCCCTCTGAGTCTGTGGTAGAGGTCGGGACGAAAGTATCCCTCCTTGGCGAGGGAGGTGAGATCGCGATTCGTCGTCGCGACGATTCGTACATTGATTCTTCGCGTTGCGGCCGCTCCGAGGGCGAGGATTTCGCGCTCCTGAACGACCCGCAGCAGCTTGGCCTGGAGAACGGCCGTGAGCTCACCAACCTCGTCGAGAAGCAGGGTCCCGCCGTCCGCTTGCAGGAATCGGCCCGGGCGCGGCTCGACTCCCGTCGCCGCCCCTTTGTGGACGCCGAACAGCTCCGCCTCGAGAAGCTCGCTGGGAATCGCCGCGCAGTTGATCGCGACGAAGGGCCCCTTTCCGCTGGGCCCCGAGGAGTGGATCATCTTCGCGAAAAGCTCCTTGCCTGTCCCGGTTTCGCCTGTCAGGAGTACGTCGAGCCCGCTCGCGACCGTGGTCCGCATCTGTTCGAGAAGTTGAACCATGGATGGCGCGCGGCCGACGACCATCTCGGGCGGAAACTTGAGCGCGAACTCCTCCTTCACGGTTCTCTTTTCCCCATCGCCGGGAGAGGCTTCACCCTTGACGGGAAGGAGCCGGCTCGTCAACAAAGTGACGAGCTCGCTCTTCCAGCCAGGGATTTCGCGGGGTGATGGCGAGAAGTAAACAGCAATTCCGGCAGAGTCTCCCGACGAAGAGCCGAGCAAGATCAGTGCCCGCCCGTCGCCGAGGGGGACAGAGACCGGAGACTTCGGGTCGTCCTGGTGTTGTGCGGCGACGGCGAGACAACCCGAAAAGTCGGGAGGAAGCGGACCGGTGAGCCCAACGATGGTCCCCATGCGCCCTCCGCTCGTTTCGAAGAGCATGAGCGATGTTGCGCCAAGAATCCGGCGGGCCTCGGGCAGAAAGCGCAGAGTCTCCCTCCCGCCCGGTCCGCCCTTTTCACATGCGACGTCCAGCCCGCTGATGAGCCGCACGGCGCTCGTGGGCGCTTTGCCTCCAGATGAGGAACCGTGTTCGGTGATTCCACCCGCGCCGCGGCGTCGCTCGGGCGCAGATCGGCCGAACTCGACGGCGAGCTCCACCTCACGTGCCGGGACCGCTTCGAGCGTCAACGAGGCCTGACCGAGCTGTACCGGCCGGTTAGGCTCGAGGTTCGAAGAAGCCAGGGGCTTCCCGTCGACCAGCAGCCCGTTTGTCGAGCCAGCGTCCACGATCTCGAGTTGTCCCTGGTGCGGGCGAATGAACGCGTGAGTCCGCGAGACGCCGGGAAATGGGATAACGATGTCGTTTTCGGGTGCCGAACCTACCCGGACTTCCCTGTCGGGAAGCGGAAAGAGAAGCACACGCCGCTCAAAGCGGGCTACGAGCTGCAGCAGCATTTTTCGCGATCGCGGGCGTTCGTCCGACCATTATCTACCTATCTCGCCTTCCTGTCCCCCGTACGGGAGCCCGGTGACATCAGCACGTCACACTGCGAACCGACGCAGCCACGGGCCCGACCGCAACGAGCGCAGGCGCAGCCGCGAAACAGCCAACCTCAGACTGGAGCCGTGGCGCGAAAGCCTCCCTGCGCTCGGGATCACCCGGGCCCAGCCGTACTTCAGTTTCGATTCACACCAACGGACGCGCTTGGAATGCGCTAATGGGCGAGGAATGAGCACGCCGCTGCTCGCGTCGAGAGCACTGCGCTCTCGACGGGGACCCGCTCCTGTTCGCAGGCAGCACGCCCTCTGCCTCGGGCGCCTGTCCATAAGGCCTGACCGCGGGATTTCCTCGACGACGCCCCCATTCCGTGATGCAGCTGAATCAACTGAACATCAACAGCGATGTTTGGCCGCCCGATTGCATCTGATCGTCGATACACAAAGGAAGACACCTCGATTTTCGTAGCCCACCCAATTTACCGCTCGAAAGAGAAGACGAAAAAAAAGTCATGAAAAAGGTCCTGTCCCTTACGACCCTCAGCTTTCTCGTTCTGGGCATTGCGGCCTGCAACCACTCTAACGACATCACGGGCATCAGCTCGGCCGCTCCCGAGGCCGGCCCCGACGCACTGGTAAGTGTGACCTCTCTCGCCGACCGCCCACACAAGGTTGTTGTCATGGCGCCGAATCAGCCGGATCCACTGCCACACATCAGGGGCGGGACTCCCACTCCAACGCCGACTCAAACCCCTACCTCTCACCTCTGAGCGCCTTTGAGCGCGGGGACGCTTCGCAGGACAACGCAAACCGCCAGACCACTTCCCGCCTCAAAACACACAAGGAGCATCAGCATGAAAGCACCGCTCTCCACCATTCTCACGACACACGCCCTACGCATCGCCACCTTCACTGCGATGCTCCTCGGGCTTGTCGTGACGGCACCTTTATATGGTCAGGACTCTGAGCGCGAGCGCATGAATGCCCTCCAGAAGACAATCTCTGCTAGTAACCCCGCGCCTTTAGAGCATTCGGAACGTTCTATTCTCGCGGTGGGAACGGAACTCCTTTCGGATGGAGGGTTTGAAGGCGGTTATTACGGGGGAACTCTTAGCAGCGACACCTCAGGTACCACCGGCCCTTGGAAATGGTACAACAGCCCCTCGTTCCTGAATCCGATTTGGCAGAACTACGGTAGCTCCATTGCCCGCACTGGCAACTTCATGGTCTATTTCAACCCGTTTGGTCCGGCTCAATCGCAAATCTACCAGAGGGTATCTATTCCCCCCGGTGTCACTGCAACACTTTCCTTTTGGCTCAAGATAGGCAGTAGTCTCGGCTCACCGAGCGATTACCTCGGCGTTAACTTTACCGACATGAATGGACACGGCCTTCCGGGATTTGTCCAGAATTACAGGGACAGCGATGCCGTCGGCTTTTCGTGGGTTAACTATAGCTATGACGTGTCTGCCTTTGCAGGGCAGACGGTAAACCTACTCTTTGGGACGAATCTAACTGGCACCACGATCTTCATGCTTGACGACGTTTCGCTTATAGCGAGCGCCGTCAGTAACGCGTCTTGCACCGAAGACACGTACACGATGTGCCTCGTGAACGGCCGGTATAAGGTCACGAGCCACTGGAAGAACCAGTATGCCGGTGGTGTGGTAGCCAACCTGTCGAAAGCGAGGCTGACGGATAAGGAGGGCGCTTTCTGGATCGCGGATGCGAGCACGCACGAGTACCTGATCCGGTTCAACACGGCTACGAATAACGGGAGGGTCTGGATTGCGATTCCAACGTTCACCGACGTTGAGTTTTGGGTAGCCGTGACGGACACCGTCAACGGGCAGTACAAGGAGTATCACAGCAATCCCGGGAACCAGACGCTGATTTACGACCCGAGCTTCTTCGTCTACCCGTAATGCCGGGGGGTGTAGGGGCGCAATGGGAATTGCCGGGGGCCTGGGGCGCGTGAAACCGGAGCCATCCTGTCTCTTTCTGGGTGCCGCCGAGGTATTTTGACCCCGCCCCGTAGACGGGCATTCTGGCCGGACGGGGGCCCTTCATGCACTCTTCCCGACCGCCGCGAGGCGGCATTTCTGGCCAGACTGTCGGCGGCGGTGCGCCCGCCCTGGCGCTTCCCGCGCTCCTGCGCGCCACGCACCTCTTCGGCCTCGCTCTCGGCGCGCCCTTCGGCAGGTTGCGCTGGCCGCAGGCCTATGGCCTGGAAGCGCCGAGCAGCCCGTACCCTTCGAACCTAAAGGCGGCAATCAGCCATCGGGTCCGATCGTTCCGACGCTCTGCAACTGATACATCTGCATCGGCGCCCCTTAGGACACGCGTGGGATCCTTGAAGCGCCTCCGATTCAGCTGCGTGGTCGTAATCGTTCAGCCTAGGTCTTCAAACCAAGGCGCCCTTGGAGAGCGGCTTGGAGTGCGAGCCGATTGAAAGGGTATCCAACGAGTTTCATGGAGTTGAGGTCGTTCCTCATGGCACCTGCGCCTCCTGGAGCCGCTGCTTCTTCCCTCGTGTCTGCCAGGATGAAAACAGACCCCGCCCCCGCCCGCAAGATGGACCTCTGGCTCGGACAAGAGGTGTCCGCGAAGCGCGGTCCGGCTCGTCCGAAGACCCGCAGCGTTACCGCTTCCCGAAAAGGCGCTCGGCCAGCTCGTCTAGTGTGAGGTCCCACTCGAATCTGGAATAGGGCAGCTTCCGAATGTTCGGTCGCTCCGTCTTCACTCCTGCCGCATTCCCCTTGGCGTGGCGGGCTTTCGCGAGGCCCTCCCACTCCTCGGGCAGCGGCCGCCGCGGTGGGGCGCCTATTCAGCACGTAGACTTGAGGGATGCCGCGCGGTTTAGCTCTTCGGCTTCCAGATCGCGGCGTCAATCGTGGCAAGGATGTGTCCTATCCAGCCGAGGAAGA
>OCZT010004119.1_pt1 | contig 14742 bp, 13 predicted proteins | sample 1539031 | NCBI WGS metagenome assembly OCZT01 (sample SAMEA3539308, study PRJEB22396) | soil metagenome | biome: tundra; feature: field; material: soil | place: USA | collected 2010-05 | depth 0.15 m
ATTCCACTTCTTCATTTGCTTCTTTTGCGCTTTTAGTTCTTTCTTCTGCTGCTTGGCCTGTTGCTTGCTGTATTTCTTCCATGACTTCTGCGCGTTCTTCTGTGATTTGGTTTGTGCGGATCTCGTGCTGGCATGGGCAACCGGCCCGGACAGCGCCAGGCCGAGAAGGACAAACAGGACACAAGCTGCAACTCTCTTCACACGTTCACCACGAAACAGGTTCTAACGGGATTCTACAATGTGCGCTCCGTGACAGAGAAGCGGCCGGAAGGATGGCTCCGAAAGATCAGGTTGGGCACAGGCGAAAGCAGGTCCCTCGACTCGGACTGAAGTCCTCGCTCGGGATGACAGTTCGTAAACTATCCACTAACCACTATCCACCGACCACTACTTTGCCCCCTTATGAATCTCGACCGTGCTCCAAGTCTTGTCGGCGGCGTGGCAAAGGTTCTCCAGTGGGCAGTCGGCGCACTTGGGTTTGCGCGCGATGCACAGGGCGCGACCGTGCAGGATGATCTGGTGCGCGAAAACAATCCACTTGTCGCGCGGGACCGCCTTCATCAGGTCCTGCTCGATCTTCTGTGGCTCTTCGTGTTTCGTCAGCTCCAGGCGGCGCGAGATGCGTTGCACATGCGTGTCCACCACCACGCCGTCGGCGATCCTGTACCACGTTCCCAGCACGACGTTCGCGGTCTTGCGCGCCACCCCGGGCAATTGCAGGAGCTCGTCCATGGTGCGCGGTACCTGGCCGCCGAATACGCCGATCAGCTTGCGTGCGGCGCCCACCACCGACTTCGATTTGTTGCGGAAGAAGCCGGTCGATCGGATGTCCGCTTCGAGTTCTTCTGGCTGGAGCGTGGCAAACGCCTCGGGCGTCGGATATTTCTCGAAGATGATCGGCGTGACCATGTTGACGCGCACATCGGTGCATTGCGCCGAAAGGATGGTCGCCACCAGCAACTCCCACGCGCTGTCGTGATGCAGAGCGCAGGTCGCGACGGGGTAGCGCTCGTCGAGCCGCTTCAGGATCTCGTTGACGCGCTCCGGCGCCACCGGATTGTAGCCCTTAACTGTGGCGGCCTTAGGCTTAGCGGCAGGCTTCTTCGCCGCAGCTATTCTTGCCGCGATAGGTGCAGCAACCCTAGCCACTCTTTTCAGGATGGGCGCGACTCTATTGGCTTTGACCTTGGCTGGCAGTGGCCTGCTCGAAACTTTGTCCTGGTGGCCGGTGCGCGAAGGTCGGCGAGGCATGGTCCCACGTGGCATGATTGGTCTCCCTGTGTAACGAGAGGATTATAACGGGCAGACGCGATATTCGGTGCTGAAGGGGCGCGGCGTCACAGGCTGCGGGAAGACTCGAAAAGCAGATCCCTCGCCGGCTGAAGCCGGCTCGTGATGACAAAAATAAAGGACTTCCATCGGCGCACCTGAAGGTGGGCCCCTTCAAGGAAACGGCAGCTTCTGCTGGGGTGAATCTTGTCGTCGTCCAAGTCTAGCCCTCTATCCCCTGCCCGCAGATTACAATGAGAGGGCGTCATCATTCTTAGCGTGGAGTTTTGCAATGCCTTTCAGTAATGCCGGAGTACAGACTGTGTCCACTGAACTGCCAGCGATGCCGCTTACCCTTGAGGGGTTGAGCGTGCTGCATCAGATGTTCCGATTTCGCTGGGCGGAGTGGCGCAAGCTGGACGCATCGCGCCAGGCGGACATTGCGCGCGAGGCCGCCGCCGTGTTTTCGGCCAGCGAAGAGCTTGGGCAGAGCGCTGTCTATTCCATGCTCGGGCACAAGGGCGATCTGATGATCGTCCACTTCCGCGACTCCTTCGACGAGCTCAACGCCGCTGAATTGCAACTGAACCGAACCGCGTTGCAGGATTTTCTCGAGCCCATGCACTCGTACTTGTCGGTGATCGAACTGGGCTTGTACGACTCCAGCGTGAAGCTGTTTCGGCAACTCGCCGACCGCGGCGTGAAGCCACTATCCAAGGAGTGGAACGACGAAATCGAAGAGACGCTCACGCGCCAGCGCGAAGCCATGCGTCCGCGGCTGTATCCTAAGATTCCTGACAGCCGGTATTTGTGTTTCTATCCGATGGACCGCAAGCGCGGTGAAGAGAAGAATTGGTATACGCTGCCCATCGAGGAGCGCCAGCGCCAAATGGAGGAGCACGGCATGGTGGGCCGCCGCTACGCCGGCAAGGTGCAGCAGATCATTACGGGCTCCATCGGCTTCGACGATTGGGAATGGGGCGTGGATTTGTTTGCCCCCGATCCGCTGGTTTTCAAGAAACTGATTTACGAAATGCGCTTCGACGAAGTCAGCGCGGTGTATGCGGCCTTTGGCCAGTTCTTTGTTGGCGTGCGGCTTCCGGTGGAGAAGTTGGGTGGGTGGCTGGGAGTCAGCAGCGAGTGACTATGCGCGCCTATTGGCGTTGGCGGTCCCTGTGATTTCCATAAAGGTGAACTTGTTGCAAACCTGAAGAGCGTGTCAACTGTGCCGTCCCTAAAGGGACTCATTAAACTTTTCCGACTTTACCTAGGGCTGCCGCCCTGGGCTAACGTCAATCCTGCCCCTGCGGGGCTGGATTTTGCGCAATCGTTCCACCGTGCCAACTCAAAACGAATGCTCACAAACGCTCAAAATGCCGGCGCTGCCCATGCGGCTCTGTTGTTCCACAATCTAATTTGGAGTTATTCCTCAACAACATGATTGCTCACATTCTTGAAGTAGTCGGGGCGTGGATTATTAGCATTATCTCGGCGGGCGGCTACGGCGGCGTGATGCTGCTGATGGCCATCGAGTCGGCGTGTATTCCGCTGCCGTCGGAAATCATCATGCCCTTCTCGGGAGCTCTAGTTGTGCCGGCCGTTGCAGCTCTCTATCATCGCGCCGCGCCGTTTTCCCTGCTGGCGGTGGCCACCTGGGGCGCGATCGGCTGCAATCTAGGTTCGGTGCTGGCCTATGAGATCGGCTACTTCGGCGGACGCCCGCTGGTGGAGCGCTACGGCCGCTACATTTTCCTCAGCCAGCGCGAACTCAGCATTGCCGACCGGTTCTTCGAGCGGCGAGGCTCTCTCGCAGTGTTGATCGCTCGCCTGCTGCCAGTGGTCCGCACCTTCATCGCGCTGCCTGCTGGAATCGCGCGCATGCCCCGACTGAAATTCCACATCTATACGTTCGTCGGATCATGGCCCTGGTGTTTCATGCTGGCTTACGTTGGTATGCGGCTGGGCGAACAATGGGACAAAGACCCGCGAATGAAGATCTGGTTCCATCGCCTCGACGCCGTGATTCTTGCGGTTGTCCTTCTCGCGGTGGCGTATTTCGTCTGGTCACACTTGCAGCATCGGGTGGGCAGCGAAGCGGGCAAAGAGGCGGAATAGCGCTCACTCATCGATCTTCACTGCTTTGGCAATCATGCGTTCGTATTTCCGCCACGGCACGATTCGCTTCAACCAGACTTGTAACTTGGCGTCACCACCAATCAGATAGCGGAGCTTCGGGTTGGGGTTCTGCGCGACGCGAACGATCAGCTTCGCCACATCGCGAGCGTCGCGCCGATGTTTCGCACTCTGCTTGACGAATTTGGCAAAGCGCTGGCTGCGCTCCTTGTTCGGCGATGCGGGATCGAGCGCACCTTTTGCGATCACTACATTGCGCTCCCAGATGTCGGTGTCGAACGCACCCGGCTCAACCAGCGACACGCGAATGCCCAGCGAGTGCGTCTCGATGCGCAGCGACTCGCTCCACCCCTCAAGTGCATATTTTGAAGCGCTGTAGGCGCTCAGCATCGGCTGGCCCACCCGCCCGGCGACGGATGTAACGGTAATGATGTGTCCCGACTTCTGGGCGCGCATGACCGGCAGCACGGCCTTGGTCATCGCCACATTGCCGAAAAAGTTGGTTTCCAGTTGTTGGCGAAGCTCGTCGATGGCCATGTCTTCGGCGAATCCGGCCATGCTGAAACCGGCGTTGTTGACCAGCACATCAATGTGACCATGGTCGCGGACTGTCGCGTCCACCGCGCCAGGCAGCGACTCGAATTCTGTGATGTCCAGACGGCGCAGGTCGAGCCGATCGCGTACCCTGGCCTTTTGCGCGGCTTCCTCAAGACGGCCTCGGCTTGCGAGGTTGCGCATGGTCGCCACCACGCGGTAACCGTTGAGCGCCAATTCCACCGCCGTCAGCAGTCCAATGCCGCTGGAGCTTCCGGTCACGAGCGCAATTTTTTCCATGATGCATTCGCGGCGCTGAAGCGCCGTTATCCTTCGCAGCCGATCCGTTCTTTCCTTATATGGCGAGAACACGCCCGTAGACCGGTCCGAGCCTGTCTTCAGCGAGAGTTTCCAACAAGCTTGCGTTGATGCTTGTAGAATGATACCGCTGCTTATTTTTCCACGAAAGGCTATTGAGCCAATCAGTCTGCTCCCTGACCTTCTCGACTAGGCGATCATGCTTGATGAGATACCAATAACCTTCATGTGGAAATGCCATCCAGATGTCTTTGCCGCAATACTTCTGGTCGATTGTCAGTCTCGACTTCAACTGTATCTTCAAGGTGGTCGTGCCGTTTATGTGGTAAGCCAGAAAATCCGCTCCTTGCCAATCGTCGGCTAATTTGATGCAGTTAAAGCCGTAGTCGGCAAGCGTAGCCGCGATCTTTTGGAAATTGAATAATTCCTTTTGTCGGGCTTTAAGACTGTCGTAGCGGACCTTTTCAAAGCTGGCGCAATTTTCAGCCACGTCTTCCTCTTCTCGCAAATCCCGCGATTATGCCTCTCCGCCAAATCCCGCAAATTGCCGCACAGGGCGCAAACCGGGCCTTTCGCGTCCGTTCGGTTGCCAGCGCGCTGCGATTACGAGAAGATAACAGGTTTGTACATTCTTTCATGAAACGGACTGATAGCTATGCCGACCAGCAAGAAGCAGGGAAATACGAATACCCCCAAAGGAGAGATCGCCCCGGCCAAAGGCAAACTGGGGATCATGATCCCCGGTATGGGAGCGGTTGCCACCACGTTTGTCGCGGGCGTCGAAGCGGTGCGCAAGAAGATCTCCGCACCCATCGGCTCGCTGACCCAGATGGGCACCATTCGCCTCGGTAAACGCACTGAGGGCCGTTCGCCGAAGATCCAGGATTTCGTTCCGCTGGCAAAGTTGAACGACCTGGTTTTCACTGGATGGGACATCTTCGAAGACGATATGTACTCGGCTGCGCGCAATGCGGGTGTGCTCGAGGTCTCGCTGCTCGACCAGGTCAAACCTTTTCTCTCGAAGATCAAGCCGCGGAAAGCGGTGTTCGACAAGAACTACGTGAAGAGACTCGACGGCCCCAACGTGAAGAAGGGCAAGAACAAGATGGAACTTGCCGAGCAACTGCGCGACGACATCCGCGACTTCAAGAAGTCCAGTGGCGCCGAGCGCTTGGTCATGATCTGGTGCGGCTCGACCGAAACTTTTATTGAGGCGGGGCCGGTGCATCAATCGGTGGCGGCGTTCGAGAAGGGCCTGCGGGCCAGCGCCGAGAACATCGCGCCGTCGATGATCTACGCCTATGCTGCGCTGAAGGAAGGTGTGCCCTTCGCCAACGGCGCGCCCAACCTCACGGTCGACATCCCCGCCATGCAAGACCTCTCGCGTGAAATGAACGCGCCCATCTGCGGCAAGGACTACAAGACTGGCCAGACGCTGATCAAGACGATCCTCGCGCCGGGCTTCAAGGCGCGCATGATCGGGCTGAACGGCTGGTTCTCCACCAACATTTTGGGCAACCGCGACGGCGAAGTGCTGGACGATCCCGGCTCCTTCAAGACCAAGGAAGAGTCCAAGTTGTCGGTGCTGGAGCACATTCTTCAGCCTGAACTTTATCCTGAACTTTACGGCAACATCTGCCACAAGGTTCGCATTAACTATTACCCTCCACGCGGTGATAACAAAGAGGGTTGGGACAACATCGACATTTTTGGCTGGCTCGGCTATCCGATGCAGATCAAAGTCGATTTTCTGTGCCGCGACTCCATCCTCGCTGCTCCCCTTGTGCTCGATCTCGTGTTGTTCCTCGACCTGGCGAAGCGCTCGTCGGAGCTGCGCGGCATAGGCATCCAGGAATGGCTGAGCTTCTACTTCAAATCGCCGATGACTGTGCCAGGGTTGTATCCCGAGCATGACCTGTTCATCCAGTCTATGAAGCTGAAGAACACGCTGCGCCACCTGAAGGGCGAAGAGATGATCACGCACCTGGGGCTGGAGTATTACGACTAGACGCTGTCGCTTGCACTATCCTCAGGGCGGCCAGGGTCTTGCTGGTGACGCGATCGCAGCGGGTGGCGGGAAATTGGAATGCCTCCGCGCTGGTGGCCCCCACCTTCCGGAATAGCTCTCGACGGAGCATGGCCCGGGCGCGGTGCAAACGAACCTTGACTGCGTCTTCCGTAATCTCAAGCGTCGCAGCCGTCTCCGCGGTATTCATTTCCTCGACATCGCGGAGTACCAAGATTGTCCGGTACATGCGCGGTAGGTTAACGATGGCCCGCTCCAACAGTGTGCGCGTTTCGGCAGAAGCGGTCTGCTGTTCGGGTGACAGGGTTGAATTCATGGTTGCTCCGCGGTCCTCAGGTTGTAACGCGTCAAGGTCGTGTTCATGGTCGAAGCGTCGGCTGGCCCGGAGTCGAGCCAACGCTTCGTGCACGGCAATCCGGGTCAACCAGGTGGAAAATGATGCCCGATGCCCAAAGCGGACGAGATGCTGATAAGCCCGAATGTAGGCTTCCTGCATGACATCCTCACACTCGCCGTCTTCTCCCAGGATGGAGCGCACTGCGCGGTACACTCGCTGGTTGTAACGGCGGATCAACAACTCAAACAGTGCGCTGTCGCCCTCCAGAATGCGAGCAATGATCTCGTCGTCGGGACAACGCAGCTGCTCGGAAAACTTTTCGGGCATAGGTTGAGGAAGAGGCATCTCGTTCTCCTGCCTAATAGAGTGCTGCGCGGGCAACGCCGTTACAGAAAAAGCGCTTGTAACCTCAGACCGGGTTGATCGCTCTATGGGACGGAGGTGAAATATGAAGTTCGATGTGCGGCTCAACCATGCATGGTGGGTCCTGCGTTTGGGATTCGGCCTTGTGCCCATCGCGGCAGGGTGCGACAAATTCATGAATCTGCTGGTGAACTGGGAGATGTATCTGAACCCGCTGGTACCCAGGCTCCTGCACGTACAGCCCGTGACCTTTATGCACGCAGTGGGGATCATCGAGATCGTCGCCGGAGTGCTGGTACTCACTCCATTGACGCGTTACGCGGCCTACATCGTAATGCTCTGGCTGATTGGTATTGCGCTTAATCTCGTCACCCAGGGAGCGTATATGGATGTCGCGGTTCGCGATATTTCCATGTCGCTGGGAGCGTTTGCTCTGGCCAAGCTGACGGAAGTTCGCGAGGCTGCGGGAGTTCATGCGGAAGCTGCGCCCTCCAAACGGAGCGCGGATGTACGCGCTGTCGCCTGAGGCAATAGCCGGCTGGTTGGGGCGACGACGAATCTGGTCGCGAAGAGAAGTCGCACTTCATGCGTCGTCGCTGCAACCGCTTAATCTTCGCGATCAGCTCATGTCGGCGATTGTGATCGAAATCCACTCACGCTGCATGGCGGTGAACGGTTTGTAGTAGTCGCCAGTGTAATGACCCAATCACACAGCCCTGGAAATGCTTTTGCGTGAAGCCGAGGTTTGCCAACGATAATCCCGTATAATTCCGTTCGCTATGAACGCATTCCGATCGATCTGCTTTTCTCTCACGCTGGCATTTGCCAGCATCCCCATTTCAGTGGCCGTCGCACAATCCAACGACGCCGTTATGCAGCAGGCACTCAGCCCATCGAGCCCGCTGCAAGAGAATCTGCGCAAACTCACGGACGAGATTGGTGGGCGCATTCCAGGCACGCCAGCGTTCGAGCAAGCTGCGCAATGGGCGGTTGACGCCTTCAAGGCTGCCGGCGCCGACTCGGTTCACACCGAAGAATTCACCATCCCAACCGCTTGGGCCGAAGGCGACACCGAGGTCGACGTGGTTGCTCCTGTGAAGTTTCACGTGCGTGCACACTCGATTGCATGGGGACCACCGCTGAAACCCACGACAGCGCGGGTGGTAGATGTCGGCATGGGAACTGCAACCGAATTCGCCAAAGCTGGCGACATCGCCGGCGCAATCGTGTTGGTGCACAGCGACGTTCTGAAGACCTGGGATGACCTCTTCGCGGAGTACTTCCGTGCACCCGGAATTATCGATCTTGCGCGGAAGGGCGAGGCCCCGGTTATCGCTTTTACTTCCAGCCGTGAGCACGACATTTTGTACCGGCACATCAATACCAGCACCGGAAACCTGGATGTGATTCCGCAGGTCCTGCTGGCGCGCGAAGATTCCGAGCGCATTGCGCGGCTGCTGGCGCATGGTGCGAGCGTTCAGATGTCGCTGTCCATGCCAAATCGAGTCGGCCCAACGATCGGGACCCATAATGTGGTGGCTGAGCTGAAGGGAAGCGAACTGCCGAATGAAATCGTGATTCTGGGTGCGCACTTGGATTCGTGGGAACTGGGCACGGGCGCGCTCGACAACGGCTGCAATGCGGCGCTGGTCATTGACGCGCTGCGGGCGATCAAGGCGGCCGGAGTTCGTCCCCGGCGCACGATTCGTTTCATCCTTTTCTCGGGCGAAGAAGAGGGTCTGTTAGGTTCACTCGCCTATGTGCGCGCCCATCACAACGAACTCGACAACATTGTTGGCGAGTTGGTGCTGGACGAGGGAACGGGCCCGGTTACCGGTTTCTCAACTGGCGGACGCAAGGACGTTGATGCCGCGCTGGACCCCATGGTGCAGCCGTTCGCACAGTGGAAGGCGAGCCAGTTGACCAACGACGCCATGACTGGCACCGACCACTACGACTTCATGATCGAAGGAGTGCCGACGCTAGTGGCTAACCAAGCGGAAGCGAACTACCTGGTCAATTATCACGCTACGTCCGACACTTTCGACAAGGTTGATTTTCCGCAGTTGAAGAAAAACGAAGCAATGGCTGCCGAGTTGATATTTGAGCTGGCCAATGCGCCGCAGAGAATCGGTCCTCGGCTTACGAGGACTCAGATCGAAGCGACCTTCAAACAGACCCATCTCGACGACCAGATGAAGGGCTTCGGCCTGTGGGACGATTGGCAGAATGGCACCCGGGGAAGGAAGCCATGATGCATCGCCACGAGGCAATGAGAAACCCGGGCGGTTCGCCCGGGTTTTTGCAATGTCATTGGAAGGCTACTGGCTTGGCGGAGTCGCAGGCTTGGTCGCCGGCGGTTTAGGTGTCGCTGTTCCCGGCTTCGCTACAGGACGACGCGGCTCGATGATCTTGATGCGGATGATCTTGGGCGGGTCGTTTGGCCGGTTGTTGCGAGGATCGGCCGCCATGCGCGCGATCTTCTTCACCACATCGAGATCCTGGCATTGTCCGAAAATCGTATGTTTGCCGTTGAGGTGGGGCGTGGGGACGTCGGTGATGAAAAATTGCGAGCCGTTGGTATTGGGGCCGCTATTGGCCATCGCCAGCCGGCCGGGTTGGTCAAAGGTGAGGGAGGGACTGAACTCATCCTTAAAGCTGTATCCGGGATCGCCCTGCCCATTGCCGATAGGGTCGCCGCCCTGGATCATGAAATTCGGGATGACCCGGTGGAAGATGGTGCCGTTATAGAGCGGCACACCCTGCATCGTCTTGCCGGTCTTCGGATCTTTCCAGTCTTTCGTTCCCGTCGCCAGCCCGATGAAGTTGGCGACGGTCAGCGGCGCCTGAGCGGGAAAAAGCGTACAGGTAATGTTGCCCGCCGTAGTTTCGAAGATGGCGGTCAGTTCCTTCGGCTGGGCCACGGTTTGGGCGCGCGCTAAGCCGGTGAGGCTGAGACATAGAAGTGCTGCTAACACGTTGCGCATAAATTCTCTCCAATCAAAAGTTTTCCATATCACTGCTGTGGTTGCGCCGTGGGCGCAATCTCGCGGCGCGTGTCCGGATTGGTTTCTGCCTGAATCTGTTTGGCAAGCTTCTCCACTTCGGCAAACACTCGCATCAAGTTCCCGCCGAGAATCTTATCAAGGTCGGCGGCTTTGTAGCCGCGGTCGTACAGCGCCTGCGTGATCTTGGGCAGGTCGGCGGCGGAATCGATTCCCCGCGGCGAACAATCGATACCGTCGAAATCGGAGCCCAGACCGACGTGGTCCACGCCCGCCACCTTCACCATGTGATCGATATGGTCGATGAGATCGGTCAGCGGCGGACGCGGCAACTTGACCACGAGCCGGGCCTTGGCTTCATCCAACTCTTTCTTGACCTCAGGAGTTTGCGCTTTGAGGAACAGCGACTGCACCTTCTCGTAATCCGGATCGTGCTGCTCCTTAAGCTGCTTTTCGCGATCCACGTATTTCTGTGAGACAAAGCCGCAATAGAAGTTCACCTGGGCCACGCCGCCGTTGCGGGCCAGGGCGTCCAGCATGTCGTCGGTCATATTGCGAGGCGCATTGGTGAGCGCGCGCGACGAAGAGTGCGAAGCGATGACCGGCGCACGACTGGCCACCAGCGCCTGGTAGAACGTGCGGTCCGCAACGTGCGAGATGTCCACCATCATGCCGAGCCGGTTCATCTCGCGCACCACCTGCCGTCCGAAATCGGTGATGCCGTTGTGGTGCTCGACACTCTTGTCGTCGAGGTCGCCGCTGGAATCGCCAAGCTCATTGGTGTTCGACCATGTCAGCGTCATGTAGCGAACGCCGAGGCGGTAGTAGTCGCGCAGGATGCGGATGTCGCCCTGGATTGCGTGTCCGCCCTCAACACCCAACAGCGCTGCAAGTTTGTGCTGGCGGTGGGCGGCGAGAATGTCCTGTGTGCTGAAGGCCATCATCATCTTGTCGGGATGGAGGCGTGCCTGCTCGTAAACCGAGTCAATCATGTCGAGCGCACGTTTGGTCTCGTTGCCCTTATTGGCTTTCGGCGCGACCCAAATGGAGAAGAACTCAGCTCCGAGATTCCCCGCCTTGATCTTGTTGAAGTCGAGATAGCCAGTGCCGGCGTCGTGCGAAAGATCGAAATTCTCGTCAACAAAGCGGCCCGGCGTGTCGGCGTGGGTGTCAACGACGAGCGCCGAATTGTGGATGGCGCGCCAGTTACCGGCGGGAGCTCTGGCTTGCGATGCCGGTGTTTTAGGTGGCGGCTTTATAGCGGGGGTCGAGGTTTGCGAGAGAGCGGCAGTAGCAAAAAGAAGTATGACGAGGACAATCCGAGGGAACCTTTGCATTGCGACGGGACTCCGGAAAATTTGGTGTGCGCTTGGATTGTAAATGAAGGCGCGCAGTCCAGCTGCGGAGTGGCTGCGATTACCTGGCCAGAGGGTGGAGTACCGCTTCAGCGGTGCATTAAAGTGATCTTTCCTGGTTTGCCTCTATGTCCGGAACAGGTCCTTGACCGCCTGCCACATCACCTGGCCGCCGACGTCGGCGATGGATTTGGTCAATGGCAATTCCTTCGGGCAGATTTCGACGCAGTTCTGCGCGTAACCGCATTCCTGGATGCCGCCATCGCCCATCAGGGCCTTTAGTCGTTCGGTCTTAAGCGCCTTGCCGGTGGGGTGCGAGTTGAATAGCCGGACCTGCGCTATGGTGGCCGCGCCCACGAAACCCGTCTTGTCGTTGAACTGCGGGCAGGCTTCCATACAGCAGCAGCACGAGATGCAGTTGGACAGCGGATACGCGTCTTCCTGCATTTCCGACGACTGGCGGGGGCCAGACCCAAGATCGTACGTACCGTCAACGGGAACCCAGGCCTTCACCTGCTTCAGGTTTTCGAAGAGCACGCTGCGGTCTACCGCAAGGTCGCGAACGATGGGGAACTTGGAGAACGGCTCCAGCGTGATGGGCTGCTTCAAGTTGGCCACCAGAGCTGAGCACGCCATCTTCGCCTGACCGTTGATGAGCATGGCGCACGAGCCGCAGATCTCCTCTAGGCAGTTGGAGTCGTAGGTGACCGGGGTGGTGGCCTTGCCCTGCCGCGTGACCGGGTTGGCCGCAATGTCCATGAGCGCTGAAGTGACGTTCATGCCGGGACGGTACGACAGTTCGAACTCTTCCCAGTACGGTTTGGACTCGGGAGTTTGCTGGCGCTTAATTTTTAAGATAACGGTTTTAGAATTCGCCATTTTCGTTTTTCTTATTGGTGTTCACCCGGAACACGGCACACGTCGTTCAATGTCCTGCCCGGGCACTCCAAAGTAAAAGAGCACCTAGAATTAGTAGTGCAAAAATCTCTGGCTTGGACAGCAAATCGTGCGCAATCCATGCTCCTGCGATTGCCGCCAGCCCCGCGAAGAAGTAGATCAGCCGGTGAACCCTGCCCATATTGCCGACGAGTTGCATTTGTTGTTGCTATCGGCTATCAGCCGTCAGCCCTCAGCTAAAAACAGTGCTGTCCTACGGAACTGACTCTACACGCGACCCTTATTTTTCTCGCTTAAACTCCTCGTCGCCAACGAGAATCGTTTCGGAACTCTTGACGTAAGTCAGATGCAAAGCGCCCCCCATGCCCTCCACTTCGAGACCACCATCTTTGTAGATCGCGGCCATTTTCTCCTTATTATCCTGCCCGTAAAGGATCAAAAATTGATCTCCGTTACGGATGATTTCGATCGTCTCGTGCGGATTACTTGTCCTGACCCACTTCCCAAGGAACTGGGAGCCAGAGCTCGAGCAACCGCTGACTGCCATTACGACAGCCAGCAGCAGAAGCGCTTGCGTCCATCTTTGAATACTTCGTGTCATGATCTCCTCCCACTGCCTGCTAACAGCTTTGGGTTGACCGCCAGCGAGTATTCACTCATCGATAACCACTCACCACTCTTCCCTAACTTCTTGCCCCTGCCTCTACGTCGCCGCGTCGTACCGCCGCGGACGAGGCTTAATCAGCGACGTATCCACCTGCTCAAACTCGAAGCGTGGCTCATCGGCGTCGGCTGCGAAGTATGCCTTCGTAGTCTTCAACCAGTTCGCGTCATCGCGCTCCGGGAAGTCCGGCTTGTAATGCGCGCCGCGTGACTCGTCGCGCATGGCCGCTCCCTGCGCAATTACCCTTGCCAGTTGCAGCATGTTGTAAAGCTGCCGCGCGAACACGAATGACGTGTTGGCCCACATCGAGCGGTCACTCAGGTTCACATGCCGATAGCGCTCCAGCAACTCCACCAGCTTGGCATCGGTCTCGCGTATGTTCTTGTTGTAGCGGATGACCGTGACATTCTTAGTCATGGTCTCGCCCAGTTCGCGCCACAGCAGGAACGGATTCTCGGCGCCATCATTGTTCATCAGGTGGGCGTTGATCTCTTCCTGTCGCTTTCGCTCGGAGTCGAAAACCTGGCCGCCAGAATGTCCGTTGCCCTTGACCGAATTGTGCGCGTACTTGACCGCATTCGGCCCGGCCACGAATCCGCCGTAGATGCAGGACAGCAGCGAATTCGCGCCCAGGCGGTTGGCGCCGTGGTACTGATACTCGCATTCGCCCGCTGCGTAAAGGCCCTCGATATTCGTGCGCTGTTCAAAGTCCACCCACAGTCCGCCCATGGTGTAATGCACGCCGGGGAATATCTTCATCGGCGTGTCGCGCGGATCGTCGCCAACGAACTTCTCGTAGATCTCGAGGATGCCCTCGAGTTTGCGATCAAGGGTGGCGCGGTCGATGTGCGTCAAGTCGAGATAGACCATCGGCTGCCCATCGATGCCGAGGTGAAGCTCGTAAACCACTTTGTGAATGGCTCGCGTCGCGATATCGCGTGGCACCAGGTTGCCATACTTGGGGTACCACTCTTCCAGGAAGTACCAGCGCTCGCCTTCCGGAATGCTTTTGGGATCGCGCTTGTCGCCCGGTTGCTTGGGCACCCAGACACGGCCGCCTTCGCCGCGGGCTGACTCCGACATGAGCCGCAACTTGTCTTCGCCGGGGATACACGTAGGGTGTACCTGGATGAACTCTCCGTTGGCGTAGTACGCCCCTTGCTGATAAAGCGCCGACTGCGCCGATCCGGTGCAGACTACGGAATTCGTGGACTTGCCGAAAATGGCGCCGACGCCGCCGGTGGCAATGATCACTGCCTCTGCCGGGAATGTCTGCACCGCCATGCTGCGGAGATCGATGGCGCAGATGCCATGGCAGACCCGCTGGTCATCGATCACCGCGGAGAGGAATTCCCAGGCTTCGTACTTGGTGACTTTGCCTTCGGCCTCGTAGCGGCGCACCTGCTCGTCGAGCGCATACAGCAGTTGCTGTCCGGTGGTGGCGCCGGAAAACGCGGTACGGTTGTAAAGCGTGCCTCCGAAGCGGCGGAAGTCGAGCAGCCCTTCGGGCGTGCGGTTGAAGGGGACACCCATGCGATCGAGCAGGTCGATAATGCCCGGTGCGGCCTCGCACATGGCCTTATCCGGCGGCTGGTTGGCGAGGAAGTCGCCGCCGTAGATGGTGTCGTCGAAGTGCTGCCAGGTGGAGTCGCCCTCACCCTTCAGGTTCTTGGCGGCGTTGATGCCGCCCTGGGCGCACACGGAGTGAGACCGCTTGACCGGGACGATGGAGAAGAGGTCTACATGACCTCCCATCTCGGCAATCTTGATGGCGGCTGAGAGACCTGCCAGCCCGCCACCCACAACAATGATCTTAGGATGAGACATGATGATCTTTACGC
>OCZT010004120.1_pt1 | contig 14738 bp, 13 predicted proteins | sample 1539031 | NCBI WGS metagenome assembly OCZT01 (sample SAMEA3539308, study PRJEB22396) | soil metagenome | biome: tundra; feature: field; material: soil | place: USA | collected 2010-05 | depth 0.15 m
GCCCTTGCCCTTGCTCCTGAGATAGGCCAAGGCTTCAGCCTTGGCGCTCCTTCAGGACCTGCGATCAAGGGGGCTTCAGCCCCGGGCCTTCGCCACCGCCCGTTTTGTTGTCAAGCCCCCAACTCGTAGGAAACCTGCGCAACCCCCTCAAACCAAACCACTAACCCGCCAAAAATAGTTGGCATAGTAGATATGCTCAATCTGCTATCATTAAGGCAGTTGACTTAGATCAAAAGCCTCGGCCATGCCGGGGCTTTCCCTTTCCACCCAACAGATAGGGCACGGGTTTTCCACAGGGGGTGGGGGGGAGGGGGGGTACCTCGCTGAGACCACCACATAACGCTGGCATCCGCATGATCGCGCTTGACATGGATGGCACGCTCCTCGGCGAAGACGGCCGTGTCAGCCCGCGCAACCTGGCCGCCCTCCTGGCCGCCGAAGCCGCCGGAATCGAGATCGTGGTCGCCACCGGCCGCCGCCACTCGTACGCCATGCGCGTCCTCCGCCCGCTCGGCCTCCACCACGCCAGCGCCCTCGTCAGTTCCAACGGCACCGTAACCCGGACCCTGGGGTCTTCCTCGCTCGCGACGGAACACATCGCATCCGCATTGATCGCCCGGACCCACTTGCCCCACGCCACGGCCCTCTGGCTCTGCGCCCATCTCGAGGAGTTCCGCAACGCCCTCGTCCTCACCTTCGACCGCGCCGGCCCCGACGGCGACGACACTCGCGGCGCCCTCGTCGTCGAGCACCTCGACGAACTCCACTCCAGCATCGGCCGCTGGATGTCCGCCAACGAACCCTACATCGCCCACGTCAACCCGATCGAAAACGCCCTCGCCTACACCGAGAACGACGCCAACGGCGCAAACCTCAACGCCCCCATCCAGGCCATGCTATGCGGCTCCATCGACCGCATGGCCCGCGCCGAGGCCCGCCTGCTCGAGCACCCCGGCGTCACCGCCTCCGGCCACCCCTCAGGCCGCTCCGGAGCCACCATGAACGGTGCAGGAACCCCAAAACCGGGTGGCCCATCCTTTCCGGTTTCATTGGAAAGGGTGGGTTGCCTCTCTACCGAATCCGAACCCACCCCCATCCTCACCCTCCACCGAACCGAATACCCCGACCGCGACCTCTCCATCCTCGACATTCTCCCCGCCGGCTGCTCGAAAGGCGCCGCGCTTCTGTCCCTTGCCGCCATACGCGGCATCCATCAGAGCCAGATCCTCGCTATCGGCGACAACTGGAACGACGTCTCCATGCTCGAGGTCGCCGGCGCCGCGGTTCTTATGGCCAATGGCCCCGACGACCTCAAAGAACTGGCCCGCGAACGAGGCTGGCAAATCGGCCCATCCAACCGCGACGACGGCGTCGCCGACGCCATCGAAGCCGCCCTCTCCGCTGCGTGCGAGCCAGCATGAAAGTGCTGCCACTCTCACCCGTCGTCATTCTGAGCAAGGCTCAGAATCTCCGTATTTGTTGGAGCGACGCGAAATGCATCAGACGCCTGCGGCCACGCGCAGCGCCTTCGGCAATTTGTCGTATATCCCGCCAAATCCGCCGTTCGACAGAATAGCCACCACGTCACCCGGCCGCAATTCCGGCGCAATCGCCGCAACGATCGCATCCGCGTCCGCATACACCGCCGACTCAAGCCCGCGAGCACGAAGCGCAGCCACAACGTTTTCCGGATGCAGCCGCTCGCCCGCCGGAATCGCCTCCGACTTGAACACCGCAGCCAGCACGCTGCGATCCGCCAGCGCGAGGCTATCGATAAGCGCTTCCTCGAACACGTTCCTCCGCAACGTGTTCGATCGCGGCTCCAGAACCGCCCAAAGCCGCCTTCCCGGATATGAAGTCCGAAGCGCCCGCAGCGTCTCCCGAATTGCAGTCGGATGGTGCGCGAAGTCGTCGATGATCGTCACGCCGTTCACCTCGGCGCGCACCTCCAACCGCCGCTTCACCGACAGAAACGTTCCAAGCGCCTCAACGATCGCCGCTACCGGAACTCCCTGCCCCGATGCCAGCGCAGCCGCCGCGGTCGCATTCAGAGCATTGTGTTCGCCCGCCATCGGAAGCCGCAACTCCGCGAACGGCTCGCCCGCGCGCAGCAATGTCCAACGTGTCGCCGCGCCCTCATGCCGCATCTCCGCAACGCGCCAATGCGAGTCCGCCGCGAACCCGTATCGCTCCACCGCGCAGAACGCACGCGCCACGCACTCGCTCACGTCCTCGCTACCATCGAACGCAACCAGGCGTCCACGCCGCGGAATCAGGTTCACCAGCCGCTTGAACGCAGTCTTTACCGCCGCAAGGTCGGGGTATATGTCCGCATGGTCGAACTCCACGTGGGTCAGAATCGCCGCATCCGGAAAGTAATGCAAAAACTTCGGTCCCTTGTCGAAGAAAGCCGTATCGTACTCATCGCCTTCGAGGATAAAAGGCCGCCTTGCTTCCTCGATCACGGGCCGAACCATGAAGCTCGTCCCAAAATTCTCCGCCACGCCGCCGATCAGGAACGAAGGTGCAAACTCCGTCCGAGTCCGCGATGCCACCTCATAGATCCACGCCAGCATGCTCGTGGTCGTCGTCTTGCCGTGCGTTCCAGCGACCACCAGCGACTCGCGCCCGCTCAGGAACTCGTCGTGCAGCACAGCAGCCATCGAATTGAACGGTATACGCGTGTCCAGCACATGCTCCAGCTCAACGTTTCCCCGCGAGATCGCATTCCCGACGATCACAAGGTCAGGCCGCGGGGTCAGGTTTGCCTCCGCATAGGGCTGATGCAGCCGAATCCCGAGTCCCGCCAGAACATCGCTCATCGGGGGATAAGCAGCCGTATCCGAGCCCGTGACGCGGTGTCCACGTGCCTGCAACATTCCCGCAAGCGACGCCATCGCCGTCCCACATATTCCGATCAAATGTATGTGCTTCGAATTCTGCATAGTTCCGTCGTAGCCGATCTCAGCCTAGACCCTCACCGCTGCGTCAAGAAACTCCATCCGCGGATTCTCCCGCTCACTCAACTCCAGCCGGACCCGAACCCCAAGCGGCAGCGTGATGTTCGGCGCATCCACATGACCCGACCGCAGCCCAATTGCAATCGGCCCCGCAAAGTCCCTGAGCGCATGAAGAATCGCCGCCTCGATCCGCGGCTCCTCTTCAAGCGCGACGCACTGCCGCATGTCGCCGAAGACGATGCCGCTTACATGATCGAGCATCCCCGCATAGCGCAGATGCAGCAGCATCCGGTCCCACTGGTACGGCTTCGTCCCAATGTCCTCCAAGAACAAGATGCGCGGCGTGTCCGCATTCGCTGGCATCGCAGCAAACGGTGTGCCCAACCCCTCCGCAAGAATCGAGAGGCATCCGCCCGCGAGCGTCCCTTCGGCCGCTCCGGGACGCAGCACGCGCAACCCGTCGCTGCGCGTGAGCGACCAGCCACAGTCGCCACCAAACGTGTGCTGCCAGCTTGCAGCATCGAAACCCTGCGACCGCGCAAAGTCTGCCGCGACCATGGGCCCATAGAAGCTCACCAGGTTCGCCTCGCACGCCAGCCACACATGCAGCGACGTGTGATCGCTGTATCCAACGACAACCTTTGGGTTCGCCTTAATCAACTCCACATCGAGATGCGGCAGCAACTCCGCCGAGCCCCACCCGCCGCGCGTACAAAGAATCCCGTCGATCCCCGGATCGGCGAACGCCGCAAGCAAATCCCCCGCTCGCTGTTCGACAGTCCCCGCATAATAGAGCGGCCCGCAATCCAGAGCATGCGGCATCAGCACTGTCCGATACCCAAGCCCATGCAGGCAGTCGATGCCCATCTGTACAAGCTCCGGCTTCGGCGTGCTCGCCGGCGAAACAACAGCGAGCGCTGCCCCTGGCCGCAGCGCAGCGGGCTTCACCATTGCTCGCCCTGCCAGGCTCAAAGTGCCTCCGCCGCGCGCTCCGTCTTGGGTGGCTCTGCCTGGTACGCTTCGCCCTGGCACACGATCTCGGCCGGCCCGGTCAGAAGCATGACCGCATCATTCGCGGGCCACACCGTACGCTGCGGCCCACCCTCAGCAATTGCCGTTACTTCGCGCCCGGTTCCACGCAGCGCCATCGCCGCCGCCGATGAGGCACAAGTCCCAGTACCTGATGAAGTCGTTGGCCCGCATCCGCGCTCGTAAATGCGGAACTCAATCTCGGCCGGCGAATTGACGCGCACGAACTCGACGTTGGTCCCATGAGGAAATAGCGGGCTGGTCGCAATGCGTTCGCCAAGCTCCTGCCACGTCATTCCGTGCGCTCTAAAATCCTCGGTTTCGACAAAAAGAACAAAGTGCGGATTCCCGACGTTCACCATCGCTCCAGCCACATTCCCGACGCTGGGAAGTTCGATGGTTCGCTCCATCACGTGCGGTACACCCATCTCGCTTTCAATCAGATACCGAACGCCCTCAGCTTCAATCACACGGCAAGTCCGCACTCCTCCATGCGTGCCCAGCGCAACCCCCCGCAAGTCTTCGCTGTGCGCCAGCCACGCCGCAACGCAACGCGTTCCGTTGCCCGAAAGCTCGGCCTCGCTTCCGTCTGCATTGAAGAGCCGAAGGAATAATTCGCCGTTCGCTCGCCGCTCGAGGAACTCAATCCCATCGGCTCCAATGCTCGTATTCCGCGAGCACAATTTTGTCGCGAGCGCAGCGTACGCGCCTCCCACCACCGCCTCTTCCAAAATAAGAAAATCGTTGCCGCATGCGTGCGCCTTCACAAAGGGGATCATTGCCGGCTCAATCCTCCTCTTCGTCGCGGAATGCCACCACTCTCGCCGTAGCGTCGCTCGCAATCAATTTGGTCAGCAGTTCCTTATGGCGCACGCTGCTTGCAGAAATGGTAAACGTCACCCGCGCCAGCGCACCAACCTTGTCCCGCTCCACGATATTCAGCCGCACGTGCTCGCGATCGAGCACAGCGAGAATGTCTGCAAACATGGTCTCCTCATCGCTCCCGCGCACCTCGTACAGCATCGGATAGCGCTTCCACCTGGACCGCGATTCCAGCATCCCGATAAACCGCAACGCGCAATAGACGATCAACGTAGCAATTGCGGCCTCAACATACAACCCGGCTCCGCACGCCATCCCGACCGCCGCCACCACCCATACAGTAGCCGCGCTCGTCAGTCCCAGCACCCGGTTGCGTGTATGCAATATCAGGCCCGCGCCGAGAAATCCAATCCCCTGCACGATGTTCGACGCAATCTGTGCCTTATTCGGACTGGCGTCACCCGCAACCACCGCCGAAAGCATGGTGAACAGCGCTGCGCCCATGCAGATCAGCATGTTTGTCCGCAGTCCGGAAGCCTTGTGCCGCCACTCGCGCTCCATCCCGACGACGCCGCCCATCGCACACGCCATCAGCATGCGCGTGGTCGTGCCTTGCGAGAAGGCAATCTGTTCGATCGTGCTGAAGTGGGTCGGGAGCGTAGTGAGCATGGCTATTTGGACTTCGCTGCGATGGTAGCACTACGGCTTCGGACGTTTCATTTGTCTGCGGGAGCTCCCGAGGTTGTATAGCGTTCGGACTGATAGATTCGCGCGCAAGGTTGCCCTGTCCCGCATAAGATCGACAGCTCCTGCATGCCCTGCGGATGCTCGGCGACCGCCTTCGAAACTGCGTCGCCATCGAGCGCAACAACGTACGCTGCATGTTCTGCAGGTTCTTTGAGAGCCGCGTGCCAGCTATCGAAATCACTCTCGTTCACCGTCTGCCGAAGAGGAATGCCCGCGTCCTGCAGCGCCCCGATGTGGTCCGACTCCTGCATCAGGATCGCTGCGCCAGGCGGAAGGTCCTCAAGCACCAGCGCAAGGTTCCGCTCGAACGGCACACGCGTCGTCGCATTCACCAGCGCTTCCTTCAACACCAGCGGCGGACTGTAGTTTGCCAACAAATTGCTTGGGTGGCGCTCGATCAGGCTTGCGCATCGCTGAACCAGTGTCGTGCCGTAAATCATTGCCGGCGCGTTGACGACCACAAGCGCCAACACCACCGGATATAGCAGTCGCGCGGGCCTCGGATTGGCCGCAGATCTGGCCTCAGCAATACGGGTAGTGCTAAGCCTGCTCTCGAAAGCAGCCGCCGCCAGGCACGCAAACAACGCGAGCGCCGGCAGCAGTTCCATGCCATATCGCGCGTTGTAGTACGAGTGCGGCCAAAGCTGCGGGATGAAAATCGGTACCGATCCATACGCGATCGAATAAACGTAGAAGGCCAGCGGCATCCACAGCAAAAGCGACGCAAGCTCGATCCGCCGCCGCACTGCAATGCAAAACCCAGCCACCGCCGCTGCTAGCAGCGCGAAGCCTGTCTCCCAGGCCGCCGCATCCACCTGCGCCGTGCGCGTATAGAACAGCAGCGCCCACCCGGGATTGTGCCACCCGCGATAATGCCGCGACCCCGGAGGCGATGTCTTCTTCTCGATTGCAGGCGCCGAGTACGGCCCGCGCATGAAGTCCAACGGATCGTGGTAGAAGTGTTGGTTGTACCACAGCCACAACAGCGGCCCTGCCACCGCAAGCAACGTGAATGCCGCGAACGCCGGAACAACGCGACGCCACAACTCGCGCGCGCGCCAGAGATGCCATGTCAACACGCACCACACAGCCGCGCCCAGCACCCATCCGTCATATCGTGTAAACACCGCCGCGAAGATCAGGAGGCCGAGGCCGATCAGCCTGCGCACCACTCCAACCTGTTGCGCGGCGCGAATGGCGTCCACACACTCGACCGTCAGAAGAGTGATCCAGATCAGCAGCGCGAGAAACAACGGCTCGGTCATCGCCGTGGTCGAGAGATACAGAAGATTCGGATTTAGCGCATAGAATGCGGTCGCCGTCATGGCCCACCGCGGCACAAGCATGCGACGGCAGAGGCGGTAGAAACCCGCAACCCCAAGGATGTAGCACGCGAGCGAGGGCCATGTGCCGGCCAGCCCGCTCTGCCACCACTGCATCTTCTGCACCAGCGGAAGCATCAGCAGATGCGGCAGCGGCAGCCATACGCCGCCAAGCTGTACCAGCCCGGGATTGCGCGAATCCAGGATCCGCCGCGCGATACCCAGGTGCGCCACGGCGTCGCCATACAGCAGGACATAGCCGCGCTCAAAACACACGATCAGCGCCATGAATCCGAGCAGAACCGCAGCCAGCATCACGGGCAGCATCTCTCCGCGAGTTGCCGGCCGCACTGCATCCCAATCCACAGCAGGTGTGGCGCTGTCCACGCCCGATCGCCCCGGCCTGAGAGTCTTCGGTCCGCTAGGGCCGGCTACACCGCGATCCGTCTTAGATCGCCGAGTCAAGATGCGATATCTCCCGGAAGAGTTCAAACCGCGCGTCAATTTCCTCGCGCGTAACCGCCTGCAAACGTTCCGTGCCAAAGCGTTCGACCGCAAATGAGCCCATGACGCCGCCATAGAACATCGCCTTGCGAAAGACGGCTGGCGTCAACTCCGGCTGCGATGCAAGGTAACCGTAGAACCCGCCGGCAAACGAATCACCAGCGCCGGTGGGATCGACCACCTCGGCCAGCGGCAACGCAGGAGCCCTGAATGGCCTCGGCACCGCCGTCGCACTAGAAAACGAGCGCTTGCCAAAGAATGCAGTAGCGCCATACTCGCCATGCTTCACCACCAGCGACTTTGGCCCCATCGCCAGCACCTTCTCCGCAGCCTTAACCGAGTTCGTCTCGCCCGAGAGCATCCGCGCTTCGCCATCGTTGATCAGCAGCACATCCAGTTCGCGCAATACCACCGCAAGATTCGCGGCGTGGTCCCTGATCCAGTAATTCATGGTGTCGCCGCAAACCATGCGCACCTTCGTCATCTGGCTGCGCACCCGCGCCTGCAGCACTGGATCAATGTTCGCGAGAAAGAGATACTCGCTGTCCTTATACACATCGGGAATCTTCGGCTCGAACCGCTCGAACACATTGAGGTCGGTTCCTAACGTCTGCGCTTCGCTGAGGTTTCCCGTGTACGCACCGGTCCAATGAAAGCTCAGTCCCTTGGCATGCTCAATACCTCTCGTATCAATGCCGCGCGCCGCAAATACCGCCTCGTATTTGGGCAGAAAATCCTCGCCCGCCACCGCAATCACGCGCACATCGGTGAAGTAACTCGCGGCCAGAGCAAAATGTGTTGCGGCCCCGCCAAGACAATGGTCTACTTTGCCATGCGGCGTCTCAATGCTGTCAAATGCGACCGATCCAACCACCAGAATTGCCATGTTCCCGCTTTCTCAAAAATCTTATGTAACACTTTTACGCGCAAATTATTACGCCCGCTTCGATATGTACCACGCGGAGTTACAAATACTTTTCCAATAGAAGTTCGAGCCTCTCGCGGGCTGCCTGCGGAATCGCATCCCGATCAGTGAGTACCGCATACTTCAGCGCGGTGGCGCATGCACAATCTCTCTCCGTCGGCATCGCCGCCACAGCCGCTCTCACCACCTTGGCCGCATTTTCGGCGTTCCTATGCAGTACGGCAACAATCTGCTCAATGGTCACGTCGTCGTGACCTTCGCGCCAGCAATCGTAATCCGTCACCATGGCCATCGTGGAGTAGCAAATCTCCGCTTCCCGGGCCAGCTTCGCCTCCTGCAGGTTGGTCATCCCGATCACGTCCGCCCCCCAACTCCGGTACAAATTCGACTCCGCGCGCGTCGAAAACTGCGGGCCTTCCATGCACACATATGTGCCGCCCCGCTTACCCACGACACCCACCTCCGCGCATGCCTGTTCAAACGCCGCCGCCACGGTCGAACAGATCGGATCGCCAAACCCGACATGGGCGACGACCCCATCACCGAAGAACGTCCCAATCCGGGCAAACGTCCGGTCGATGAACTGGTCTGGAATAACAAAATCCGTCGGCTTATGTTCTTCCTTCAGCGAGCCCACCGCAGACACCGAAAGGATGCGCTCCACCCCCATCATCTTCATCGCAAAAATGTTTGCGCGGAAGTTCAATTCGCTCGGAAGCAGCCGGTGCCCGCGTCCGTGTCGCGCCAGAAACGCGATCTTGCGGCCCTCAAGTTCCCCCACCATGAACGCATCCGAGGGCTCGCCAAACGGTGTCTCCACGCGATGTTCGCGCACACCCGTAAGTCCGGGCATGGCGTACAGTCCGCTGCCTCCGATGATTCCAATCTCCGCCGTCTGCAAGTCCCAGGCTCCTGTGCCAATCGCGTGCGTCTGCACCGATCGTGTCTGCATCTTTGTTATTGCCCAACTGAAGTATATCGTTCGAAGGCGTCGCCTTCCCGGGCTTTCTCTGTGCGAATGGCCGCCTTCATGACCCCTGCCGAGGAAAGCAAGCGCACCAGATTAGTCCCGGGATCGCCCGATGCTTCGCGTCCTTCGGTCTCCATCGAATCCGCCAACTGCAGTGGCGCGTCCGACTGAACGCTCGTGATTCTGTCGCGTAACTTTCGCGCAAGCTGTACCGGAAACCCTTCACTGACGAAGACGCCTGTACCGGAGATCGACAGCAGAACGTCGCCTTCATTGGTCGTGTAAACTTCCTCGTTCTCGTCCGCTTCCTGCTTCGTTCGCCGTACCAGGCCTGAGTATTTGCGCGGTAGCTGTCCCGCGTACACGCGCAGGAACGACCGCGCTGAATCCTCATTCTTCCACTTCGATTCATAGAGCAAGGCAATCGACGCGGTAGATGCCTTCGCCTCCGCCGTCCCCGCGGACTTTCGCTGCGCAGCATAGTAAATGCCGCCGTTCCACTCCGGAGTAAGTGCCGCCGCGATCTCTTCCCCGCCAAAGAGTTCCGTAAGGATGCGCACGTCGAACTCGCCAATCACGCCAACGTCGTACGGCGTGTACTCCGCGTCGATCAGCGGATGAATGTCCGGAAGCCGCAGCACCGGCACCGGAACGTGGGCCATATACGCCGCGGGGTGCATGATCTCGGAACTCGAAGACGGAGGATTCGCCAGCACCGCCGAAAACGCCGCATCCTTCCCCGCCTTCACCAGAATCGCGTCCTCGAAGCTCAGCCCCTCGCTATACGGAAACAGCAGCGACTTCTGCAGCAGAAGGGGCGCCCGCGACAAAATCGGGGATCCGCTGGTGTCGGACACGGTATCCTTCAGCCGCGACATCATCTCCGGCGAGTTCTCCAGAGTCTTGCCGGTCGGACGCATCGTGTAGTCGAGAAAAACGACCATCGCCTGACCCTCTGCCACCGCTTCGCGCGCCGTGTCTGCCTCATCGGTCTGGATGTGCCGATTGTCCTCATCGACGTTCTTCGCTATATCCTCACCGCCCACCTCCGACCATTTCGTGAGGTCGATCCGCTGGTCCTGCAGCGCATGCGTCAGTTCGTGCGCCAGCACCGGCTTCTGCTCGTCCGGCTCAATCCAGTCCAGCAGATTCACCGTCTTCGTTTTGTTGTCGTAGAATCCCGCTACCTGCTCCGTAAGCAGCGAGATCATGAATGGCTGAAGGTTGAAGTCTCGAGCGAGCATGCCAAACTTCTTCAGCACGATCTCAGACCGCGCCATGCGCTTCGCCCCTTCGTCCTCTTCGAACTTCTCGCGCAGATACTTGTTGACCTCATCGCGCGTGATCAGCTTGCGCTTCACGCTGTGGGTGATCGGCAGCTTCGTGTCCGCGCTCACGAATGACAGGATGTCGTCGACCGAGCGGAAGAGTTCCTTAGCCTGCTCCTTGGTCAGCGGCGCATGTGTCGCCGCGTCTTGCGCAGCCGGCCGTGCGCCGGCTCCCTTCCCCGAACTTTTTTGCGCCCACCCCTGACACGCGAACATCGCCGCGACCGCAATCACAGCCAACGTTATGCGGCCTCTTGAAATAAATCGCCTGCAACCGTTCGTCAACCCAACTCGACCCGAAGCCAAACCCACCCAGACCTCCACGCAACCCTCAGATTCGGTCGCTATAATCAACAGTGTACGCAGTTTCCCGTCCTTTTCGATATGACCACCACCCTCCAGTCCGCCGATATCCCCGCCGCCGACAGCAGCGCACAATTGTCCGCCCTGCTCACCGGAGCCGCCCTGGCCCCGCTCGACGACGCGGGCTGGATACGAGTCACCGGCGAGGACCGCGTTCGCTGGCTCAACGGCATGGTCACCAACTCCATCCAGGATCTCGCGCCCGGCGAGGGCTGCTACAACTTCGTCCTCAACGCGCAAGGCCGCATCCAGGGCGACCTCACCGCCTTCGTGATCGAGGATTCCATCCTGCTCGAAACCAGCGCCAACCAAGTTGAGAAGCTGCTCGCCCACCTCAACCACTTCATCATCATGGATGACGTCGAACTCGCCGACATTAGCGATCAACGCATTGGCATCCTCATCGCCGGGCATCAGGCCCTCCGCACTGTTCAGCAACTCGGAGGCGCTCCCTGCTCTTCACCCCAACCCCCCGCCTGCCTCTCCCCGACCATTAACCTCAAGCAAACCGCATACCGGGGCGCCCCGGTCAATCTCATCCTGGCATACAGCCCGCTGGTCCCTCGTTTTGAAGTCTGGGCTGAGCCCAGCACCATCGCTCAAATCGGCGTCGAACTGGCCGCGATCCCCGCAGCCACCCCGCAGGCGCTCGAGCACCTCCGCATCCTCGAAGGCACGCCCCGCTACGGCGTCGACATTCGCGACCGTGACCTGCCCCAGGAAACCGCCCAGACGCGCGCCCTGCACTTCACCAAAGGCTGCTACCTCGGTCAGGAGATCGTCGAACGCATCCGTTCGCGCGGCAATGTCCACCGTACCTTCACTGGCTTCGAACTCAACGGCGCGCTCCCCGGACCCGGCACCACCCTCGAATCCGAAGGCAAGCCCGTCGGCGAACTCACCAGCGTCGCCGCAATCCAACTTCCCAAATCCGCAACCGCGCCCCGCACCGTGCAGCTTGCCCTCGGCTACGCTCGCCGCGAAGCGCTCGACCGCGGCCGCACCCTGGAATACCCCGGAGGCGTCGCAACGCCGATCGCCCTTCCCTATCCAATCTCCTGAATCCGGGGCGTCCACGTAGAATCTGACATCTGAACCAATGAGAGAGTGTGACTATGTCTGAACAGAAAAAGCCGTTCGTCGTAACCGATCGCCGCAAGTTTACGCTCGATGGAACTCCCCGCCCGGACGCCGATCCGTCCCCTGAGCGAGAGTCGCGTGAAATCCCCGCCGCGCCGGCCACCGCGGCGCCGATCGAATCGAATTCCCCCAACACCGCGGGAGCCAGGCCCCCATCGCCACCGCGGTCGGTTTCTCCCGAGAGTCTAACTCCGCCACCCGACGACCTCCCGCCTCCCCCAACCGCCACCGAGATGGAACAGGCAAACGCGGCCTACAAGCAGACCTCGGAACGCCTCGACACCGCTGTCCGCGCCGCCAATCCCGGCATGGATCATCCGCCCCAGATGACCTTCGAGCAAATCGTCCAGTCGATCTACATGTCCACCATCATGCAGCTTGGCGGCACTACGCAGGAGGGTCAGCAGCCCAAGATCGACCTCATGGGCGCACGCCAGAGCATCGACATGCTCGCCATCCTCACCGAGAAGACCAAAGGCAATCTCACTCCCACCGAGGTCCAGCTAATCGACAATGCGCTGTTCGAGGTCCGCATGGGCTTCCTCGAAGTCACCCAGGCCCTCGCCCGCTCCTCCGCCAATCGGCAACCGCCCCCACCCGGACCAGGTGCCCCGGGCCGCCCAAGCATCGTCCGCTAAAACTTCGTTCAATCCATAGCATCTGTCATTCTGAGCGGAGCGAAGAACCCCCGCATCTTGCTCGTGTTCGCCAGCAATGACCATGACAGGAGAAGCACCTAGGCCATGCAGGCCACCCTCACCTTTCTCGGCAGCGGCACCTCGATGGGCGTTCCAACGCTCGGGTGTAACTGCGCCGTCTGCGTCTCCGCCACCTCGCCAAAGGGTGACCCGCGAAACCGCCGTACTCGGCCGTCGGTGCTCATCTCCTGGGAAGGCCACAATGTAGTCATCGACACGGGCCCGGATTTTCATGCTCAGGCCGTGCGTGAAGGCATCCGCAGTCTCGATGCGGTCCTCTACACCCATGGACACGCGGACCACGTCCTCGGCATGGATGACCTTCGCCCGCTCAGCTTCCACTCGCCCGGCGACTTGCCACTCTACGCGGACGAGCCCACCGCCCGCACTATCGAGCGCATCTTCGACTACACCTTCCGCACCCAGGACCGCTACCCCACCAGCGCCCGCGTCACCTTGCATCGCATCGCGTCAGCCCCAGGCGCGGAGGTAGCTCTCTTTGGAGCACGGTTCGTACGCATCCCGGTCACGCACGGCCGCCAGACCATCACCGGATACCGCTTTGGTTCCGTGGCCTACCTCACCGACCTCAGCGACATCCCCGCCGAGAGCCTTCCCCTGCTCGCCGACCTCGATATCCTCATCCTCGACGCGCTACGCCGCGAACCCCACCCGACCCACTCGCATCTCGAAAAATCCATCGCCATCGTAGAACAGATCCGCCCCCGCCGCGCCTTCTTCACCCACATGTCCCACGACCTCGACCACGCCGCCACCGACGCCATCCTCCCACCCCACATCCGCCTCGCCTACGACGGCCTAAAAGTCACCTTCGACATATCCCCTTAGCCCTTGTCACTCACCACTTGTCACTTACCACTTACCACTGTCTTATGCGCATCTACCACCAACTCGCCGAACTCCCCGCCCCAGCCGCCCCAGTAGTCGCCACCATCGGCAACTTCGACGGCGTGCATCTCGGCCACCAGGGCGTCATCGCCGAAGTCATCGAACGCGCGCACTTCCTCGGCGGCCAATCCCTCGCCATCACCTTCGACCCTCACCCCGCCCGTATCCTCCGCCCCGCGCATCCGCAGCCCCTCATCACCCCACTCGTCCGCAAGCTCGAACTCCTCGACGCCACCGGCATCGACGCCTGCCTCGTACTCCCCTTCACCAACGAGCTCCGCCACATGCACCCCCGCGACTTCGCCACCAGCGTCCTCGTAAACGCCGTCCACGCCACCGAAGTCCACGAAGGCGAAAACTTCCGCTTCGGCTATCACGCCGAGGCCGGCATCGACGGCCTCGAAGCGCTCGGCCGCGAACTCGGCTTCGGCGTGATCGTCTACGCTCCCCGCTCTGTCCGCGGCGCCGCCGTCTCCTCCAGCCGCGTCCGCAAGCTAATCGCACACGGCGACGTCAGCTATGCCCGCGCCCTGCTCGGCCGCCCCTTCTCCATCGACAGCACGCCCGCACCTGGACGCGGATACGGCGCCCGCTACACAGTCCCCACCATCAACCTCGCACCCTACCCCGAACTTCTCCCCGCCCACGGCGTCTACATCACCACCCTCGCCATCGGCGCCAGTGAGCAAGCCGAAACGTTCGAAGCCGTCACCAACGTCGGCAACCGCCCCACCTTCGGTGGGGACTCCTTCGCCGTCGAATCCCACCTGCTCAACTTCCACCCCATCGAGCTAGCCGAGCACACGCCCCTCCGCCTCACCTTCCTCCGCCGCCTCCGCGCCGAACGCCCCTTCCCCACCACCGAAGCCCTCCGCGACCAGATCGCCCGCGACGTCACCCACGCCCGCCGCTACTTCACCCTCTGCCACCTGATCGCCGATCGCTGACAGCCGACCGCTCATACCTCAAACCTCATACCTCACAGCTCAACTCGACAACAAACATTAACCGACTGCCCCGA
>OCZT010004121.1_pt1 | contig 14737 bp, 12 predicted proteins | sample 1539031 | NCBI WGS metagenome assembly OCZT01 (sample SAMEA3539308, study PRJEB22396) | soil metagenome | biome: tundra; feature: field; material: soil | place: USA | collected 2010-05 | depth 0.15 m
TCTCAAAGTTCTACTGCCACCCCGGCAGAGCCGGGGGATCTCCCTTTTGGATTAGGCGAACGACGATCTCCGGGGCGTCGAAGGCAGAGGTGTCGGGGTCCGCGGTCTGGGCGAGGCACAGGACGCTGCCCGCATAGTCCTCGCGTTCGCTGGGAAGGACATAGTCCTGACCGCGGAGGTAGGCAACCTCGAGTTTGGCCCATTCGCGCCACAGGTTTACGCCTGTAGCGGTCTCGACCAGGTCGGAGATGAATGCGCCACCCACGCGCGCGGCAATCTCAAGAAAGTAGAAGCGGCCGTCTGCGTGGGCCCGGATGTACTCGGCATGGGTTACGCCGCGCACGATGCCCATTGAGGGCGCCAGGCGGGCGTTGAGTGCAGTCAGTTCGATCCAGTCACGGCTGGCCCGGTCCACGGTGCGGGTAGTGAACACACCGCCTTCGTGCATGACCTGCATGGGCGGTCGTCCGTACTGGTGGACCGCAGAAAACACGACCCGGGACTCGCTAACGATCGAATCGACGTGAAAGATGTCGCCGGGAACGAACTGCTCGAGCAGAAAGTGACTCTGGCGGTCGCCCAGATCGTCGAGGACGCGCCAAAGCTGCTCGGGCTCTTCGATTCTGCGGATGCCCAGCGCCGAGGCCTCTGAGCGCGGCTTGAGCAGCCAGGGCGCAGGCACGCGCGCCATGTAATCGCGCAGTTCGTCGTAGTTGAAGACGCGGCAGAACTCCGGAACCTGGAAGCCCGACTCTTTTGCGCTGACGCGCATGGCCAGTTTGTCGCGGTAGTACGCGGATGTGGTAATCCCCATGCCCGGGACGCGCATGTGTTCTCGGATCTGAGCCGCAGTCTCCAGGTCAAACTCGTCGAGGGCGATGATGCGGTCGAAGCGGCGTCCGCGGGCCATCAATGAGACGGTGTTGAGAATCTGCTCGCGGCTGAGGCCTGGGGGCATGGTGACCACTTCCTCCAGCGCCTCGCGCGGCCAATCAGCATCGCGGAGCTTGTCGAGGGTAAGCAGGGTAGGCTTGACCCCCAACTCGGCGCATTGGCGCAGAAAATCGTGCCCCTTCTCGTAGGTTGCCAAGCAAAGAAACCGTTCGGTTGCTTCTGACATCGGTCCCCCGTATTGATTTCCTATGGCGGACCAGTCAACGCTCCGCCAAATGGATGGACTTCGAAGATCGGTGTTGGGTCAGCTTGGAAATGCATTCCCTCGGGGGATAAATGGATGGGTTGAAACCCATCCCTACCAGCCCGGACGATTTGGTGGAGTCTATGTACGGGCTGAAGCCCGTACCCTTCACCTGAAGCCCGTGCCCTCCAAACTGACCCACTGCCCGATTTCCCGTGCCTTCTACCCTGTATGAGGATAGTTCTACTATAGTTTCGGCAGGCGGACCAGAAAGCCACGCGCCCAGGATGCCGAATCGAATGCTCTCCGCGGAAAGAATCGTAAGCCTGCTTGACGAACGGACTCGCACATGGCACTTGTCGCCTGAGGAAAGCGACCGGGCTGCTGATCCAGGAGCCAGCCCGGAATGGCTGACACTGGTGGAGAAACTGCATCGGGCCAACTTCGACCTTTGGCACATCGAGGACGAAGCGCGGACCCCGGGTGCCAGCGACGCGGAGCTGGCAGGGGTGAAGCGCCGAGTGGACCAAACCAACCAACGGCGCAACGATCTGGCGGAAGAACTGGACCGGCTGCTACTAGGCTGGCTGGAGCCGCAGGGTCTCCCAAAACGGGACGCGCCTCTGAATTCCGAATCGCCGGGGCTGATGGTTGACCGGCTCTCCATTTTGGCGCTGAAGATCTACCATACGCGCGAAGAAGCGGAGCGCGCAGACGCACCGGCGGGGCACGCGGAGCGGAATCGCGAACGGCTGGCGATACTGGAAGAGCAGCGAGCCGACCTTGCCGGCTGCCTTGACGCCTTGTGGCGGGAGACCCTTGAAGGAACGCGGCGCTTCAAGCTTTACCGCCAGTTAAAGATGTACAACGACGCGTCTCTCAACCCGGCAATCTACCGCAAACCTCTCCGCGAACCGGGCCGGTAACTACCACTTTATGAACCGCCCATTGACGGAACGCGGGGTTGTGCGTATAAAAGGGGCCTGAGCAACGTAAATCTCACGAAAGGGTCCCTGGAGGCAGTTGACCGGCAAAGCCCCGGTTTTGGGATGTTTGCTCCCGGCAAACCAATGACGCAAGAGGCCAGATCCGCGGCAACCGGCCGCAAAAAAATTCCGCCCACTGCCGCCAAGTCCGGCGGTCACGCCACAACGGCCACGGGACCGGCTTTCCAGCACTACCAAGCCGCCGTGCAATTGCTGCAGCAGGGCAAATTCGAGAAGGCGCTCGCCGCCTTTGAAAAGCTGCTGCCCACTGCACCACCCGAGATAAAGGAACGCTGCCAGATGTACATCAGCACCTGTCAGCGGCAAATGGAGCAGGCCAGACTCACCTTCCTTACGCCCGAGGAGCACTACGACTACGCCGTCTCGCAGTTGAACACGGGCTACTACGAGGAGGCGCGGGATCAATTCAACAACATCCTGGCGGATTATCCACTGGCCGACTACGCGCTTTACGGCCTGGCTCTGCTGGACGCGATCACCGGGCACACCCAGGATTGCCTCGGAAACCTTGCCCGAGCTATCGAGTTGAACCCCAGGAACCGGCTCCAGGCCCGTGCCGATAACGACTTCCAGAGCATGGCAGACGATCCGCGCTTCACTGAACTGCTGTATCCTGAAGTTCCGTAGGGCATGGTTTGAGCTCTGCGACTCGAGTGAACATACCGCATTCGCACCTGGACCTGTTCCAGACACAATCGCCCGGCCCCGAGGCCTCGACAGCAGACCGTCCCATGCGCGTGGTAGCCATCGGCGGCGGCACAGGCCTATCCACCCTGCTGCGCGGGCTGCGGCGGCACGTCGCCATTCCCGGACAGGCTGCGGCCGGCGGGCTAATAGCGGATCTGGCAGCGGTGGTCACAGTCACCGACGACGGGGGTTCCTCCGGCCGGCTGCGCAGGGACTTCAACATGCTGCCTCCAGGCGACCTGCGCAACTGCATGGTGGCGCTGAGCGAAGAGGAGGACTTGCTGGTCCGGCTGTTTGCTCATCGATTCCGGTCAGGCGACGGCCTGGAAGGACATAGTTTCGGCAACCTCTTTGTGGCGGCGCTGACTGAGATTACCGGAGACTTTGGGCAGGCCATCCAACTAGCTTCGAAGATTCTTGCCACCCGCGGCCGAATCTATCCGGTAACCACCGCAAATACCACGCTGGTTGCGCGCATGGACGATGGCTCGCTGGTGCGCGGCGAGACCAATATCACCGCCAGCCGATTCCGCATCGCCGAACTGACACTGGACCCGCCCGGCGCCGCACCGCTGCCGGAAACACTGGAAGCAATCGAGCGTGCCGACCTGATCACGGTAGGGCCGGGTTCGCTCTACACTTCGCTCATTACAAATTTATTGGTGAAGGGAATGCCTGCTGCGCTGGCCCGCGCGCGCGGCGTACGGGTGTACATCTGCAACCTGATGACCCAGGCCAATGAGAGCCTTGGGCTGTCCGCCTCCGAGCACATCGAGCGCATCTACGAGCACACGCGCGAGCCGGTGTTCGACTATGCGCTGATGAACACTGCGCCGTTTTCGGCGGAAACGCTGGCACGCTACGCGGCCGAGGGAGCGTCGCCGATCGAGCCTGATCTCAAGCGGATCGAGGCTCTGGGCGTTCACTGCATCTCCGGCAACTTTGCAAGTGAAGGGGACGTGGTTCGCCACGAGGCCAACCGCGTTACCGGCGCCCTACTGGCGCTGGGGCAAACGGCACTTTCCGGCCGGCGTTGAGTTTTCCCTTCCATTCTGATTGTTTGCTCAGGTAGAGTGGTGGCGCGCAGGCCAGAGCTCGCGCGAATACTCAGGAGGATTCATGCGCAAGACCGGAGTTTGGATCACGATGGGCTGTTGCCTCTTTGCCGTGGCATTGCTTGCATGGGCCCAAGCCAACAGAAAACCTGGACTGTGGGAGATGACCACCAATATGACCTGGCAGCAATCCCCTATGCCTCCTGGAATGACCATGCCCGGAGGCGACTCGCACACCTCGCAGGTTTGCCTGACCCAGGCCATGATCGACAAGTATGGTGCCCCGATGCCGCAGAGCCGCAACAATGAATGCCAAATCTCCAACGTAGTGCTGAAGGCCAGCAGCATGACTGCAGACTGGATATGCGGCGGCAGAATGGCGGGCAAAGGAACCCTGGAGTCCTCTTGGGCCAACCCCAATCACGCCGTTGGCAAGGTACATTTTGTCGGAAACATGCAGATGGGTCCGAACTCGAAGACAATCGAATATACCATTGAGTCTTCGTCTACTTACAAAAGCCCAGACTGCGGCAGCGTTACGCCGCTCCCCATGCCGTCCAACTAGCGCATTCCTCTCCTAATTGAAGCGCAGACAAATGTGAGTACAGATGAACTCTGTACTCACATTTCCGGGCTCGAAAGTCTTGGATGGGGCTGTGTGCCTGCGCTGAAAATCAGGAAGCCGTTGTGCGCCACTTCTTGACCTGAATCGGCTTTTTGCCGTCGGGCTTGGGAACAAAGATGTCCCGCCACTTGAGGCCGCACTCCTTCACCATCTGAATCGGGTATTCGAGACGGCCGAGTTCCGCACCGGCGTTGTTGGTGCCGAAGGAGAATTTGGCACTGGCGGCTTTGGCGGCCTTGATGAATTTGGGGCTGGGAATCTTGTAGCGATTGTTGATCTCGATGGCCACATCGTTTTCGACCGCCGCTTCGATCACCTTCTTCATCCGCTCGGGAGTCCACAGGGCGTCGTACTCGGCTGCAATCTGGTCGGGGAGATAGGTGGCGTTGGCGTAGATGTCGATGGGTTCGTGCATCACGCCCTGGATGCGCTTGACCAGCATATCCATAAACGCCTGCTTGTCAGGGATCACGCCGATCTCTTCAGGAATCCAGGTGCGCATGCGCTTGCCGTTGTCATCGGTGAAGGTCATGGCGTCGGTAAAGCAGTAGTCAAAGCGGGCGACGGACTCGGGCGAAGTGAGCGTCATCCATTCGCGACCTTCGCCCTGCAAGCCGACGAAGCAGGACTGGCCCTTCATGCTGTCGAGATACTGCTTGACGCTGTCGTCGCTGTGCACGGGGAAGCCCAGGCCGCAGTTGACGGCGACGCCGTAGAAGATCCCCAGGCGGCGCGAGTTGGCCAGTGCCTGGTCGATGGTGAGGCCGCCCTTGAGATGCACGTGATAGTCGACCACCGGAATATCTTCGGTGCCGTAATCGATCACGTCCTTGTAAAGCTGATCGACGACGGGGTGGTCTGTGGAGAGCGTTGTCGCGTTGTCGGGCAGTGGACGGACGCGGATGTTTTTGAAGAAGCTCTCGCTGCCCGGATCGTGCCCCTGGATGGCAAACGTGCCATGGTTGATCACGCGGCCAAAGGCCTGGTCGGAACGGTAGGGCTGGTCGGGCTCGACGTAGTCGACCACGAGGATGTCGTTGAGGTGGATCTGCACCTCCTTGCCGCGAACCATGATGCGCATCGTGAACCACTCGTTGTCCGGCGCGAACTGCTTGTAGACGTTACGCACCGAGTAGAGGGAGCAGGTCTTCTTCCTCTCGAGGTATCCCACGGCACCTCCTGCGGTGTTGTTGATCTGTACTTCGAAGCCCGCCGAGGGCCAGCCATCCTGCTGATAGGCGGTGTGGAAGTAGATGCCGGAGTTGGCGCCGGGGCGGGTCATGACTTCAGCGCTGAACTCGAAGTTCTTGAAGTCGTGATTGTGCGCTGGGCCGACATAGAACAAGTGGCTGCGCTCGCCGTGGACGTGGATCATTCCATCTTCGACCTTGAAGCTGCCCTGATGCTCACTGGGCTTCCAACCGTCGAGTGTTTTGCCGTCGAAGAGCGAGATCCAGCCGTCGGATTCGTCGGCGAATGCGCGTGCTGCTGCGGGCGCGGCTAACAGGAGAGCGAGTACTTCGCGGCGAGTAAGTTCTGACATGAGTCCTCCGAAAGATGAAAGCGTAACGAAACTACGAGTATAGTCCGGGCGGTGGGTGGGGGACAAAGCGAAACGCCAAGGCCAACACGGGCGTGAACGAAATCGTCCGTTGATGGGCCAGGGCGTTGTCAATGAGAGTTAGCGCAAGCTCAAAGGAGTTAGGTCTCTGACCGTGCCAGCATGTGGCCAATGAGCGTGGTGGTATCCCAGGTCTCAGAATCGAGACCTGGGGCACCCAGCATTTGTGCGACTATCCGGCACTTATTGCATCTTTGCGAAGCGGAGGGTTTTTATTTCCCAGGGCTTCATGTGGAACTTGATTGTGGTTCCTTCGCCTGCCGGGCCTACGATTACGTCTTCAAGCAAAGTTGTTTCGGTGGCGCGGACCTTCTGCGGGAGTTGAATGGTCACGTCCCCCTCGCGGCCTTCTACTTCAACGAAGCGGGCGATGGCGTCCATGTCGTAGAAGCCTTCCATTTGCTTGAGCGCGTAGAGAACTACGTGATCGCTATCGGTCTTGATGAAGGAGTAGGTCTCAGGCAGGCCGCCCTTCTTTCCGGCCCACTGCTCCTGTGAACTGGCATGTTGCGGCTCCTGCATGGAGAGGAGCGGCGAGTTGAAGGCCATGGCCTGGAATTGAACCTTTCCATCTTGCCATGTTCCCTTGTGGGGATAGATGGAGTAACCAAAAGTGTGCTCGCCTTCATCGGCGCGCGGGTCCGGAGCCCAGGGTCCGCGAATTACTGAAAGGTGAATCGCGTTGCCCTTGGCGTCGTAGCCGTTGCGGCCGTTGTTGATTACGGCCACGCCGAAGCTACCGCCGGAGATGTCAACCCACTTCCCCATGACGGATTCTTCGCCTGTCTGGTCGCGCTCGATGACTCCGTATGGAATTTCGGCGGAGACCTTGGCGGACTCGGCATTGACCGGGAAGTTGGCCTTGAGCATCGTTTGGCGTTCGTACCAGTCCAGCTTCATCGAAACATCCACGCGCGGGACGCCGGGCACGAGGCTGATGTCCTGCGTGAACTCGGAGTCGCGGAAGCGGCGGACAATCCGAATCGTCGCGCGGGCCGGGCCCTGCTCCGTTACTTCGACACGGGAGGGCTTGGAGATATCCGAATGCTTGCCGGTGATGCCGGTGTCCCATGCCGGGCCGCCGTATTCCTTTGAGGCACGGGCGGCCTGCTCCGCGGTGTCTTCCCAGGCTGTGAGCGAGTTCCCTTCCCCTTTGAGCGACTCGCGCTTGTTCACCTTGTCGTAGAGGCGCGCGATGTTGCCGGTTTCAGGATTGATCTCGACGCGCAGAAACTCGTTTTCGAGATAAGGCTTCGGCTTGGAGCCTGCCTGCACGGAGGATGACTTGGCCGGTGCGGCGCCGGTTTCCGCAACCAGATGGTAGAGTTTGAGACCCATCTGCGGGACGTTTTGCGCTACGAATGCCACGGTGGCGGTTTCGCGGACACCGGATTTTGCGGGCGCTTTCAGGATCTGAACAGGGACCCTCTCCTTGTCATGAACGGCGACGAGTTTTGTGGGGATGGAGAAGGCAGAGATTTCTGCCGTCACCAGATCAGTGCGGTCGAAGGATTGCGGGTTGTAGACGACTAGTGGAACGCCTTCGCCGGTGGTGTCGAGTTGGAGGCCGAGATTCTGGAGCGAGAAATCCAGCGCACGATAGCCGCGCTTGAAGACTTCCTTGTACTGCTCGGCCGCGTCGGCATAGATGGGGCCGATGCCGGAGCCGGCAGCCAGATCGTGGGCCTGGTTGAGCAGGACCAGCTTCCACGCTTCACTGAAGTCGCGGACCGGATAGTAGTCGCGGTAATTGAAAAAGGTGGCGATCTCGGACATCTTCTCGGCGTTGAGGAGAAGCTGCTCGGACATGCGGTTGTGGCGTTTCATTTCGATCTGGGTGGTGTAGCAGCCCGGGAAGACCCCTTGCAGTTCCTTGTCAAAGACTGGGAAGTCCTTCTTTTCGGTGAGCAGGAGATCGATGAAAATGGCCACATTGGTGGGCTTGATGTGGACTTCGTTCGGAGAAGCGTTCATTTTGGCGATGGCGGCAACATCGTCGGGATTGGGGCCGCCGCCGTGATCGCCCGCGCCGTAAAGCGCCAGCATGTTCTTCACGCCGGACTGGTCAGCGGCCTTGATGACGGGAACGGTGATGCGGTCGTGATCGAGTGTGCCGGCATATTCGCTGGGCGTGGAGTAGCCGATCACGCGGCTTCCGTCGAGGCCCTGCCACCAGATGATCCGCGGGCGCGCCGGGTCGTGCGGACGGTCGAAGAGGTAGAACTCGATGCCGGCCTTCTTCGCAATCTGCGGCATGGTCTCCGGGTGGCCGAAGACGTCCGGCTGCCAGGCGAAGCGGACGTAGTGGCCGAATTTCTCCTTGCTGTATTTCTGGCCGTAGAGGAATTGGCGCACCATCGATTCGCCATCGCTGACGTTCTCATCCATCTGCACCCAGCCCGAGGTGGCGGGAACAAAATTACCAGTCCGCGCCTTCTCCTGCAGCTTCTTGAAGACGTCGGGATAGAAGTGCTCCATGGAGTCCAGCACCACGGCCTGGTCCTGCGAAAACGTGTAGTCCGGGTTCGCGTCCATCAGCCGGATCTGGTTGTTGAAGGTGTTGTACATGACGTCGTGGACGGATTCTTCCCAGCGCCAGAGCCAGGCCATGTCCATGTGGGCGTAGCCGACTACGTGGGCGGTGTAGTCCTTGGGATTCGGTGTGGGCGCAGGCGTTTGCGCGCTGGACAGGGATGCTAGAAAGAATGCGGTGAAAGCGACGAGGACGAGTCTGCGCATGGGGTTCTCCCTTTGAGAGGTTCTTTTTACCGGGATGGGTATGGGCCGGCGGTTTCTTGATCGTGGGAATTATAGACGTTGGGGCATGTGTCGGGAGCAGAGCGGCGATTTCAGCCTGGGCGGTAGTTATCCCTCGACGGTGCGCTTTAACTGTCCGCATGCGGCGTAGATGTCTCGACCTCTTGGGCGGCGGAGGTAGGCGGGGATGCCGGCGCCTGCCAATGCGGCGCGGAACCGCTCCGCGGCTTCGGGTTTTGGAGTTGTGAAGTGGAAATCAGGGCCGGGGTTCCAGGCGATCAGGTTGACTTTGGCGGGGAGGCCGGTGCGGCGGACCAGGCGGGCTACCTGGCGGGCGTGCTCCGGCTGGTCGGTAACGCCGCCGAGGAGGACATATTCGAAGGTGATGCGCTCGCGGGGGCGGAGCTTGACCTGGCGGACTGCATCGACTACTGCCTCGATGGGCCACTTTCGGTTGATGGGCATCAGTTCGGAGCGGATATCGTCGTTGGGCGCGTTGAGGCTGATGGCGAGCTTGGGACGGATCTCGGGCGGCTCCTGTGCAAAGCGCTCGATGCCGGGGACGATGCCAGAGGTGGAGACGGTCATGCGCTGTGGGCTGAGGCCTACTTCTGTGACGAGCAGGCGGACGGCGGCCATGAAGTTGTCGTAGTTGAGGAAGGGCTCGCCCATGCCCATGAAGACCAGGTTGACCCGATCACGGCCTACCTGGACTTTGTGGCGGTCGAAGACTGCGAGGACCTGGCCTGCTATTTCGCCGGCCGAGAGGTTGCGTTGCAGGCCGAGTTTGGCGGTGAGGCAGAACTGGCAGTTGACGGCGCAGCCTACCTGGCTGGAGACGCAGATGGTGGCTCGGTGCTGTTCGGGGTTTTCTTGCTTTGTTGGGCCGGGGGGTGGTGGGGGTTCGGGGTATCCCACCCTTTCGCCAGAAGAAAGGCGAAAGGATGGGGCACCCAGAGTTTGCGGCGCGTCCGCATCGCTGCCGTCGCCGGATTCGCCGTTGTCGCCTTCGGGCATCCAGACAGTTTCGACAGTCTGGGTATCGTCGCCCTGAACCAGGTAGCGTTCTGTTCCGTCCACGGATTGAAAGACCTGGACGATGGCGGGGCGGCCAACCTGCCAGCCCTCTTCGGTCAACCTCTGGCGCAGGGACTTGGGCAGCGTCGTTATCTCATCCAGCTCCGTAACTCGCTGACGGTACAAGGCTTCAGCTAGCTGGCTGCCCCGCCAAGGTGGTTCTCCAGCCGTTACTATCCGGGCGGAAAGGGCCTCGGAATCCAGGCCGAAAAGCGGGGGGATGCTCTCGGGAGCGGCGGGTCCCGCATCTAATCGGACCAGTTGGCTGGAGTCTAGTTGGTTGGAATCGGGATTCACGGCTGGGCTCAGGATAGAGCATTTCCGCATTCCCTGTGGCCCCAGCGAATGCGATCTGGACCTGGAAGCCTCCCAGCCGGAAGAGTGGCGGCAAAAGCCGCGCAGGCTCCGCTGACCTACAATCTAGTTGGTACCTATGCCCATGAACCCCGAGCGAAATCTTCGCCGCACCGTGCTGCCGAACGGTCTGATCGTTCTGACCGAGCGGATGGACCACATGCGTTCGGTGGCCATGGGGGTATGGATCAAGTCGGGATCCCGCTGCGAGGGGGCAGAGACGAACGGCATCTCCCATTTTGTGGAACACATGCTTTTCAAAGGGACCCGCTCCCGCTCTGCCCAGAACATTGCGGGCGAGATGGACTCGATTGGCGGCAACCTGGACGCCTTCACCGGCAAGGAGACCATCTGCTTCAACGTCAAGTCTCTGGCCAATCATGTGCCTATTGCGCTGGACGTGTTGACCGACATGGTACTGAATCCGCTGTTTGCGCCGGCCGACATTGAACGCGAACGGGGCGTGATTCTGGAAGAGATCAAGATCGACGAGGACAATCCGGACATCCTGGTGAGCGAACTGTTCACGCAGAGCTTCTGGAAAGACCATCCGCTGGGAAAGCCGATTCTGGGGACCACCAAGACGGTGGCGCGCCTGGACCAGCCCACGCTTGTGGGTTACCACGGCGACCGCTTCCACGCCGGCAACATGGTGTTTTCAGCGGCAGGCAACCTGGATCACGACCATTTTGTGGAGGAAGCGGCTGCCAAATTTTCAGGGCTGGCCACGGGCCCGGTGATGAACGAATTGCCGGCGCCCGAAGCCAGCGTGCGGGTAATACTGCGCAACAAAAAGGCACTGGAGCAGGTGCAGATTTGCCTGGGCGTGTCTGCGCCGCCCATCACGGACGAAAGCCGCTATGCCACGCTGATTCTGAATACGGTGTTGGGCGGAGGCATGAGCTCGCGGCTGTTCCAGACCATTCGCGAAGAGCGCGGCATGGTTTACAGCATCTACAGCGACCTGAGCCCATATCGCGACACCGGAACGCTTTGCGTTTATGCAGGGACCTCGGTGGGCAAGGCGCTGGAGGTGGTGGACCTGATCCTGGCCGAGTTCCGGAATCTGAAGCAGGACCCCATTCCTGAAGAGGAATTGACCCGTGCCAAGGATCAGCTGAAGGGCAACATCCTGATGGGCCTGGAGAGCTCGACCTCGCGGATGGCCAACCTGGCACGCCAGGAGATTTACTTCAACCAGTTCATCACCGAGGAAGAGGTGATTGCCCGAATCGACGAGGTAGACGCGGCGCAGGTGCAGACCATGGCGCAACGGCTCTTCGATCCCGCGCGCATCGCCGTTACCCTGCTTGGACGGCTGGATGGGGTGAAGCTGGGGCGGGCGCGGCTGGCGTGTTGAAGAGCAGTGGTTAGTGGTTAGTGGTCAGTGGTCAGTTTTGGCCCGGCTCCCAATCTGGGTTCGCGCTTTCCAGTGGAAGTCTATGGTTCCTGCAATATGAATGCTATGAAGCTCCCTTCTTTCTCCTCGGCAGTTGCTTCCAAACGACGGGTTCTGGAGACTGATCACTGTCCACTGTTCACTGACCACTGCTTTTTCGAGCGTCCTATTTCCCTTTCGCGTCTTTACGTTGTAGAATTTTCACGGACAGGCCGGGGAGTTTCTGGCCGCTATTACGAGGCACTGAAATCCCATGAATCGGAAGTTTTCGCTTTGCCGCGGCCACCGCGGCGCGCAGTATGGCAGCCGGACCAATGGCTTTACGCTAATGGAACTGCTGATCGTCATCGCCATCATCCTGATCCTGATGCTCATGGCGATTCCCACCATCGGCAGCTTGAAGAAGCAGGCCAACGAGACATCGGCCCTGGCATCGATCCGCGCGATCAACCAGGCGCAGTTACAGTACGAGTCCACGTTCCCCTCGAGCGGATACGCCAGCGCGCTTGCGTCGCTGGGCGGAGATCCCAAGTCCGGCCCGCCCACTCCCGCGGGTGGTCAGTTCCTGCAAGGCGATATATCTTCGGGCATCAAGTCCGGCTACCTCTTCCAGATCGGCAACATCACCAAGGTGAACTTGAGCGGCGTTGACCGGGTTACCGGCTACCAGGTGACGGCGGTTCCGCAAACGGTTGGGCAGACCGGCAACCGCGGCTTCTGCAGCGACCAGTTCGGCACCATCAAGGCTGATCCGGCGGGCGGCACCAACTGCACTCAGAACCTGCAATAAACACGCGTCTTCCCATCTGCCGCGGCGGCCACTTGATGGTGGCCGCCGCGGTTTCGTCGTTTGCCAGCAATCATGCAGACACCGCTGACGGCGCCAAGAGCCTATCCTAAATGCATGATGATTTTGGGAAGCATGATGATTCTTGAGAGGAGCCGTCGGCACTCCGTTCTTTTCCTTTTCCTGGCATTCTGTCTCTCTGCCTGGGCCCAGCAGCCATCACAGCCCACGCAAAACCTGAGCGCACACGATATGGCGCAGCGGGTGGACAGGCACTACAACCAGTTGCACTCGCTCAAGGCGGGCTTTACGGAGAGCTACGAGGGGCTGGGGATGAAGCGCACGGAAAGCGGGACGCTGCTGCTGCTGAAGCCCGGGCGCATGAAGTGGGAGTACAGTTCGCCGGCCGGCAAGCTGTTTCTGCTCGATGGGCAATGGGGCTGGTTCTACAGCCGCGGCGACTCTCAAGTGCAGCGCGTACGCGCCCGCGAGTTGGATGACCTTCGTTCGCCACTTCGCTTTCTGCTGGGCCACACACAGATGGAAAAGGAAATGAACAACCTGGCGCTGCGCTCGATGTCCGACGGACGATTCATGCTGAGCGGCCAGCCCAAGGGCCTGGAAGAACGTGTCGCGCGGCTCTCGCTCACGGTATCTGCCGATGGAACCATCACGGGCATCGAAATGGAAGAGACTGACGGAGCGCTGACCCGTTTTACCTTCACCGGCGAAACGCCCAACGTCGAGATTCCGCCCGGGACATTCCGGTTTACTGCGCCTGCCGGCGTGCCGGTGGTTGATGGTGTGCCGCCAGTGTAAGAACAGTGAACAGTGGGCAGTGATCAGTTTTTCAACGGCAGTGCGTGCAGATCAGGCCACCCAAATAATCACTTCACTTGCCACAAGAGTTGGGAACAACTCGCCTGACCACTGACCACTGACCACTGTCACTCGTACCGCAGGGCTTCGATGGGGTCGAGGTTGGCAGTGGCCACAATCACGGATGCAGGTGAAATCATGAGACGGATGTCGGCGGCTTCAGCGTTCTTGGCGACAGCGCTGTAAAACGGGATGCGGCCCACCACCAGCGAGACAAGGTAGGCAAGCGTGATTCCGCCGATACCGCCCACTCCGGTAATGACCATGGCCTCAGAAAGAAATTGCAGCAGGATGTGGCGCCTTTGCGCGCCAAGCGCCTTCTCGACGCCGATTTCACGGGTGCGCTGCTGGACGGCCACCAGCATGATGTTCATCAGGCCGATGCCCGCAATGCCCAACGTGAGCGCGCCCACCAGGGAAAGCAATACCTGCAGTGCGATGGAGAGAACCTCGAACTGGTGCAACTGGTTGGTCAGATTGGCAACATAGATCGCGTTGCGATCGGAAGGCCGGAAGTGGTGCGCCTCGGCCAGGGTTTCGCGCAGCCGGCGTTCGACCAGCTGGTTGTCGCCTTGATAGGTGAGCCAGACTTCATCGAGATATTTTGTGTCCTTGATGTCGCTCATGATGCTGAAGGGCACATAGATCTGGCGGTTTCGATTGAAATCTCCATTCTCTTCCATCATGGGCTTGAGCACTCCCACCACGGTGAAGAGAACTCCGTTGAGGCGGATGGATTCTCCGATTGCCCAGCCGCCAGAGAAGAGCTTGATTTTAGCATCCGAACCGATGACGCAGACGTGGGCTCTCTGCTGGTCCTCTGCGCCATTGAAGAAGCGGCCCTGGTCGATGCTCATGGTCCAAATCTGGTTGAAGTAGGAGCGGACGCCATTGACCGTCCAGGTGTAGGTGTGCAGATCGTCCTGTACGGGGACATCCTTGGTGACGGCCGGCGAGATGTGCACGATTCCGGGCACACCGTTGGCGAGTCGGTCGATGTCATCCTGGGTAAAGCGGATTTTCACACCCGCCTTGTCGCCGCCGGCCTGCTCGCTGGTGCGGCCAGGGAAGGTGCCGATGATGTTGGTGCCGAACTGGGCAAAGATGGTTTCAACGGCGTGGCTGAATCCCGCGCCATAAGCCAGCAACAACACCACGGTGGCAATGCCCCAGGCCATGCCGATCATGGTGATTGCGGTGCGGCGCCGGTTGTAGACCATCGCCTCCCAAGCCTGACCGAGAATATCTTTGAACATGGTGGCTCCGTTTCAGTGCTTAGTGATTAGTGGTTAGTGTGTAAGTATCCTCCGGCAGAGCCGGAGGCTTTACGGTTGCTGGCCCCTCAAAGGGG
>OCZT010004122.1_pt1 | contig 14734 bp, 9 predicted proteins | sample 1539031 | NCBI WGS metagenome assembly OCZT01 (sample SAMEA3539308, study PRJEB22396) | soil metagenome | biome: tundra; feature: field; material: soil | place: USA | collected 2010-05 | depth 0.15 m
GGTGGCGGCGGGCGCGGAAGAAGGTAGGATCGCTTGGGGTAGGGTACGGTCTTGGGAAGGGCACGGCTTCAGCCGTGCCGCCCAGAGCCAATAAAGACGCGCGCTTTAGCCGCTGAGGACGCGGCCCATTTTTCGGGTCGTGATGAGTTCCCGATAATCGTAAGAGTGGGCCGCAGCGATGCGGCCCTTTTCTATGGGGCTGATTGTCAGAAAGACAAGCGCTTGAAGATTGTCTCCGGGATTTGCCGGACGGCGGTCATGACGTAGCGCCAGACTCTTGGAGTGTAGAGGACGTCGGGAGAGCGGCGTTCGAGCGCCCCCACGATGTCACGGGCAACCTGCTCGGGGTCGGCAAAGCGCGCGGAGTTAGGCAGGTGATCGGTCATGGCAGTCTGCACCGGTCCGGGCTTGATGGTGATGACACGGACGCCGGCGGGATGAAGGCGGCTGCGGAGTCCCTGGAGGAAGAGGGAAAGCGCGCCTTTGGCGGAGCCGTAGACGTAGTTGGAGCGGCGTCCTCGATCTCCGGCGACGGAGGTGATGGCGGCCACGCATCCGGAGCGCCGGCGTTCCAAATCGGCGGCGAACAGGGTTAGGATCGCGGTCGCACTGACAAAGTTGACTCGCAATTCTTCGAGCAGAACGTCGACCGAGGTTTCGCAATCCTTCTGGTTGTGCATGCAGCCGTAAGCAAGGAGCACGGTGTCAAAGTCGGGGAAATTGTGGAGGGCAAATTCAAAGATGGCGGCGTGCTGCTGAATGGAAACTAAGTCAGCAGAGTAAGTCAGGACTTGCGGTGCGCCCCGGACCGCTAAGTCGGCCTGGAGCCCAGCGAGGCGCTGGGGCGAGCGAGCTACGAGAAGTAACTCGCAACCCTGGCGAGCTAATAAGCGCTGGACTTCCAGCGCAATGCCGGACGTGGCGCCGAGGACGACGATCTTATTCATGGCAGTTGCGTCTATGGCGCTGGCGGACGTGGCTGCGGGGCGCGAAGATGTGGGGTACGGAGTGACTGTCATTGTTATTGGGCTCCCGTCACGCGTCGCCAGAATGAGGATGACATCTTCGGGTCGATGTAGGGAACAAAGCCCCGCCAGCGCGGGAACGAGACCTCAAACAGAGCGGGGCTCATGCGAGCGTCTTTGGCGGGGTAGAGCGCTCCGCCGCTTTGCTGGACAATTTCATCGAGCGACTGCATGAGTTTGAGCGTGCGCTCGCCTTGCATGGCGAAGTCGAGCGCGATGGTAAGCCCGGGCCGCGGGAATGAGAGCATACCAACCGGTGGCGCAGAGCCGAATTGCTTCAGCACACCTAAGAAAGAGCCCATGCCGGAGCGCGCGATGCGATCGAGTAACTCCTCGAAAGCTTCAAGGTTTGTTTCCGGGATTACACACTGATATTGCAGGAAACCTTGTTTGCCATAGAGCAGGTTCCATTGCCGAATAGAATCGAGCGGATAAAAAAACGTGTCGTAAGGCACGACGGCTGCGCCCTTTTGGGCCGCGTGAATCCTGTAGTAGGCGGTGTTGAAGGCTCTTACAGAATAACGGTTGAGCAACCAGGCCGGTAGTGCAAAAAGCAGTTTGGGGCCGCGGTTGGGATGGAATTCCTTGCCACGATCGGCGGTATGGTTTCCGCGAAAAAAGATGCCGCGAGGGTTCTTCCCGGCGAAACAGTCGAGCCAGGCCACGGTGTATTCGAAGCGGTCGTTACTTTCGCGGCTCAGGTCGAGAAAAGCATTTAGGGACTGAAAGGGGATGGACTCGGCGTCGATCCACGCACCAGTTACTCGTTTGAGTTGGATGTCTGCCCAGGCGATCACACCGGTCAGACCGAGACCACCGATGGTGGCGCGAAGCATGTCGGGATTTTCTTCAGAGTTGCAGATCACAAGACCATCGTTCGAGCGATGCAGTCCGATTTGGCGAACGTGAGCGCCGAAGGTTCCAGCGCAGTGATGGTTCTTACCGTGGACGTCGTTGGCAATGGCTCCGCCGACGGTGACGAAGCGAGTGCCGGGCGTGGCCGGAAGGAACCATCCTTTCGGGAGAAATACGTCGATGATGTCGGAAAGGCTGACGCCGCCTTCGCAGCGGACCATGCCAGTGGATTCGTCAAAACCGAGGATGCGGTTGAGTCGGCGACAGTCAATCAGCTCTCGTCCGGAGTTCAGACAAGAGTCGCCGTAGCTGCGGCCGAGGCCATAGGGGAGTAGGAAGCCAGGCGCGGCAGTTCTGAGAAGTTCCGGCACCTGGTCATTCCACGCCGGCCTGTGCACGCGATGGTGCGCGATTTTCGGGTAACGGCCCCACGAGAGAACTTGCTTGATGGGCGGCGAGGCTACGGATTCCTTGCACAAGGTCGCAGCTGATTGACCAGACATACTAAGCGTACCGAAAGCAATTCGAGTTACTTCGCAAACCAACTAGACCTAGGGCTGTCACCCTAATCAACTCACGTGTATCATACTCACAGCGATGACGGCCGCCGCCGCCGCGGCAACCCCGTAACTGACGGGGTCTCGGATGGCAAGCGTGACCGGGTCCTCCTTTAATTCTCCGCGATGCGCCAGCAGCCAGGTTCGGCTGAGCCAATAAAGAACGATGGGGCAAAGCAAAAAGAGAAACTCCGGCGAGGAGTAGAGCAGGCGCACGTCCTGACTGTGAACGTAGAGGCTGAAGATAACGACCGCGGAAAAACTGCTGCCCACGCCGAGCGAAAGCAGCAATTCGCGGTCGCCCGCGCGATAGCCGCGACCCGAGTTACCCGTCTTGACTAAGTCGCTGGCGTGAAGCAACTCAGAGTAACGTTTCGCCATCGCCAGACTAAGAAAGACAAACATCGAGAACGCCAGGAACCACTGCGAAAGCGGCGTGGCAGAAATCAGAGCTCCGGCGAGGATGCGGAAGCTGTAGAAGCTCGAAAGAATGAAGACGTCAAGCAGAGCAATCTTCTTGAGATAGAGCGAATACAACATCGTAAGCGCAACGTATCCGAGCAGGGCGAGGCCGAATTGCACGTTGAGTAAGAATCCCAGGCCGAGCGCCGACGAGAGCAAGATAAACGACACGAGCAAACCTTCGGGAATTGAGATTGCGCCGGCGGCAAATGGGCGCTCCTTTTTCCATGGATGTTCGCGATCGGAATGGAGATCGAGAAGGTCGTTGAGAATATAGAGTCCGGAGGCACAAAAGCCGTAGAGTGCGAAGCCGACGAAGGTGCGGACAATGGGCGGGACCGCGAGGTTGTGCGACAGTGCAAGGGGCAGAAAGAGCAGAAGATTTTTCGCCCAGTGATGGCCGCGGAGGGCGTCGATCCATGTGCGGAACGATGTGCGGAACGATGTCGCCGGTTCGAGGATTGTGCCTTTGAGGGTAGTTACGGCTGCGGCTTGCTCGGCGCGGGCTTCGGTGCCCACCACGTACGCTGCACGAGCGTTACGCCAAACCTCTACATCGGCGGCAGAGTCGCCCACATAGTCGAAGCCGGTCTGGGCGAAGTGCTTGGCTAGAAACGCAGCTTTGTTCGTTCCCTTGAGATTCAGTTGTCCGTCGCTGGCATGTACTTCGTCGAAGAGGCCGAGATAACTGGCAATGGTTTCGGCAAGGTCGCGGTCGGCGGCGGTTGTGAGCGCGATGCGGCGCCCGGTGGCTTTTTCCCGCTGGAGAAAATCAAGAACTTGCTGCCGATAGGGAAGACAGGCGGGGTTGAGGTGAATCCGCGCGGCGAGCTTGCGTTTGAGGGAGGCTCGTCCCGAAAGCAACCAGAAGGGGAGCAGCAGGAGCGTGATAGGGCGGGTTTTGAGGAGGGCGAAGACGCACTCCCAAAGCACATTTCCCCTGATCAAAGTGCCGTCGAGATCGACGCACAAGACCGGCGACAGTACCTTGGCGGGTGTGGCTCCCGTGACAGCCCCCATGGAATGATCGTCGCATAAACAGGAGGGCGAAATAAGGGAATAAGTGGCACACGTAGGTAACCTGAGTAACATGCGCCGAGTGGGAGGGAAGGTTAGTATGGGCTGATCTGGAGCGCAGCAATCGACTCTGCACACGAAGCACATGGAAGAGACACAAGGGCATCTGGAACCTAGCGCATCGGAATTGTTGGCCAAGTATCTGCGACGGCCGAGTGTTCTGCTGCCTTTGCTTGGGCTGGTTACTTTTGTGATTTACAGCGGCTCGCTGTCTTTCGATTTTGTATGGGATGACTGGCCGCAGATTGTAAACAGCCCGATCATCCGGACCTGGAGTAATCTGCCGCGGGCGTTCGGGAGTGACCTGTGGTACCACATGGCGCGACAGCAGGTGTATTACCGGCCGCTGTTCGTGGCGTGGTCGATGCTGAATTACACATTGTTCGGATTGCGGCCGTGGGGATGGCACCTGGGAGCGGTCCTATTGCACGTGGGCGCGGTGGCAGCAGTGTTTTGGCTGGCGCGACGGCTGGGATTGGAATACTGGACGGCAGCGCTGGCGGCGCTGATTTTTGCGCTGCATCCGATTCATATTGAGCCCGTCACATGGATTTCGGCAGCTTCGGACACGATGGTAACAACTTTAGCCGCGCTGGCTTTTGGGGCATTTCTTAGCGGGCGCGATTCGGAGCGCAATTCCGGGCGCAATTTCGCGCGAAAGAAGAGAACGGCATGGTGGATCGCCTCGCTGGCGCTGCTCGCGTGCGCGCTATTGACGAAGGAGATGGCGATAGTGTTTTCGGCGCTGGTGGGAATCTACTCGTGGCTGCATCCAGCGGAGACGAGGGCATCGCCGGGGCGAAGAGTTCTTGGGGCGGCGAGGGAGGCGGCTCCGTACGTAGTGGTGACGCTGGCGTACGTACTGCTGCGAAAGCACGCGCTGCTGCATGCAACTGGGCAGTTCACTCCCAATCACGGAATGATGGACATGGCGCGGACTTTGCCGCTTGTGATGTCCATTTATCTGCGGCAGTTGCTGGTTCCGGTGGGCATTACGGGACTCTATTACACCCCATATGTGACGGGCGCAATCCTCAGCCAAGTGGCGGCGCCGGCAGCGGTGTTAGGTGCGGCGTTGATTGGATTGTGGTATTGGAATAGGCGCGAAGGGAATTCTGTCGTCGCGTTTGCGGGGTGGTGGCTGCTGGTGGGACTCGCGCCCGCGCTGTATTTGCGAAATTTTAGCAATGGCGATTTTGTGCGCGACCGTTACATGTATTTGCCGTCGATCGGATTTGCGATTCTGGCGGCAATCGGGCTGCGGCGACTTCCGTCCATGAAGGGATGGAGTGCGCAAGCAATGCAGGGGTGCGCGGTACTCGTGCTATGTGGTGGTTATGTGTGCGCATCGATTGTGCAGCAGGTGTACTGGGGTAGCGATCTGCTCATGCTGACGCGCGGGGAAGCTCTGTATCCGGGAAATCCGTATGCGGGGGCGGGGCTCGCGAAAGAGTATAGCCAGCGGGGCGCGCATGATCGCGCGATTGAGCTGGCGGAGTCGGTCGTAAGAGACCATCCGGAGTATGGTTATGGGCCATTGGCGCTTGCGGAAGTGTACATCCACGCCGGCCGGTTCGAGGAAGGCCGCGTTTGGCTCGACCGGGTAAATCCGGATTACTCCAAATCGGAAGTGGGCATGGCGGGACTCGCCGGCTTATATGGACAAATGGGCGACTATGAGCGGGCTTATGCGCTTTGTTCGGAGATTCTGGAGAAGGAACCAAATCTTTATTCGGCGCTCTACAACTGCGGCAATATTCACTTGATGGATGGTCAGTATCGGGAAGCAGAGCAATTGCTGTCGCGCGCGGTGCAGTTAGTCCCGGAACAAGCGGCTCCGAAACATTTTCTGGGACGCGCACTTCTGCAGGATGGGCGGAACGCGGAGGCGCAGTCTTACCTGCTGCAGGCGGCGGCCATGGATCCGAAGGTTTGGGACTACCACTATTGGCTCGCAGTGTCGTTCGAAGGCAGCGGGAATATGTCTGCTGCGCGGGCAGAGTATTGGCAGGCGTTGCAACTGAACCAGAACAGCAAAGAGGCGAAGATGCGGCTGACGGCGCTGGAGGCGAAGTGAAGACGGAAATGGAGAATACTCCCGCGAAGTCAGGGCTGCGCATCGATCCGCCGTTGAGTGTAGAAATAAGGGTTCACGAACAGTGCACGGAGCCGGTCGAGGCCGCCAGCGAAGGTGAAGTGGCGGTGTTGATCGCCGCGCAAGGGTGGCTGGTACGTTTGACGGTACTGGCTGTGGTTCTAGCCGTGGCAGGAATTTATGCCGGGTTTCACATTGGGCGGGGCTGGGCGCCCTCCGACGACGGGGCTCTAAGCCAAAGCGCGCTGCGGGTGATGCAGGGGCAACTTCCGCATCGCGATTTTGCGGAAATCTATACGGGGGGTCTGAGCTTTATTCATGCGCTGGCGTTTCGAGCATTCGGTGTGAATCTGATGTCGCTGCGCTTCTGTGTGTTTCTGTTTTTTCTGGCCTGGCTTCCGGCGGTTTATTATATTGCGCTGCGCTTTACTTCGGCGATGGTAGCGGGAGCGATCACGCTGCTGGCAGTAGCGTGGAGTTATCCGAATTATCCGGCGGCAATGCCTTCCTGGTACAACCTGTTCTTTGCGACGTTTGGAGCGGCGGCGCTGCTCCGCTACCTGGAAGCGCGGACGCGACGATGGCTCTTTGTGGCGGGAGTATGTGGCGGAGTGTCGATCCTGATCAAGGTGATCGGAGCGTACTACATTGCCGGCGCGTTGCTGTTTCTAGCCTTTCTGGAACAAAGCGAGAACTTGCGGGAGAGTTCGAAAAGAAGTTCGGAAAAAAGTTCGACAAAAAGTTTGGCAGATGAGGATTCGCAGAATAGCTGGCCCTACCGCGTGTTTAGCGTGAGCGCGCTGCTGTTGTTCCTGGCGACGTTGGTTCTTGTGCTCCACTCGCGACTGGGGATGGCGGAGTTGTACCACTTCCTGCTGCCGTCCGCGGTGCTGGTGGGGCTGATCCTGCGGAGAGAACAGAGTGTGCGGGTGGGAACAGGACAACGATTCAAAACAATATTTCGGGCGGTGATTCCATTTCTCTGCGGGTTCATAAGTCCGGTCATTGTTTTCTTGCTGCTGTATGCGCGCTTGGGAGCGCTCGGCCAGTTCTTTTCGGGCGTGACGGCAAGCGCAATCACACGCTCGACGGCGCTGGGAGTGCTTCCTCCCGTGTCGCTCGAGAAAAGCATCTTCGCGCTGGCATTAGCGGGATTGGTTGCGGCGGCGATGTACTTGCGCGAATTTCAGGGGAAAATCGTGAGCGCTGCTGTCGGCCTGGGGTTGATGGTGATGCTCGTGAAGGCTGCGACGTCGAGTGAGATCATTTTGGGAGTGTGGTATTCAGCTGCGACACTGACCCCGTTGGTGGTGTTGCTGGGCGCGGCTGTCATGCTGGGGGCAGGGAAGCGGAGCGGCCCATCAAAGCTCCAACAGCAGCGGATCATGGTACTCATTTCCCTGGCGGCGGTGTGTAGCCTGGTGCAGTATCCTTTCGCCGCGTCGATTTATCTCTCCTATTCGTTGCCGCTGACGTTGCTGGCCGCGGTGGCGATTGTGGCCACCGTTAAGAGGCAACCGGGCACCTATGTATTGGCCGCAGTGATGGGATTTTATCTGCTGTTTGGCGTGGTTAGGCTGGTTCCGGATTACGTTTATGAATTTACCCACAAAGTGGGACGGATGGATGAACTGCAACTGGAGCGAGCGGGCGGATTACGGGTCAATTATGCCGGGGATTTTGCGGGCTTGATTCATTTTCTGCAGCAGCATTCGCCAAACGGATTGATGTATGCGGGTAATGAATGTTCAGAGCTGTATTTTCTCTCCGGGCTGAAGAACGTAACGCGCGACGATGGGGGCGTACCGGCAGAGGAAGTATTGAAGGCACTGCAATCCGACGATCTGAAAGTGGTAGTAATCAATGAAGCGCCGCTCTTCCCCTCCGCCAGGATGACCCCCGAGGTGCGCGTGGAAGTCATGCAGAAATTTCCGCATAGCAGCCAGATGGGAATCTTCCACGTGTTTTGGAGGGAGTGATCTTGCGCTCGAGCGCAGGCGAGTACTTCAGGGCCTGCACGCTCGGCTCAGCAGATCGCTAGCCTAAATAAGATTGGAGTGAACGATTGCCGCCGCTGGAAGAAAAGCAGAGTGTTGTTGATCACGAGCGCCCAACAGGTCTGGGCGATCAAGCCAACAGTGTGCTCCAGAAATACCCGTGGTTGGAGTGGCTGATTCCGGTGGCGCTTTGCGCTGCTATGTTGGGGCAGTTGCCTCTCAGTGTTCGCCAGGTTTCGCAGACCGCCGATGAAGCCACGCACCTTTACTCCGGTTACCGCTACTTGAAGTGTGGCGATCTCACGGTCAGTCCCGAGCATCCGCCGTTGGCCAAAGTTATCGCAGCGGCCCCGCTGCTTGCCATGAACTTTGCGGTAAACTGCGCACCGGACAGGGGGAACGACATGCAGCAAGCGTTTGCGAGCCTCACCTGGTTGTATAGCCAGAACTGGCCCGCGGCGTTGGCCGGTGCGCGCATGGCAGTTTCTGTTTTTGCCGTGGGGCTTTGTCTGTTGGTCTGGATCACTGCCCGTCGGATGTTCGGCCTTACCACAGCTGTCGTGGCAAGTTTGCTGCTCATCTTCGAACCCAACGTTCTAGCCTACGGCTCATTGGTCCTGACCGACGTACCGGTCACGTGCATGCTGCTGTTCGCGGTATTCGGGTTTTACCTGTGGGTCAGGCGTCGTACGACCCTGTTCTTTCTGTTGACCGCTCTGGCTGCGGGTCTGACGCTGTTAACGAAGGATTCAGGAGTGGTCGTCGTACCCATCCTCGGGGTTCTGGCAATTACGGATGCGCTCACTCAACCGGAAGGCGACCGGCAAAAATGGCAACTAATGCTTCGCAACCTGCTGGCCGTTGCGTTGATCTCGGTCCTCGCGGTCGGTATTCTTTGGGCGGGCTATGGGATGCGTTTCGCCGCGTACCCCGCAGGAGCGCAACTCCAGGAGCCACGGCATATTGCGGCCTCCGCCAGCCAGCGTGTGCTGCTCGAGTTAGAAGATCGCCACTTGCTGCCGCAGGCATACTTGGAGGGGTTCGCCACGGCATTGGCGATATCGAATCAGAGTTCTATAGGCTTTGTTGCCGGCAAAATCTATTTGCACGCACCGTGGTTTTCTACTCCGCTCAATTTTCTGATTCGTAACACGACCGCCATGCTGGCGATGATTCTGGTGGCCGCATTCGGCATAGCGATCACGTTTCGGCAGCGCCGCCGGGAACGTCTGTTTCTGCTGATTCCCGCGGCTGTTTATCTGGCGGTGTGCATCCACGCCGGTATTAATGTCAGCGTCCGTTATCTTTTGCCCATGTTCCCGTTTCTGCTGATCGCGGCTGCGGACGGATGCGTGGAGTTAGCCAGGCGTGTGCGTTGGGTGAGCTACGCGGTGCCGTGCCTCCTGGTGCTGCACGCGATATCGTCACTGCATGCCAATCCCAATTATCTCTCCTATGCCAACGACTTGTGGGGCGGACCGTCGAAGGCGTATAAGTACGAGCCTTGGCTCGATCTGGGACAAGCGTATCCGGAAGCAAAAGCTTACCTTGAACAGCATCCCGCCGAAAGCTGTTGGTTCATCACCGGCTGGCAGTGGGACCCGGGTTTCTACGACGTGCCCTGCCGACCCTTCGGTCTCTACTTGTCTCGCGAGATACCGGCTCGCGTGCACGGTACCATTATCGTCAGCAGTACTCTACTTACAGACGTGCGACTGGCAGAACAAGAGATTGCGGCGGCGTTTAAGAACGCCACGCCCAAAGACCACATCGGCGGCAGCGCCTTGCTGGTTTACGAGGGCGAATTCGACACCAGCATGGATGCCGCCACAGCTGAAAGGAATCTGGCGGTGCACGCCTCTTCCGTCGGACAGCTCTCCGCCGCCCTCGAGCACGGTAAGAAAGCGGTCGAACTGGCGCCGGCGAGCCCACTAGCGCACGCTAACTTATGCATCTTGCTGGCGCCTACCCAAGTGGATTCAGCGCTGAAGGAATGTTACACCGCACAAAACTTGCTACTGCACGATCCACTTAGGGACGAGCCAGTTCGGAGGTATTACCTGGACTCACTTGCGCTCACCCTTACGGCGCTCAGAAGTGATTACAGGAAGGCTTACGGACACGAGCCAGAAATTGTGCCAACCGCAGACGTCTCCCGCCAGTAACGGTGAAACGCCGTATCATCCTATACACCGGATTGGTAGAACCGATGCCCAGTGAATCTTTTCTTGGGCTTGGGGCACACAGGTAACAATCGCTACCCGTCACGATTGCGCGGGGGCTCCGGCTCGCTTGGGGAAGATGTTGCCGACGCGGCGGATTTCGGCGCCCACGGCTTTCAGTTTTTCCTCGATGTTCTCGTAGCCGCGGTCCAAGTGATAGACGCGGTCGATGATGGTCTCACCATCCGCAACCAGGGCGGCGAGCACGAGCGAGGCGGAGGCGCGCAGGTCCGAGGCGAGAACGGCGGCGGCGCTGAGCGGAGTTCCACCCCGGACGATGGCCCGGCGGCCCTCGATCTTGATGTTGGCGCCCATGCGGACCAGTTCTTGCGCGTGCATGAAGCGGTTCTCGAAAATATTTTCCGTGATGATCGAGGTGCCTTCGGCCTGCGTGGCGAGCGCCATGTATTGCGCCTGCATGTCGGTGGGGAAGCCGGGATATTCTTCGGTGTTCAGGTCGGCGGCTTGGTGCGGCTGATCTCCCATGACGCGGACGGAGTCGGCTTTCACCGCAGTTTTCACGCCGGTTTCCGCCAGCTTTTGCAAGATGGCGGTGAGGTGCGTGGGATCGCATGCGGCGACGTTGAGGTCTCCGCCGGTTAGGGCTCCGGCAATGATGAAGGTTCCGGCTTCGATGCGGTCGGGGATGATACGGTGCCTGGCGCCGTGCAGCTTGGCGACTCCCTTCACGCGAATCGTGGACGTGCCGGCGCCCTGGATTTTCGCGCCCATGGCGTTGAGCAGCGCGGCGAGGTCCGCGACTTCCGGCTCACGGGCGCAGTTCTGCATGACGGTCTCGCCATCGGCAAGTGTGGCGGCCATAAGCAGATCCTCGGTGCCGGTGACGGTAATTTTGTCGAAGACAATTTCGGCGCCGCGGAGGCGGTCGCCTTTTAGCGGATCAACGACGGCCTCGACGTAGCCGTGCTCTTGCGTGATCTTCGCGCCCAGCCGCTCCAGACCTTTGATATGCAGATCGATGGGGCGGGCACCGATGGCGCACCCTCCGGGCAGCGAGACGTGGGCGCGGCCACACCGGGCAATGAGCGGTCCCAGGACGAGCGTGGAGGACCGCATGGTCTTGACCAGTTCATACGACGCTTCGGGAGCGTTGAGCGTGCGGGCGCAAATCGTGGTGCGGTGATGGGCGCGTCCGTAGCCGAGTTCGACTTCGGCGCCCATTGCCGAGAGAAGTTTGCGTGTGGTTTCGATGTCGCGCACCTGCGGGATGTTTTCGAGAATCACCGGTTCGTCGGTGAGCAAGGCTGCTGCCATGCAAGGGAGTGCGGCGTTCTTCGCGCCACTGATTCGGACGGTGCCGAGCAGCGGGTTGCCACCGCGGATTACGAGCTTATCCATAACTTGGGTGGCTCCTGAAAAACTGGAGCGCCGATCTCATTCTAACTATGATTTCAGCACGGCGGCGGCTAGAAATGTCGAGCGGAGTTTCGTTTGTAACGACGAAAAAGCCAACCACCGGGGGCACAGAGAGGCACAGGGAAAGCGCCACTTGGCTAAATGGGCCTTGCCGCCGCTATCGCTCTGCGCACCTGTCCCTGGGATTTTTTCAGGGCAGCCACAGCGTCAGCCCGCCTGACCCCAGCCTTGGCCATCACCAAGGCTACGGGGACGCGACCTCCTGCGGCGGCGAGGAGTTTGCGCGCTGCTTGGGGGGCGAGTTCGGCGGCTTTTTCCAGGATGCCCACTCCGCGTTCGACTAACTTCTCATTCTTCGGGTGGACGTTGACCATCAGATTTCCGTAGACGTAGCCGAGACGGGTCATGGCTCCGGTTGTGAGCATGTTCAGGATCATCTTCTGCGCGGTGCCTGCTTTCATGCGGGTAGAGCCTGCGACAACTTCCGCACCGACGTCCGCCACGATGGCCACGTGCGCGGCTTTGCCGAGTGGGGATTTCCGGTTGCAGACGACAGCCACGGTTTTCGCGCCGTGCGCGCGCGCATATTCGATGGCGGCGATAGTGAAGGGAGTGCGTCCGCTGGCAGCGATGCCTACGATGACATCCTTGCTTGTGGGCTTCTTCTTCGCGATGGCTTTGCGGCCGCGCGCGCGCGAGTCTTCGTCGGCTTCTACGGCTGCGCCCAGCGCTTTTGGGCCGCCGGCGATGATGAATTGCACCATGCGCGGGCTGACGTCAAAGGTGGGTGGGCATTCGACGGCGTCGAGGGCGGCAATGCGTCCGCTGGTGCCGGTGCCGACGTAGATGAGGCGCCCGCGTTGGGCGAGCGCCGCGGCGATCAGATCGATTGCTTGCGCGATTTGCCGCAGAGCCTCCTTCACGGCACGAGCGACCTTGGCATCTTCGCGGTTGATGATGCGGGCGATTTCAAGCGCCGATTTACGATCCAGATCGGCCGAGGCGAAGTTTGTTTTCTCGGTCCCGAGGCGGCGGAGTTCCGCGGTCTTTGCTTTGCGCGTCAACGTCTTTCCTTCCAAGCTTGCATCCCCAACAGTTCCTGTTAAGTGCGTTTCGTATCAGGGCACGCCTTCAGGCGTGCCGTAAGCCGCGCTACAAATGCGCCTTCAGGCGCTGGGGGCGGCGGTTGGAGTTTCACCACAGGCTCCCAAGTCTTCAATCACCGCGTCGCAAAACGCCGGGCGTACCTGTTTGATGGCCTCGTTCTGGCAGTCGGGCCAGGTGCGATTGGTGAGCAAAGTTATCGAAAGTTGGCGGTCCGCGTCGATCCACAGGGATGTGCCGGTGTAACCGAGATGTCCGAAGGAACGGGGCGAGAAGTATTTTCCGGATTGCGAGGGAAGCGAGGGCGTGTCCCAGCCGAGCGCTCGGGAAGTGCCTTCGGGGGCGGATTCCCGGCGCGAAAAGAGTTCGACGGTTGCCGGGCGGAGGATGGGGTGTCCGCCATTGAGCATGGCGTGGGCGAAGATGGCTAGATCTTCGGCGGCGGAGAACAGGCCGGCGTGTCCGGCAATGCCGCCGAGGATGCTCGCGTTCTCGTCCTGCACCTCGCCTTGAATGATGCGGTGGCGAAAGGTGCGATCGTCGGCGGTTGGCGGGATAGAGTTCTTCAAGGCGCGCGCAGGATTGAAAGTCGTGTTAGCCATGCCGAGCGGACCGAAGATTTCGCGCTGGCAGAACGCGTCGAGAAATTCGTCGGCGAGGCGTTCGAGCGCAACGCCCAGAATGATGAAGCCGATGTCGCTATATTCGGCGCGCGCCCCGGGAGCGGCGACGAGCGGGGTGGTGAAGGCAGCTTGCAGAAGGTCTTCACGAGCCTTCGCGCGAAGAAAAAGTTTTTCGTAGGCGGGCAGGCCGGAGCTGTGTGCGAGCAGCATGCGCAGCGTGACTTCGCGGCGGCGGGAGTCAGTATTAGTGAATTCGGGAACAATTGCCGTGAGCGGGGCTTCGAGATCAAGCAGGCCGCGCTCGTAGAGAATCATGGCCATGGCGGTCGTGGCGACGACCTTCGTGAGGGAAGCGAGATCGAAGAGACTCGCAGTTGTAACCTCTGGCGAAGCTGGATCGTATGTGAAACGGCCAAGGGCTTTGTGGGCGACGAGTTCTCCGCGGAAAGTGATCGCCAGCGAGCAGGCGGGGAAAGCGCGGGCGGCGATGGCCTTTTCCAGGATGCTGAAGGCGCTCGGAAACTGCTCATCCTGCGCGGAGAAATTGCGCACCAGGAAGGAAAAGCCGGATTCTCGATTGGGCAGCGTCAGGTTCAAGGGCATTTTGTGAACTGATGGGGTTATAGCAAAGGCGGCGAGCAGAGGCAATCGGGGAGTTACCTTGAGAGCATCGTTGGTACCGAACAGCCTTGAGCCGCATCTCCGGGGTCATGTAGAGTCACAACAGACGTGAAACACTCGCCGAAAAATCTGCTGGTCTCCGCTCTCGTGTCAGCTCTCCTGTTTTCTGCCGCCGCATTCTCCCAGACTTCGCTTGACTCCCGTCTCGCCGTTCTCGATCCCATCATCAACGACGCCATCGCCCAACGGCAGATTCCGGGAGCTGTCCTTATCGTCGGGCACGACGGACGTGTGGTGTATCGCAAGGCTTATGGTAGTCGCGCGATTGAACCTCGGCGGGAGTCGATGACGCCTGATACGGTGTTCGATTGCGCGTCGCTGACCAAGGTTGTCGTAACCGCGACGGCGATCATGCAGCTTTGGGAGCAGGGAAAGCTTCGGATGAACGATCCAGTCGCGAAATACCTCCCCGAATTTGGGCAGAATGGGAAGCAGGATATTACGATCCGGCAGTTGCTGGTGCATTACTCAGGGCTCGCTCCGGACCTGGATTTGAAGAAGAAGTGGGAAGGGAAGGAGACGGCGTATCGGATGGCGTTTGAGGGGGCTCCAGAACGGGCTCCAGGCGCGGCGTTTGTTTATAGCGATATCAACTTCGTAGTGTTGGGAGCGCTGGTGGAGCGGCTTTCGGGCGAGTCGCTCGATGAGTATGCGGCGAA
>OCZT010004123.1_pt1 | contig 14731 bp, 10 predicted proteins | sample 1539031 | NCBI WGS metagenome assembly OCZT01 (sample SAMEA3539308, study PRJEB22396) | soil metagenome | biome: tundra; feature: field; material: soil | place: USA | collected 2010-05 | depth 0.15 m
TGCCTACTCTGATTTAACGGACGCTTCTGCTCAGGATTTAATAAATGCAAAACAAACTCTTATCCTGAATACTTATACTGCCTATTTTGATTATCTTCAGGCTGTAAAACTAAAAAAAGTGAGCGAGGAGTCCCTGCAGCAAGCCTCGGAACACCTTAAACTTTCCCGTTCTCTGTTTGATGTTGGTAGCAAACCTCAGTTTGATGTTATTAAAGCAGAGTCCGATGAAGCAACTGCACGCGTAAATTTATTGAACGCTGAAAATAATATCGATATTACGCGCCTTCAACTTGAAAATATCTTAAATCAAAAGCTCCCTACAGCTTTTTCTTTAAGGGATGATTTTGAAGTTGTAAGAGATTCTGTTACTGAATCTGCCTCCTTAAATATTGCATTGAAGAACAGGCCTGAAATTATCGCCGGTAAACTTAGGGTCGATGCGAATAAATCTTTTTTAACTTCTGCTTGGACTGCTAACCTCCCCACAATCAATGCTTCTGGTGGTTATACTTGGAGGAGCTTTGCTATGAACCAAACTTTTCAGGGCTCATGGTCTCTTGGAGTGGTGTTTTATCTACCAATATTCCAGGGGTTTGCTCTCGATGCTGGTATCCAACAGGCTAAAGCTAACCTAGATAATGTCCAGGCTACTTATGATCTTACTGAACAAAGCATTACTCTCGACGTAAGACAACAATATTCAAATCTCCGGCTTGCCCGGAATCAGATTTCTGCTTCTCGGTCTTTACTTAAAGCTGCAGAGGAAACTTTACGTCTTGCCGAAGCAAGATTTAAAGAAGAGGTCGGTAGCGCTGTTGAGGTTACTGACGCCCGGGTTGCCTATTATAATGCACAGGTTCTTCTTATCCAGTCATTATACAACTACCAGGTTACCTATGCCAGACTTGAAAGAGCTATGGGTACTTTACAATAAAAACTCTTTCATCTTCTGATATCTGCCAACTTTAATCTAATTAATCTCACCTGATTTATTTATTGTTATAATTTTTATATTTGTTTATTATAAACATCGCCTAATTTAATTCCATTAAATTACTTATTTTAATAATCTATTATAATTATCAACTGACCCTTGAAAAATAATATCAAAGAAAAGACCAACTTTACCTTTAGTCCTGCCATATCTGGTTTTTTTGAGACTGTTGCAGGACTTACATCTTTTTCCTTGGCATTCTTTAAAGAAGTATTTGTTCCTCCCTTTGAATTCGCCGAAATTAAAAAACATATTGATGAACTTGGTATTAAAACCCTGCCTATTGTTACGGTTACAGGTTTTATTATTGGTCTGGTTCTCGCTATGCAGAGCCAGCCTGTTATGTCACGCTTCGGTGCCGAGTCCTTCCTGCCAAGTATGGTAGCATTATCAGTTGTTAGGGAACTTGGACCTGTACTTACTGCTTTAATTTTTGCTGGTCGTGTAAGTTCGGGAATCGGTGCTGAGTTAAGTTCAATGAGAGTAACTGAGCAGATCGACGCAATGGAGGTCTCCGCCGTCCATCCTTATAGATACTTGGTTGTAACAAGAATTTTAGCATGCACTCTTATCCTTCCTATTCTTACTCTTTATGTTAATTTTCTTGCTATTGTCGGTGGTTTTATAGCCATATCTCTTTCTCAGGGAATAACGTTTCACCAATATATAGATGCTGTTTTTCGCTCTCTTCAGTTTTCAGATCTGATACCTGGGCTTGCCAAAACTTTTGTATTCGGTTTTATTGTCGGAGCTGTTGGCGCTTATAAAGGTTATAATGCTACTAATGGAACAGTTGGAGTCGGACGTGCTTCCACAAGCGCGGTTGTTATGGCGTCATTATTAATTTTAATTACTGATATGGTTCTTGTAAGGATAACGGTGATGATTTGGAACCAGTAATGGTGGAAGTTAAAAATTTAACAAAATCCTTCGGAGATAATCTGGTTCTTGATGATATATCTCTTGATGTTAAAATAGGAGAAAACGCTGTTGTATTCGGCCGGAGTGGTACAGGAAAAAGTGTGCTTTTAAAATGTATTGTTAAGCTTCTTATTCCAGAAACAGGCGAAATAATTGTTGATGGCAGAAGTGTATATTCATTAAAAGAAAAAGATTTAAACGAATTACGGAAGGAAATCGGGTTTTTGTTCCAGGGTTCAGCCCTGTATGATTCAATGACCGTTAAAGAGAATCTTGAGTTTCCTCTTATCCGCAACAAAAAAGAAATGTCCCAGAAGGAAAGGGATGATAAAATTCACGAGGTCCTTAAAGCTGTGGATTTGGAACATGCGATAGATAAAATGCCCGCTGAACTTTCCGGCGGTATGAAAAAAAGAATCGGTCTCGCAAGAACAATTATTACTGAACCTAAACTTATTCTTTATGATGAACCGACCACAGGTCTTGACCCGATTACCGTTAAAGAAATAAGTGAACTGATTAAAGAATTACAGAAAGATCTTAATGTTACCTCCATTATTGTAACCCATGACCTCCTCTGTGCTCAAATAATTTCGGATCGGGCTATTGTCTTGAGGGATGGTAAAATAGTTTATGATGGCGGGCTGGACAGCCTTACTAAAAGTAATGATAAGTTCCTTAAAGATTTTTTTACTAACGAAAATATAGTTGTTAAGAATGGGAGTTTAAATGGCAAATAAAACCTCTACTATTAAAATTGGAATTTTTATCTCCATCGGGATTGCTATTCTTACCATAGCGATCTTCCTTTTGGGTGACAAAAATGCAATGTTCAAATCTACCTTTGATGTAAAAGCTTATTTTAGAGATATCCAGGGTCTTAGGAGCGGAGCTATTGTAAGATTAAGCGGCATTGATGTCGGTAGCGTTAAAAAGATACAAATCGTTAGTGATACTACCGGGCGTGTCGAAGTTACTATGTCTTTAGTTAAAGATATTAAAAGATTTGTAAGGACAGATACTAAAGCCTCAATTGAAACCGAAGGTCTGGTTGGGAATAAGGTTGTTGTTCTCAGAATTGGAACCAGTAGTGCAGAGGAAGTTGTTGATGGCGGCGTAATTAAAGCCCAGGAACCTCTTGGATTCTCGGCTATTCTTGCTGAAACTCAAGGTATTATGGAGTATACTAAAGATATGACGCAAAACCTGGCTGAGATTATTGCCAGGGTAAATAGGGGAGAGGGATCTATTGGCAAACTTTTGAAAGACGAACAGCTTTATAATGATGCTAAAGCGCTTACAAAAAATGCTGCCCAGAGCCTTCAATCTATAACTTCCGAAGTTAGTGGGCTTACTACATTGTTTAATGAACTTGGGGACGGAGTCAAAGAGGTGGTCGGAAATATCGATAGCGCTGTTAGTAGAGTTGACTATATTTTAGCTGGAATTCAACAGGGAAAAGGAGTTGTGGGGCAGATGCTTATCAGTGGTACAAAGTTCGATACTACCTTTTCTAATACTCTTTCTAATATTGAAAAAACTAGCGTTGATGCTCGGCTCTCCGCAAGTAGATTAGCTGAAAATATGGAAGCACTTAAACATAATTGGCTATTCAAAAGTTATTTCGAAAATCGGGGATATTGGGATAAAGCTGCTTATGAAGATGAGATAAACTCAAAAATAAAAGAGCTTAACGATAAAATTAAATTGCTTGACGATAGGATCGGTACTATCAAAAAACTTGAAACCCAGCAAAAATAATCCCAGACCTTCACTTGTAGAAGCTGTTTTATCTAAAACAGCTTCTTTCAACTGGTTACTGTTTTTTCCACCTCTTTACTTCCTGATAATTTTGTAAATTATTTAGATTAATTTACTTATTTATGAAAAAAAATATCTCCGACAGAAAAATAATTGTTAAAGGTGCTCGGGAACATAACCTCAAGAATATAGACCTGGAAATTCCCCGTAATAGTCTTGTTGTATTTACAGGAGTAAGCGGAAGTGGTAAATCTTCTCTCGTTTTTGATACCATATATGCCGAAGGACAGCGGCGCTATGTCGAATCCCTCTCCTCATATGCAAGACAGTTCCTCGAAAGAATGAATAAACCTGATGTCGATTATATTCAGGGAATAAGCCCGGCAGTAGCTATTGAACAGAAAACAGGTTCCAGGAACCCTCGCTCTACGGTCGGCACAACAACTGAAATTTATGATTATTTAAGATTACTATACGCTAGGATTGGAAGAACTATCTGCTTTCAATGCGGAAAGGAAGTAAAAAAAGCTTCTACTGCAACCGTTACTGAATGGCTTGATGAACAACCTGGAGAAACTAAATTCTATCTAACTTTTCCGGTTCATGACCATCCCGGCAAATCTGTAAAGGAGGAAATTGAGCTCCTTAAAAAGAGAGGCTTTTTCAGAATATTTTATAATAAAAAATTTGTCGACCTTAATGAAGAAACTATAGTGCCCAAAAAGAAAGACACTGTAAGAGTCGTTGTTGAAAGGTTTAAAGTTCAAAAAGGGGCAATGAGGGAAAAACTGTCCGATTCCATTGAGGTAACTTTTAAGGAAGGTGAAAACCGACTTATAATAATAAATTCTGATACTACAGAAGAAATGGAGTTCAATAAATTTTATGAATGCTGTGGTATTCGTTACGAAGAACCGGAACCCAGATTCTTTTCTTTTAATAACCCATTCGGTGCATGTCCAGTTTGTCAGGGATTCAGTAAGACAATCGGTGTAGATATGAATCTTGTTATTCCAAACCCTAATTTATCAATCACTGATGGGGCAATTGCTCCTTTTAGATCTCCCAAATATAGCGTTCATCTCAAGGATTTGGTTCAGGAAGCAAGAAATCATAATATACCCCTTCATATTCCCTTTAAGGATTTGTCACCTGAACAATCTGACCTCATTCGCACCGGGTTTGGCGATTATATTGGTCTGGATAAATTTTTCCACCAGCTTGAACACAAAACCTATAAACTGCATATAAGAGTTCTGCTTAGCAGGTATCGCGGATATACAACTTGTACTGCTTGTAAAGGTACTCGGTTAAGAAGAGAAGCATTACAGGTTAAAATAAATGGGAATTCCATATATGATATCGTAAAACTCCCTATTTCACACTCACTCCCGTTTTTTATAGGACTCGAATTAACTGAATATGAAACTCTTGTCGCTGACCGTATTCTCAAAGAAATTATTAAAAGATTAACCTTTTTGAATAACGTCGGCATTGGATATCTGACTTTGGATAGGTTAAGCAGCACCCTCTCAGGTGGGGAAACACAACGCATAAACCTTGCTACTTCATTAGGTTCTTCACTGGTCGGTACTTTATATGTTCTCGATGAACCGAGTATTGGTTTACATCCCAGGGACAATAATAAACTCATAACACTATTAAAAAATTTAAGAGATATCGGCAATACAGTACTCGTTGTTGAACACGATCCTGAAATGATGAAAGCTGCTGATATCCTTATCGATATGGGACCTAAGGCAGGTAAACAGGGAGGCGAAATAATCGCAAAAGGCACGTATGATGAAGTAGCCAATAATCCCGATTCTTTAACAGGTAAATATCTTTCCGGTAGTATGTTTATTCCTGTACCTGAAAAAAGAAATTTAAAAAGAACCAGGATAATAAAGATTATCGGCGCATCTGAAAACAATCTAAAAAATATTGATGTATCTATTCCAATGAATAAATTTGTATGTGTCACTGGAGTTAGCGGTTCCGGTAAAAGTACTCTTATACATGATATTCTTTATGGGGGAGTTGCAAAATATATGGGCTTGGCTCCTTCAAAAATCGGCATGTATGATGAAATTCTGGGAGCTGATTCTATCGATGAGATTGAGATCGTTGATCAGACTCCTATTGGTAAATCCCCAAGATCCAATCCTATAAGCTATATTAAAGCTTTTGAACTCATAAGAGAACTGTTCGCCTCTACACACCAGGCAAAAGCAAGAGGTTATAAACCTGGATATTTCTCCTTTAATGTCCCGGGCGGAAGATGTGAAACCTGTCAGGGCGATGGATTTATTAAAGTCGAAATGCAGTTCCTTGCCGACTTATTCCTTGAATGTGAAGACTGTAATGGTACCCGGTTTAAAAAGGAAATCAGGGAAATTACTTATAGAGGCAAAAACCTTATTGATGTTCTTGATATGACTGTCGATGAGGCCGTGGAATATTTCAAGGGCAATGATAAAATCGTAAAATTCCTCAGGGTTCTTTGCGACGTAGGTCTGGGATATATAAAATTAGGCCAGCCCTCTAATACATTGTCCGGGGGCGAAGCACAACGTATCAAACTCGCTTCCCATCTTACTTCTCAAAGCGAAAGGAGGCATACCTTATTTATTTTCGACGAGCCAACTACAGGTCTCCATTTTGATGATATATCAAAACTACTCAACTGTTTCAACCTCCTTATTGAAAAAAATAATTCTGTTGTTATCATTGAGCATAACCTCGATGTTATTAAATGTGCGGACTATATAATAGATATGGGACCCGAAGCAGGTGAAAATGGCGGTAATATCGTTGCCGTGGGAACCCCTGAAGATATTGTCGAAAATGAAAATTCCTGGACAGGTAAGTATTTAAAAGAATCCCTTATAGCTCATTCAGTGAACTTTCATCAATAAGAAATCCTTCCGCAAGATCGGAATTTAATTCGGATATAAATCTCGAAGGCTTCGATAATGTTACCCCAGCTTGTCTGTCAAACAGGTTCATCGGGAATGTAATAAATAAATTTTGTTTCGCTCTCGTAACCGATACATACATTAACCTTCTCTCTTCCTCCAATAATTCAGTTGTTTCAGCCGACCTGCTTGATGGAAAATATCCGTCAACTGCATGAATCACAAATACAGAATGCCATTCAAGTCCTTTCGCAGAATGAATAGTAGAAAGTGTTATAAATTCATTCTCTTTTGTCGGTGCTTCTATATCAACTACGCTGTCAATTATAGGCTCGATTGCCATGTCTGCCAGCAATACATCCAACGATTTATAATTCTCCGATATATTCTGAAAAATCTCCAGGTCCTTATTCCTTTTATTATAATCATCATAAGCAGTTTTGAATATCGGGTAATAATATTCCAGCACTTGTTGAAGCTTTTCTGAAGGAAGAGCTTTTGATGTATGTATGTCATATAAAAGATTGAATAATCCATGCAGCTTTTCATTCTTAAATGCGGGCTGCGAATCAGGGTTTGCCTTTATGGTTAACTTCGCGGTAGATAGCTCATCCATTATCCTCTGAGCTGTCTTGGGACCTATTCCTTCATGGAGCATAAGAATCCTGTACCAGCTTACAACATCCTTTGGGTTTGCAGCGATTCTTAAAAAAGCCAGCGCATCTTTTATGTGGGCTGTCTCTATAAATTTCATCCCTCCAAATTTCTGGAATGGGATATTCGCTTTTGCAAGTTCAATTTCAAGGTCAAAGGAATGAAATGATGATCGGAATAAAACGGCTATATCTTTTAACGCTGTTCCTTCTTCGTGAAGTTCAAGTATTTTATCTGCAACAAATTTCGACTGGAAGTTTTCCGTTGTGGCAGCAATAATATTCGGAAGAACTCCCCCAGTTTTCCTTGTGAATAATGTCTTGGTGTATTTTTCAACTGCAGCTTTATTTATTTGATTTGCAAAATCAAGTATGTCTTGAGTACTGCGGTAGTTTTCTTCCAGCTTTATGATCTTAACATTTTCAAAAAGCTTGGGGAATTCAATTATATTCTTGAAATCAGCTCCGCGAAATGAATAGATCGATTGTGAATCATCCCCCACAACCATAACATTATTATTTACTTTCGTGAGAGCCTTTACTATCTCTGCCTGCAGATGGTTGGTATCTTGGTATTCATCTACCATTACGAATTTTATTGTACTCAGGAAGGACTTTGCTGCTGGACTTAGCTCAATAAGAAATTTCAGTAAATACACAAGCAGGTCATCGTAATCCAAAAGGTTATTCTTTCTTTTATAATCCACAAATATTTTCTGCACAGCAAGAATTTTATCTAACTGATCCATAAAATGAGGATAACTCTCCTCAATTAAAGCCTCAACCTTTCTTCCGGTATTAACGCTTAAGCTGAAGACTTTATTTAATGTCTGCTTATTCGGAAATCTTTTTTCTTTTGATACAAATCCTGCCTGTGTGCGGATAAGATTTATTACATCTTCTGTATCCCCCTGGTCCATTATAGTAAAAGATGATTCAAGACCTGCTGCCTGAGCATATCTTCTTAATGTTAAATTCGCAAATGAGTGGAATGTCCCTCCGTTTATCTTTGAACATCTGTGGTCAAGTAAAATGGATGCGCGGTTCATCATCTCATTTGATGCTTTGCGTGTAAATGTTAGAAGTAATATCGACTTTGGATCATATCCCATTTCTACTAGTCGCGCTACTCTGTATACAAGAGTTCTTGTCTTCCCTGTCCCAGCCCCGGCTATAATTAAATATGCACCTTCAATTGCAGAGACCGCTTCATATTGTGCCGGATTTAGCTCCTCTCTGTAATTAATAACAAAACGGGCTTCGTCAATTTGTGGTTTATCAAAGCCCGTAGCACCTATTCTCTTTAAGGTATATTTCTTCTGGATCATTTATTCAAACGCTTTTGGCTTTCCTAATATTTCTGAAATAATAATATAATCTTTTAAAGATTCGGGAGTTTTTAATTTATTCCTGATACTTTTATTAAACCAGTCGGAGCTGTATTCCCTTTTATTTAATTGTTTTTCAAATTCCTTTGCCCTTTCTTCTGTATAATCTCTTTTAACTTCTGTCGCAGTTATTTCCACCGGTTCAGTTTTAACTGAAGAGGATGATTTAGCAGGCATATCTTTCTTAAAAAGATTCTCGATCTCTTTTGTAATCGCAAAGTTGTCTTCACCCGCCCCCAGGGACTCGGCTTGTTGATAATCATTTCCTCTGTCGTATGATTGGGAGGCCGGCTCCTGAGGAACCGGCTTAGTTTCTGTCTTCTTCTTTTTTCCGAATATTGAATTTAGAAACGCAGCAATTATGATAAAATAAAAAAGATATTGAATGAAATTATCCATTATTGATTCTCTTTCTTCTGCTCTGGTTTGGCAATTGAGCTTCTCATATCAGTATCTGCCTGAACATTCTTCATTTTATAATAATCCATTATTCCTAAATTACCGCTCCTGAATGCTTCAGCCATTGCTCTTGGAACTTCTGCTTCAGCCTCTACTACTTTGGCTCTCATTGCTGCAACATTGGCAATGTTTTCCTGCTCGGATGCTACTGCAGCAGCTCTTCTTTCTTCTGCTTTTGCTCGGGCAATTTTAAGATCGGCTTCTGCCTGATCCGTCTGTAACTTTGCCCCAATGTTTGTGCCTACATCAACATCTGCGATATCTATTGAAAGGATTTCAAATGCCGTACCTGAATCAAGTCCTTTTGCTAGTACGCTTTTTGAAATTCTGTCCGGGTTTTCAAGTACATGCTTATGACTGTCGCTCGCTCCTATTGTTGATACTATTCCTTCCCCTACTCTTGCAAGTATCGTTGCTTCTCCTGCGCCCCCAACAAGCCTGTCAATATTTGCACGAACCGTTATTCTTGCAATCGCCTTCAACTGTATGCCATCCTTGGCAACACCGGCTACTAATGGTGTTTCAATAACCTTTGGTATAACAGACATTTTTACAGCTTCAAGTACATCTCTTCCTGCCAAATCTATTGCTGTAGCTCTTTCGAAGGTTAAACCAAGGTTTGCTTTATCTGCCGAAATTAAAGCGTTAATAACTTTATTTACATTTCCCCCCGCAAGGTAATGCGCTTCAAGCTTTGCTTGATCAATCTTAATTCCTGCCTTTGTAGCGGTAATCATGCATCTTACAATTATGAATGGTGGCACTTTTCTTAGTCTCATTCCTACCAGATCCTTGAAAATTTTCATCCGTACACCGGAAAAATATGCAGTCACAAATAACCCGATGGGCACGAAATAAAAAAACATGATCAAAATAAAAACAGCTATAATAATTACTAATACCGATAGCCCTGTTAAAGCTTCCATTAATATCTCCATTAAATAATGTGCTAATTTAACTATTATTATCAGCTCTAAGCAAATAACCTCTCATCAGAATGATTATTTATAGACTCAATAATTTGTTAACTTTATATCTCTTGAATTGGATTTTATGTCAATATTTGTGATATGAAGTCATGAAAAAGTCAAGTCATTAAAAAACAGTTGAATTTAAGCTTTTTCATAGATATAATTAGATAGAAACATTATTTCAGATTATAAGTATAAACTGAAAGCTTAATAAAATGAGTAAAATATATAACCCGCCTGATTGCTTCATCTTTTTGAACCCTTTAGTTCATTAAAATGTTTGTAAGTAAGAGGGAAAAATTTTACTGAAATAAGGATAATAATATGGATGGAAATTTTTCGGATAGACTCCAGGATGTAATTAGACTTAGTAGGGAAGAAGCTCTTCGGCTTGGTCACGATTATATTGGAACAGAACATCTACTGCTGGGTATTATCAGAGAAGGACAAGGGGTTGCGGTTAGAATTTTAAGAAATTTGGACTGTGATCTCATGAAACTTAAAAAAGCTATAGAGGATACAGTCAGAACTTCCGGGGGTACTTTAACTATAGGAAATATACCCCTTACAAAACAAGCTGAAAAAGTATTAAAGATTACTCAAATTGAATCCAAAATATATAAAGCAGACGTAATAGGTACTGAGCACCTCCTCCTTTCTCTTTTAAGGGATGAGGATAATATCGCAACACAAATCCTTCATCAGTTTAATATAAGTTATGATTCATCAAGAGCAGAACTAAATTCTATGCTCAGCAGTAGGAATCCTAAAGATGCTCCGGGTGGAGCCGTACCTCCCCCTGATAAAAAACTCGACCGGACTAAAACACCTGTCCTTGATAATTTTGGCAGAGATTTAACTAAACTCGCTGTCGAAGATAAACTTGATCCCGTTGTTGGCAGGGAAAAAGAAATTGAAAGAGTTGCGCAAATTCTTTCAAGAAGGAAAAAGAATAATCCTGTATTGATTGGCGAGCCTGGCGTTGGCAAAACAGCTATTGCCGAAGGACTTGCATTAAGGATTGTTCAGAAAAAAGTTCCCCGTAGCCTTCAGGATAAAAGAGTAGTAACACTTGATCTTGCAGGATTGGTGGCAGGTACTAAGTACCGCGGTCAATTCGAAGAAAGAATGAAAGCACTAATGAATGAGCTTGAAAAAGCCAGGGACGTAATCCTTTTTATTGATGAACTTCATACTATAGTTGGTGCGGGCGGTGCTTCTGGTTCGCTTGACGCTTCAAATATGTTCAAACCAGCCCTGTCGCGTGGTGATATTCAGTGCATTGGCGCCACAACTCTCGATGAATATAGGAAATATATAGAAACCGATGGTGCGCTCGATAGGAGATTCCAGAAGGTTATGGTTGAACCTCCAAGTTATGCGGAAACTATTCAGATTTTAAATAATATTAAGTTCAAATATGAAGAGCATCATCATGTAAAATATTCTCAGGATGCTATCGATTCTGCAGTTAAATTAAGTAATCGTTACATTACAGATCGCCATCTGCCCGATAAAGCGATTGACGTTCTCGATGAAGCTGGCTCAAGAGTTCATATGGGTAACTTTGAGGTTCCTCAGGAAGTTCTCGATCTCGAAGCTGATATTGAGAAGGTTAGGGCTGAAAAAGCCGCTGTTGTTAAGAAACAGGATTATGAGGAAGCGGCAAGATTAAGAGATAAGGAAAGAAACCTCCAGACTGATCTTGAAATTGCAAAACGTGATTGGGAAACGAAAACAAAAGATTTGGTTCATGATGTGACTGAAGAAGATATTGCTACAGTAGTAGCCATGATGACTGGCATTCCTGTTAATCGTGTTGCTCAGACTGAATCCGAAAAGTTGTTAAAAATGGAAGATTCCCTAAAACAGCACATTGTTGGTCAGGATGATGCCGTATCTAAATTAACTAAAGCTATTAGAAGAACCAGGGCTGGATTAAAGAATCCTAACCGTCCTATTGGAAGTTTCATATTCTTAGGACCTACCGGTGTTGGTAAAACTGAACTTTGCAAAGTCCTTGCCCGGTATCTGTTTGATTCAGAGAATAATCTGATTAGAATTGATATGAGTGAGTATATGGAGAAATTCTCTTTGTCAAGATTGATTGGTGCCCCTCCTGGATACGTTGGATATGAAGAAGGTGGCCAGCTTACGGAAAAAGTAAGAAGAAGACCATATTCAGTCGTTCTTTTCGATGAAATAGAAAAAGCACACCCCGATATCTTTAGCCTTCTCCTGCAGGTGCTCGATGATGGTCAATTAACTGATAGTCTCGGCAGGAAAGTTGATTTCAAGAATACAATTATCATTATGACATCAAATATAGGCGCCAGGGATATTAAAAACATCGGCTCCTTCGGATTTGGTGGCGAATCCTCCACTGATCAATACTCAAGCCTTAAAACTACAGTTGAAGATGCAATGCATAAACTCTTCAATCCTGAATTCCTTAATCGGCTTGACGAAACAATTGTCTTCAGGAATCTTGATAGGGATGATATTTTAAAAATTATTGAAATTGAATTAAGGGATCTTCTTAATAATATACAGGAAAGCAAAATGGCTATCCATCTCGATGATTCTGCTAAAAACTTCCTTGTCGAAAAAGGATTCGATCAGAAGTATGGTGCGAGACCATTGAGAAGAGCAATCCAGAAATTTGTTGAAGATCCCTTGGCCGAAGAGATATTAAGAGGTACTTTCAAGGAAGGAAGCAGCATTATTGTCAAACATGTTGAAAATACAGAGGAAATGATTTTTATTGCTGAAGAACCGGATTCCCATATCGAAAAGGAAAAAACTGATTCCGGCGAAGTTTAACAATTATCTCCCCTTCTCATTTAAAGGGCTGTCAATTATGATAGCCCTTTTTAATTTCCCCTTCTTATCTCATTTATTCACATATTAAATTTCTTCGGTTATGTGGTTTATATTACGTAATTAAAATAATCACTTTTGATACCACTGCTTTTTATTTAAATTTGTCATATATAATTATGAGGTAATGCAATGCTTTTAAGTAGCCCTGAAATAAATGTAAAGTTAAATAAACTGATTGGTTGGAAACTGAATAATCAGAATATAGAAAAGGTTTTTATTAGAAAAGACTTTAACTCGGCACTTGACTTTGTTAATCAAGTTGGAGAAGCAGCAGAAAATATGGACCATCACCCAGATATATTTATCCACTCTTGGAATAAGGTCAAATTCACTATATCTACTCATAAGGAAGGGGGATTGACGGATAAGGATTTTATCCTCGCTGGAAAGATAGAACAACTCTCTAAATAATTATTAAGTCAATAAAATTTCAATAAATATGAAACTATTAATATTCCTTTTCCTCTTTACTCCCATCATTTACTGCCAGGTAAATTTTGATGATTATTTTATAAATAAAACATTAAGACTGGATTATTTTCATACCGGCGATAAAAGCCACGACTCCTACTCCTTTGATGAAATGAAGGAGGAACCTTTCTGGGGGGGATCTCATAAGAACCTTATAGATAAATTTAATGTTGGCGCATATAAAGTAGTTGTTCTTGATGATTCTACTAAAAAAGAAATTTATACGCATACTTATTCTACCCTGTTTCATGAATGGCAGACAACCGACGAAGCTGTTGCCACATCCAAAACCTTCAGCGAATCAGTCGTTTTCCCATTCCCCAAACATAAAGTAGAAGTTGAATTTTACGGTAGGGACAGAAAAAATAATTACGTGCATAAGTTTGAATATAAAATTGACCCGGACGATTATTTTATAAAGAAGGAAAGAAACCTTGAATTCCCATCTTTTAAGGTTTATTATGCAGGTGACCCCGCTGTAAAAGTGGATATTGTCATCCTGCCGGAAGGCTATACTAAAGATGAAATGGAATTGTTTAGGAACGACTGCAAAAAGTTTGCGGATTATCTGTTCAAATCCGACCCATATAAACAAAATAAAGATAAGTTTAATGTATGGGGTGTCGAAGCTCCTTCAATGGAATCGGGTACTGATATCCCGGCTAAAAATATCTGGAAGAAAACTATCCTTAATACTTCTTTCTATACTTTTAATCTCGATAGATATTGTATGACTTCAGATAATAAATCAATACGTGATCTTGCTGCTAATGCGCCTTATGACCAGATTTATATCCTGATAAATTCTGATAAATATGGAGGGGGATCAATCTATAACTTTTATTCTGCATGTGTCCATAAGAATCAATATGAGGAATACATTTTTACTCATGAATTCGGGCATGGATTTGCCTCTCTGGCAGACGAATATTATACCTCCGATGTTGCTTATAAGGATTTTTATGATCTTACCGTTGAACCTACCGATCCTAATATTACTACTCTCGTAAATTTTGAATCCAAATGGAAAAATCTGGTTGATACAAGTACACCTGTTCCTACTCCGACAACTTCTGACTATAAAAATAAAGTAGGTGCATTCGAAGGTGGCGGATATGTTGCTAAAGGTATATATAGACCAATGCAGGATTGTACTATGAAATCGATTACCGTTAATAACTTCTGCCCAGTTTGTAAAGATGCTATTATAAAGATGATTGATTTTTACTCCGAATAGATTTTTGTTATATCAAAAAAGCTGTCTTGCGACAGCCTTTTTGTTTATTCTTCTTCATCTTCCTGCTTCATATTT
>OCZT010004125.1_pt1 | contig 14730 bp, 14 predicted proteins | sample 1539031 | NCBI WGS metagenome assembly OCZT01 (sample SAMEA3539308, study PRJEB22396) | soil metagenome | biome: tundra; feature: field; material: soil | place: USA | collected 2010-05 | depth 0.15 m
ATCGGCACTCCTCAGATTAGGGGCAGACGTCCGTGCGCCGTCGGCGAGGTCAGGAGGCTTTTCGGCGCGTCCTCTTGGCTTCCGCAGCGGGCGCTTCCCGGCCATGGGTCTTGCGTGACTTCTTCGCGGCCTCGACGGATGCACGCAGGGCCTCCATAAGGTCCATCACCTTGGCGGTCTGCGGCGTAGCAGGGGCTTCGATCACCTCGCCGTCGACCTTTGCCTGCACGACCCGCATCACGGCTTCGCGGTACTCGTCCTTGTAGCGGCTCGGATCGAAGGAGTCGGCGAGGCTCTCGATCAGGGCTTTCGCCATCTCGAGCTCCTTGGGGTTGATCTTGACCTCGCCCTCGAGTCCCTTGAGGCCTTCGGTGGAGCGAATCTCGTCCGGCCAGTTCAACGTGTTCATGAGCAGGCCAGGGCCGTTGGAGTGCAGCGCGCAAAGGTGCTCGCGATCGCGCAGGGCAATCTTTGCGATGGCCATGCGCCCGGTCGCTTCGAGCGCCTTGCGCAAAAGCTGATAGGGCTTCTTGCCCAGCTCCTCAGGCTCCATGTAGTACGCGTTCTTGAAATAGAGTCCGGGCTCGATGTCGCCGGCCGGCACGAACTCTGTGATGTCGATGCTGTGCGCAGTCGCCAGCGGTAGGTTGTCGAGGTCCTTGTCGTCGACGATGACGTAGCGGTCTTTCCCTACCTCGAAACCCTTGAGGATCTCGCCGAAGCTGACTTCGTGCTCCCCCTCGGCGCACCACCGCTTGTAAGTGATGGGCGAGCGGTGGTCGGGGCAGAGCTGGCGGAACGACACCTTGGCGCTCGATTCCGTCGCGTTATAGAGGCGAATTGGAATCGAGACCATCCCGAACGAGACGACGCCTTTCCACATTGATCGCGGCATGGTTGGTGAGTTTATAGGGAAACGCGCAGCCGTTGGCTACTTTTCGTAGGCTCGCCCGGAGGGGCGCGGCGGCCGGCTGTGCCCGAGGCCGTGGTCCTTCGAAAGTTTTGAGGTTCGGATCGCCGCAGCGGTCATTCGAGCAGCATATTAGGTGCCATGCGACTGGGCGACCTCGAGCTCTACCTGCTGATCGCCGGCCATTGGAAGGCGGACGGTGGCCTGATGTTCGGCGTCGTGCCCAAGGTCCTGTGGGAGAAGCAGAAGCCTGCCGACGGGAACAACATGATCGACTGCGCCTGCGTCGGCCTGATCGCCCGACTGAACGGTCGCGTCATCGTATGTGAGACGGGAATTGGCACCAAGCTCACCGAGAAGAGGGCGCAGCAGGTGGCCCTGCGCGAGCCCGAGGGCCTACTGCACTCGCTGCGTCGGGTGGGGATCAGGCCTGAGGAGGTCGACGCCGTCGTCACCACGCATCTGCATTGGGACCACGCGGGGGGGCTGACGCGGCGTGATGAGCACGGGGGCCTCGAGCTCACCTTCAAACGTGCGCGTCATTTCATCCAGCGGAGCGAATGGGACTTTGCCCTGCACCCAGACGTGCGAAGCGCGTCCGGGTATATCAGCGATGATTTCACGCCGTTGGAGGATGGGAATCAGATGGTCGAGTTCCTCAATGGCGATGCGGAGGTGATGCCCGGGGTCCAGGTACGCCACGTGGGCGGCCACACACCCGGAAGCCAGGTGCTAATCCTTCGTTCCGGTGAGCTGGCCTGTGCGGTGACCGGGGACCTCGTCTGCCAGACGCCTCACCTCCGGGTGCCGTGGACGATGTCGGCGGACCTCGAGCCGCTGAGGGTGCTCGAGCAGAAGGCGCGCTTGTTCGAAGAGGCGGAGAAGCATCGCTGGCTGCTGGTGCTGAGCCATGAGCCTGACCAGCCGGCGGGTTACCTTGAAGATGGCGGGCGGTGGAGGCCGGAGCCGAGGCTGTCATGAACATGACACTCGGAGAGGGTGGGGCGCCGCGTTGTGGCCTCGACGTTGGTGCGGTTTGGGGGTAGAGCAACCGGAGTTGTTCGAGCATGAGGTCGCCGAGTTCCTGGAGTCTTAACAAGCACGGCTGCTTCCACCTCTCCATCCCGCCAGGGTCGGAATCGTGCTCGCATCGGTTGACTCATGCCTTCTGGTTGGTCTTGATCCGTGTCGTGTGGAGGTTCAGGCCGACAGCTCGCACGGAGAGGTCGCATTCGTGCTGGTCGGACTCGCCGCGACGTCGGTAAAGGAGGCGCGTTAGCGCGTTCGATCGGCCATCCGCAACAGTGGGTTGGAGTTTCCCCGGCAACGGCTGACGGTCAACCTTGCACCGGCAGAGCTGCGGAAGCAAGGCAGCGGCCTCGACTTGCCGATTGCGGTGGCTATCGCTCTTGCGGTGATACGCAAGGCGCCGCCACTTCGCTCCGCCTTCCTTGGTGAGCTCGCGCTTGACGGCACGGTTTGTCACGCGGACGGAGTTCTCGTGGCGGCGCGGTGGCTCCATCGGCGCGGCAATGAGCGGGTATTCGTTCCCGCTTCAGACGCGGCGGATGCGGCGCTCGTCAATGGACTCGAGGTCATTCCGTGCACGAACCTCGCCGGCGTGGTTGCCCATATCGTCGGTGCCCGGCCAATACAACCTCAGCCGCCAACCGAACCTGTGATGGAACGGGGCGATGAGGTGGGGGAGTCACCGTCGCGGTGATGGGCACCGGTGTGGATGTGGTCTACCCGGCCGCTAACAGCTGCTTCGGACGCGGGTTCAACTCCCGCCGCCTCCACCAAGCTGCTACTCGGTCAGCCTGACCCGCTCATAAAGGCCAGTAGCTGCACGGCCCGCCATAGGAACAGGGCCGCGCACCCGATTCGGATCAGCATCCCGGCCCAGCCCCAGCGGCCCACGAACCAGAACGCGAGCGCCAAGACCCCGAGATAGGCCAGGTTGCCGATATAGAAGCCGGTTGTGAAAGCGTCCACGTTCACACCCCTTGACGGGGGCCGCCGCCGGAACCTGCGCTAGTGCGGGGCCGCGGAGGTCAGCAAGCCCACGTTTAGGAGCAGGTTCGCCGAGTTTGTCGCCCATCACATGGCAGTACGCCAGGCGGAAGGTGATCCACGCCTTCGACTCCCGAACGGCTTGGTTTCGCCCTTCGGCCGGAGCGGGATGGGATCGTCGCGCACCTCTCCGACGTGCTGGCGTTGAGCGCCGCGGACAACGCCCGAAAGCTGCAGCTGTCGGTGTCGGAGGTGCTCGGCCGGCTGACCGCGCTCGAGCTCGACGGCGCTGTGCGCCGTCACGAGGCCGGTTACATACGGGCATTGCGCCGCGGCAAAGAACGAGCGTAGGATTGCCCGCCCGGAGGCCAGACGGGGAAGAACATCGGCTGGCTGGGAATATAGGAGTTGAAGTGCCCGAGGGTCTGATCATTGTCGAATCGCCGGCCAAGGCAAGGACTCTGAAGCGGTTTCTAGGTGACCGTTTCGACGTCCTTGCCTCGATGGGCCATGTCCGCGACCTGCCTGAAAAGCAGATGGGGGTAGATGTCGAAGCCGGGTTCACGCCCCACTACGAGGTGGTCGAGAGCCGGCGGAAGACCATCAACGAGCTCCGGGCCGCATCCAAGAAAGAGCCCGAAGTGATCCTTGCCTCCGACCCGGATCGGGAAGGCGAAGCGATCGCCTGGCACCTGGCGGAGGTTCTCAAGCTGCGCTCCCCCAAGCGGATCGAGTTCCACGAGATCACGGCCGACGCGGTGCGCCGGGCCCTGGAGTCTCCGCGTGAGATCGACATGCGCCTCGTCAACGCCCAGCAGGCTCGACGCGTGGTGGACCGCCTGGTCGGCTTCCGGCTGAGCCCGTTCCTGTGGAGCAAGGTGCAGAAGGGAATCGGGGCCGGACGGGTGTCGTCCGTGGCCCTGCGCCTGGTCTGCGATCGGGAGGAGGAGATCCGGAAGTTCGTTGCGGTCGAGTCCTGGACCATCGATGCCGAGCTCGCCAAGAAGTCGGCCGCCCAGCACTTCCTGGCGAGGCTCAACCGCCCGCGAACCGAGGCGCCGGACAGCGCCGCTGATGCCAAGGCCGATGCCAAGGAGCCCAAGCTCGTGGTCCGGACGGAGGCCGAGGCTCAGGAGATCGTGGGCAAGCTGGAGGGCGCCAGCTATCGGGTTATCGGCGTCGAGAAGAAGCGCCGGACCAAGAGCTCATACCTGCCCTACATCACGTCCACGTTGCAGCAAGACGCCTCCAGCCGGCTGCATTACAGGCCCTACCGCACCATGCGCGTCGCCCAGGATCTTTACGAAGGCATCGAACTCGGCGCCGAGGGCCCGACCGGGTTGATCACGTACATGCGCACAGACTCGACCCGCATCTCGGCTGAAGCAGAGGCCAAGGCGAAGGCCTGGATCAAGGGGAAGCATGGCGACAATTACCTCGGAGGTCCGAGAACAGGAAAGTCGAGCCCAGGGGCACAAGATGCGCACGAGGCAATCCGGCCGACAGATGTCAACCGCACGCCGGATTCCGTCCGCCAGTACCTCAGCGCCGACCAGCTCAAGCTCTATGACCTCATCTGGCGCAGGTTCGTTGCCAGCCGGATGGCACCCGCGGTGTACGACCAGACGCAGGTCGAGATCGAGGGCGGAGAGTACGTGTTCCGGGCGACCGGCTCGGTCCTGGCCTTTGATGGCTTCTACAAAGTGTGGGAGCGCGATGAGAAGGAGGAGCCTGACCTGCCCCAGCTGGCGGAAAGCGAGGACCTCGACTACCACGGCCTGAAGCCGGAGCAACACTTCACTCAGCCGCCGCCCCGCTACTCGGAAGCAACGCTGATCAAGGAGCTGGAGCAGCGGGGCATCGGGCGGCCGTCCACTTACGCGCCGACCGTGGAGACGATCACCAAAGAGCACGGTTACGTCGAGATCAAGGAACGGCGGCTCCACCCGACGCGCATCGGGGAGGCCGTCAACACCATCATGGTCGGGCACTTCAAGGACATTGCCGACTACGACTACACGGCCAAGCTTGAGAAGCGACTTGACGAGGTCGAGAGCGGTCATCAGGAGTGGGTTCCCGTGGTCAGCGACTTCTACGGACCTCTGCAGAAGATGCTCACGGATGCAGAGGAGGCCATGCCGGCCGACACGGACGAGGTCTGTCCGCTGTGTAAGGAAGGCCACCTCGTCCTGAAGGCCAGTCGCTTCGGTCCGTTCATGGGGTGCTCGCGTTATCCCAAGTGCAAATTTCGCCGGGCGCTGACCCCGGAGGGCGAGCTGCCTGAGCCCAAGCTGCTGGAGGAACCGTGCCCGCTGTGTGGCAAGCCACTCCAGCTGCGGACCGGTCGATATGGGGAGTTCGTCGGTTGCTCCGGATACCCCGACTGCAAGTACATAAAGAAAGATGCTGCGCAGGCCGAGAAGCTGACGGGCGAGAAGTGCCCGATGTGCAGTGAGGGGAATGTCGTCGAGAGGACGGGGCGATACGGTCCATTTGTCGCGTGCTCGCGCTATCCGGAGTGCAAGTACCGGGCCAACATCGGCAAGGACGGCAAGCCAGGGGAGGGCCCGAAGCTGCTTGACGAGCCTTGCCCGATCTGCGGCAAGCCGATGGTCGAGCGTCGCGGCAGGTACGGCATGTTCAAGTCGTGCTCGGACTACCCGCAGTGTCCCGGCCCGAAGCGGGCCAAGAAGGGCGAAGCCTAGTTCCTCCGGCTGTGGCCGTCCGGGAAGTTCGGCGATAAAGTGGGGGCCACCTATGCGCTCCATGGCCGTCCTTGCGGCGATTTCCGTGGTGGCCCTCTCCTGCGGCGGGACCGCATCCTCAGCCGGGCACAGTCCAATTCCGAGCGGGTCGGCCGGCGAATCCGCGGGTCCTTCGGCCGCGCCATCCGGGAACCCAGCCGCCGCGAGCTACGGCCTGCTTCTGACGGCGGGCTCTCTGGAGATGATCGCGCCGAACGGGACGATCGCGGCCCGCGCCGCGGTGGCGGCACCGTCAGTGCACACCTGCGGGCAGGGCACAGGCGCGGTGCTCCAACCACCGGTGAGCGCCACCGCCGACAAGGTCTACTTTCGCGACGGCAACACCAGGATCCGTTACCTGACCCCCGACGGCAAGACCGGGACCGCGACGACCGTGCCAGGTGGGGCCTCCAAGATCAGCTTCTTCTCGGTCAGTCCCGACGACCAGCGGATCGCGGTCCTGGTCGAAGACCTGTCGCCCGCGACGAAGATCAATCTCAGTTTGTACGTCGAAGACCTGAACGGCGGGGGACATCACGCTGTCATTTACACGAGCAGCGCGCCGAAGCTGACGGGCGGAAACACCCTTTGGCCTATGGGCTGGCACGACGGAGAGCTGGTGCTGGCGGTCTGGCCACCGTGCACGTTCGAGCCGGCGGGCCTGGTGCCTACCGCGTGGCACGTGGACGCCACGACCGCGAAGCGACTGGCCACCATCGGTAGCAACCAATGCATCCCCAGCTATTGGCCGGCTCCGGCGGGGGTGGCATGTCTCGACCTGGGGACGCACCAGGCCATCGTCTACGACTGGACCGGAAAGATCACCCTGGTGGCTCCAACTCAGGCTGACGACTCCCAATCCGGCCTCTCCCCATCGGGTCGGAGCATCTTTTACACGCCGGGACTGGGCATTGGCGCCCCGCCGCCTTCGACTCGAATCGTCAACCTGGGGCCGGGCCCGACGGCCACGGTGTCGGGACACGCGGCGTGCCTGTGGATCGATGAGGACCACCTCCTGGCGCCTGACGCCGTCATCGGATTCCCGTCAACCACCCCTGGTCAGGGCAACGTGGCCGCGTCCGTGACCGCTCTGCCGGCCAGTGGCGAGTGCGCCGGCCGCTTCCCCGGCGGGCTCTGAGAGAGGGGTCGTATACTCAAGCAGCCAGTCAAGCTGAATCGCGGCCCCACAGGGCGCCCGGCGCGACTGAGTTAGCACGTCCGGGGCAAAACCCCTGTCCTTCGGAAGAAGGCGGAACCGGGCGGAAGTTCAACAGGGAGGCAATCGAAACGTGGCTCAAGTGACGCTCAAACAGCTGCTCGAGGCCGGTGTCCATTTCGGGCACCAGACCAGCCGCTGGAACCCGAAGATGCGCGCCTATATCTTCACGGCGCGCAACGGCATTCATATCATCGACCTGCAGAAGACCGTACGGCTCCTCGACGAGGCCTGGGACTTCGTCCGGAGCGTCGCCGCGAGCGGCAGGCCCGTACTGTTCGTGGGCACCAAGAAGCAGGCCCAGGAGACGATTCAGACAGAGGCCGCGCGCTGTGGCATGTACTTCGTCAACCGGCGCTGGATGGGTGGGATGCTCACCAACTTCAGCACGGTGAAGAAGCGGATCGAGCGCCTGCAGGAGCTTCGGAAGATGCAGCAGGAGGGCCAGTTCGAGCAGATGAGCAAGAAGGACGCCAAGAAGCTGCAAGACGAGCTCGACCGCCTGATGTTCCATTTCGACGGCATCGCAGACATGAAGCGGCTGCCGGGCGCCGTCTATGTGGTGGACCCGCGCAAGGAGCACATCGCCGTCACCGAGGCCAACCGGCTGAAGATCCCGGTCGTCGCGATCACCGACTCCAACTGCGACCCGGACCTGATCACGTATGTGATCCCGGGCAACGACGATGCCATCCGCGCGGTCAAGCTGCTGACCGCCAAGATCGCGGACGCTTGCCAGGAGGGCCGACAGGAGGCCCAGGCGCGCGGCGAGATCCTGCCTGAGGCGGAGGATCGCGAGTTCCTGGAGACGCCGCGCTACGAGGAGATCGAGGAATACCTCGAGGACGAAGAGGACTATCTCCCAACCGTCTCAGAAGAGGAGTTTGGCGAGCGGACCGCGAACGAGGAAGAGGCGCGTTAGTGGCCAAGGTCAGCATGGAGCTGGTCAAGAAGCTTCGCGAGATGTCCGGCGCGGGCATGTTGGACTGCAAGCACGCGCTCGAAGAGGCAGAGGGTGATGTGGACAGGGCTTACACCATCCTGCGGGAGAAGGGCATTGCAAAAGCGGTGAAGCGGGCCGGGCGTATCACCGGCCAGGGCGTCGTCGAAGCCTACCTGCACCGCCTCGGCGACGACTTTCCACCCCAGGTGGGGGTCCTGATCGAAGTGAACTGCGAGACCGACTTCGTCGCCAAGGGCGAGGACTTTCGCAAACTGGCCAAGGAGCTCGCCCTGCAGGTCGCTGCCGCGAACCCGCGTTGGGTTTCTCGTGACGACGTGCCCGACGACGTTCTCGTCGCCGAGAGGTCGCTCTACGAGGTGAAGGCGCAGCAGGACGGCAAGCCCGAAAACGTCGTACCGAAGATCGTGGAGAACCAGGTCGAGAACTTTCTCAAGGAGAACTGCCTGCTCGAGCAGCCGCACTGGCGCGATCCCAAGAGCACCGTGCTGGAGCTCATCGCCGAGAACATCTCCAAGCTGCAGGAGAACATCACCGTCCGCCGGTTCGCCCGCTTCAACGTCAGGGAGGCGTGATCAAAGCCGCCCAGGGCGCCCGATGAACGAAATGGGAGATCGCTCGCCAAAGTACAACCGCGTCTTGCTCAAGCTCAGCGGTGAGGCGCTTGGCGGAGCTCGTGACTACGGCATCGATCTCTCAGTCGTCCAGACGATCGCGGGCCAGGTGAAGGGCGTGCACGAGATGGGCGTGCAAACAGCGCTCGTCGTGGGCGGAGGCAACATCTTCCGCGGCCTGGCCGCGAGCGAGCTCGGCTTCGACCGCGCCACCGGCGACTACATGGGCATGCTGGCCACCGTCATCAACGCGCTGGCGCTGCAGGACGCGCTCGAGCGGATTGGCATTCCCGCCCGGACGATGACCGCAATCCAGATGCCGCAAGTCGCCGAGCCGTACATCCGGCGCCGCGCTGTGCGTCATCTCGAGAAGGGAAGGGTGGTGATCCTCGCCGCCGGCACCGGCAACCCGTACTTCACGACTGACACCACGGCCGCGCTGCGCGCGGTCGAGATCGAGGCCGATGTGATCCTCAAGGCGACAAAGGTCGACGGCGTTTACACGGCCGACCCGAAGCGTGATCCCACGGCGGTCAAGCTCGACCACCTGGACTATCTCGAAGTGCTGAACCGAGGTATCGAGGTGATGGACAACACAGCGGTCACGCTCTGCATGGACAATAACGTACCGATCGTGGTGTTCAATCTTCTGATCCCAGGCAACATCGAGCGCGTCATCCTGGGCGAGGAAATCGGCACCCTGGTGGGCGCCGCGAAGTGATCGATCCGATCCTGCGAGGCGCCGAGTCGAAGATGACCAAGTCGGTCGAGCACTTCGCCGGGGACTTGGCGACCATCCGGACAGGTCGCGCCAGCCCGGCCCTGATCGACAAGGTCATGGTCCCGTATTACGGCACGCCAACCCCGCTCAACCAGCTGGCCCAGATCAGCGCGCCGGAGCCTCGGTTGCTGCTCGTGCAGGTCTACGACAAGAGCCAGATGGCCGCGGTCGAGAAGGCCCTCCGCTCAGGCGAGCAGGGTCTCAACCCTGCGAGTGACGGTCAGGTCATCCGGGTTCCGATCCCGCCGCTCACCGAGGAAAGGCGAAAGGAGTTCGTGAAGCTGGTACGCCAGAAGGCGGAGGAGGCCCGCGTCGCCATCCGCAACATCCGCCGCGACGAGATCCACCGCGTCGACCAGATGGAGAAGCAGGGCGAGGTCGCCGAGGACGATGCGAAGCGAGCTCACGCGCGCCTGCAGAAGCTGACCGAAGCGCACGTGGAAAGGGTCGATGCGGTGGCCGCCCGAAAGGAAGCGGAGGTCATGGAAGTGTAGGTCGGCTTCGCCGACCTTATGAGAGTGAACCCAGATCCTTCACTCTCATCGCCGGGCGCTTCGCGCGCGGCTGCTCTCGTTCTGGCATAGCGTTGGGATTGATTGAGAAGAGTTTCTCCAAGCCGCGATTGGCAGGCAATTAGGACAAAGTTATGGCCGGGGGGACCCCGGCCATCCCGGCCGCCCTGGAGCTAACTCAAAGCCACGTGGGTACTCTTTGAGGGCTTTGGATTCGGTACCCACGCATATCGGGATCATCATGGATGGGAACGGGCGTTGGGCTCGACGCCGCGGACACCCAGCCAGCTTTGGTCATCGCGCCGGCGTGCGAGCGATCAAACGTGTGCTCGAGGGATGCGAAGTGCTGGGAGTCAAGGTGCTCTCCGTCTATGCCTTCTCGACCGAGAATTGGTCGCGTCCACGCGCGGAGGTGAGGGCGCTGATGAGGCTCTTCCATGAGACGATGCTGCGCGAGATCGACGAGATGCACCGGCGCGGGGTCCGCATCGTCGTCAGCGGGCGGCGCAGCGAGCTGTCGCCCCGAATGCGCCAGCGTATAGGCGAGGCGATGGAGCGCACCGCGCGCAACACGAACGGCGTCCTCAACGTCTGCCTGAACTACGGCGGGCGCGCCGAGCTGGTCGACGCGGCGCGGCGGCTGGTTGAGGACGGAGTAGCCGCAAGCGATGTCAACGAGGCGGCGATCGCCGCCCGCCTTTACGTCCCCGAGCTCCCCGACCCGGACCTCATAATCCGGACGGCGGGAGAAGGACGCGTCAGCAACTTCCTCCTCTGGCAGTCCGCCTATTCGGAGATGTTGGTGACGGAGACTCTGTGGCCGGACTTCGGCGTCGAGGAGCTCAAGGCCGCCCTGGCTGAGTACGCGTCGCGGGTTCGCCGATTCGGCGGCCGGCCGGCCGCCGGCGCGTCGCGGACCGAAGCCTCCCGGTGACCACTGAGCGCCGGCCCCTGGCGGCACCCTGGAGGCCCAGCCCGCTGATGGTTCGGATCCTCAGCGCCTTCGTGATCCTGACGATCGTCCTGGGCGCGATCTACTCTGGCACCTACGGCGCCTATGCGCTGGTGATCCTGCTCGGCGGCCTGGCCCTGTGGGAGTTTCGCGGCCTGTCCGACGGCATGGGCTCGCGCGCCCCAAGCTGGCTGCTCTTTCCGCTGGGCGGCTTTTTCGCGTTCAGCGGCACTGTACTGAGGGGAATCGACGTCAACCTGGTCCTCGCCCTGGCCCTGGTCGGCGGCCTTGCGGCATTCCTCTTCGTTCCCGGACGGCGGCAGGGTCTCGGGCGATGGGCGATGGGCGTTGCGGGCGCGCTGTATATCGGCATGCCTTTCAACTACTACCTGCTGCTGTACAGCTCTCGGCCCCACGGCCTGGTGTGGGCGCTCTTCATCATCTTCGCCATCGTCGCGAACGACGCCCTGGCCCTGCTGGTCGGTAGCAGCATCGGCCGGCGTCCGTTCTTCCCTGCGATCAGCCCACACAAGACTCTTGAAGGTGCGATCGCAGGTGTGGTCGCGTCGGTGATCGTCATGCTTGTCGGAGTCTCTGCGATCATCGGCCTTTCACCGCTTCACGCCATCGCCATCGGCATCCTGGTGGGCGTGAGCGCACAGGCGGGCGACCTTGTCGAGTCTCAGATGAAACGCATCGCCGAGGTCAAGGATTCGTCGAACCTGATCCCCGGACATGGCGGCGTCCTCGACCGGCTCGATTCGATCTTGTTTCCCCCGATCCTCGTGTACTTCTACGTGCTCGTGTTCCACATCCTGCGGTGACCCGACCCGTCAACGTCGCCGTCCTCGGCGCTACGGGATCCATCGGACAGCAAACGCTGGACGTGATCGACCGCCACCCCGCGCGACTGCGGTTGTTCGGTCTCACCGAAGGACGCCGATCGACCAAGCGCACGGCCGAGTACGTCATCCAGGGCCAGGCCGGCGAACCCGACTTCGATGCCAGGGTTGAGGCCATGGTGACGGACCCCCGGTGCGACCTGGTCGTGGTCGCGATCCCCGGCGCTCGCGCGCTGGCGCCGACGATGGCCGCGCTCAAGGCCGGGAAGGAGGTGGCGCTCGCGACCAAGGAAGTCCTGGTCATGGCCGGTGCGCTCGTCATGCGGGCCGCGGGGGAGAGGGGAATCCGGCCGATCGACTCCGAGCACAGCGCCATCTGGCAGTGCCTGTGGGGCGAGCGCCGCGACAGTATCCGCCGCCTGATCCTCACCGCGAGCGGAGGGCCGTTCTGGGCGCACCCGGACCTCGACCTGGACCAGGTCACCGTCGAGCAGGCGCTGAATCACCCCCGATGGTCGATGGGCCCGAAGGTCACCGTCGACTCCGCGACGCTCATGAACAAGGGGTTGGAGGTGATCGAGGCCCACCATCTCTTCGGTGTCGCGCTCGAACAGGTCACGGTGTCCATCCATCCGCAGAGCGTGGTGCATTCGCTGGTCGAGTTCATCGACGGGTCAATCAAGGCGCAGCTCGGGCACCCGGACATGCGCCTGCCGATCGCCGTTGCGCTCGGCTACCCGGACCGCCTCGCGGACGCGGTTCCTCCAACGTCGCTGGAGGAGCTGAGCGGGCTGGAGTTCCACGTCCTCGACGAGGGCAGGTTTCCAAGCGTCCGGCTGGCGCGCGAGGCCGCCTTGGCGGGCGGCGGCCACCCCGCAGTCCTGAACGCCGCCAACGAGGAGGCCGTGAACGCGTTTCTGGCGGGTGGCATCCCGTTCAGCGGGATCGTCCGGACGGTCGAGAGGGCCTTGGCGGCCTTCGGCGGCGGGCAGGACTCGCTGCAGGAGATCCTCGAGGCCGATCGTTGGGCCAGGGCTTTTGTGAAAGGCAACTCCGGTAGGCTGGAGGCATGAGCGCCCTGCTCAACTGGCTTCTGATCGCAGTCGGCATCGGCGGGATGTTCCTGATCCTGATCGCACCGCACGAGGGCGGGCATTTCCTCGTGGCCAAGATTTTCAAGGTGCGTGTGATCGAATTCTCGATCGGCGCCGGCACCAAGCTCTGGTCGATGACCAGAAACGGCACCCTGTACGCGATTCGCCTGCTGCCGATCCTCGGCTACGTGCGGATGGGCGGGATGGAGGCGGGTGACTTCGAGGAGCCCAACGGCTTCCACTCCAAGGCGCCGCTCGCGCGGATCGCGATCCTCGCCGCCGGGCCGGTCGCCAATTTCCTCGTGGCCATGCTGCTGATCACCGGCTTCGGCCTGACGCAGCTAAACAACGACCCCGGCAAGATCCAGAGGGTGCTGGCCGGTAAGCCTGCCGCCCTGGCGGGACTCCAGGTGGGTGACAGCATCCGCACGGTCAACGGCAAACCGGTGACCGCGACGGGGTTCATCTCACAGGAGGAGAACGCACACCCGGGGACACCGCTGGTGCTGACGGGCATTCATCCTGGAGGCCGGCCTTTCACCGTCACGGTGACGCCTATCTGTAATCCGCCGGGCACCTGCCAGATCGGCGTCGGAGTCGCGCCAAGGCTGGAGACGGTCCAATCGGCGGTCGTCGACGGGGTCACGTTCCCATTCGTGGCCGTTGGTAGCATCGTCCAGGGTCTTGGCGCCCTCATCAGCGGCCAGGTTCAGGGAGGCCTCCTCGGCCCCCAGGGTCTGACGGGGCCCATCGGTATCGGCGCCATAACGGCCGCGTCGGTGAACCAGGGCCCGCCCACCTACATCTTCCTGGTCGCGCTCCTGTCAGTCGCGCTCGGGTTCACCAACCTGCTTCCTCTGCTCGCGCTCGACGGCGGGCGGATTATGGTCGTAGTCATCGAATGGCTGCGCCGCCGGCCGTTCGACCGCAACAGCGAGCTGAACTTTCAGCGCTGGGGCCTGGTCGCCCTGCTGGTCCTCGCCGCGGTGATCAGCTTTCTCGACATCCAGCGCATCGCCTCGGGCCAGCTCACCGGGATTCATTGATGGTCGCGCGACGCAAGTCGATCCCGGTCAACGTTGGCGGGGTCGTAATCGGAGGCGCGGCGCCTATCGCCGTGCAAACCATGACCAAGACGGACACGCGCGACGTCAAAGCGACACTGCGCCAGATTCACGAGCTCAAGGAAGCGGGCTGCGAGATCGTGCGCCCGGCCGTGCCCGACCGCGAAGCGGCCGAGGCCCTGAAGGAGATCGTCAAAGGCTCGCCGCTGCCCGTGATCGCGGACATCCATTACGACCACACCCTCGCGCTGCTTGCGATCGAGGCAGGCGTGCACTGCCTGCGCCTCAACCCCGGGAACATCCCCGACCGCGACAAGGTGATCAAGGTGGTTATGGCGGCCAAGGAGCGCCAGATCCCGTTTCGCATCGGCGTCAACGCGGGCTCCCTTCCCGAAGAGGTCCACAAAACGATGCGGGAAGAGCATCACATCGACCGCGACAACCGCGAACAGACCGCGGACCGCATGGTCGATGTGGCGCTCGGCCACTGCAAGATCCTCGAAGAGCTGGACTACGGACCGGGCTTCATCAAGGTGTCGTTGAAGGCGACGGACGTCTGGACGAACATCATGGCGAACCGCAAGTTCGCGGCGGCGCGGCCCTATCCCATCCACCTCGGCGTGACCGAATCGGGTCCTGTGGAGGCGGGCAGCATCCGCAGCGCGGTGGGCATGGGCATCTTGCTCAGCGAAGGCATCGGAGACACGATCCGTGTCTCGCTTGCGACGTCCGATCCGCGCGAGGAGATCCGCGTCGCGCACGAGATCCTGAAAACGCTAGCGATCCGCAACGAGAGCGCGACCCTTGTCGCCTGCCCGACGTGCGGAAGGCTCGAGTACGACATGGTCCCGACCGTGAAAGCGGTCGAGGCCCACATCGCCAGGCTGAAGATCCCGATCACCGTCGCCGTCATGGGTTGCGTCGTTAACGGACCCGCTGAAGCGCGACATGCCGACATCGGCGTGACCGGCGGCCGCGGCAAGGGCGTCATCTTCAAGAAGGGGAAGCTCTTCAAGACAGTGCCCCA
>OCZT010004126.1_pt1 | contig 14729 bp, 12 predicted proteins | sample 1539031 | NCBI WGS metagenome assembly OCZT01 (sample SAMEA3539308, study PRJEB22396) | soil metagenome | biome: tundra; feature: field; material: soil | place: USA | collected 2010-05 | depth 0.15 m
GGCTACTCACAATCCGCTGGGCGCTCTCCGCTGGCGGGTGGATCGGGCGGGCAAAGACTTATCCGCTTCGCGGAATCGAGACGTCTGAGAATAGGCCAGCCTCGGTGGCTGGGCTCACTCCACCACGCGCAGAGTGTCGCCGGTGCAGCTGACTGGGCAGAGCAGCCGTCTCGTATACGGCGCGCCGAACCGGCGCCACCAGGCCAGCTCCTCCAAAACTCAGCGAGTTCGGCACGTATTCGGCACGCTTGGTCCCGAACCTGACACGAGGTCGTTCTCGTCGGCTTCCTGGCGCCGGGTTCAGCACATAGGCGATCCGGGTGTTCGTAATGTTGGCGACCCTTCGCCAGATCACGGACTCGGTAGGAGGCGCGTGACGGAGCTTGGAAGCATTGGCGTCCGTCGGGCGAGGATTGAGGACGAGAGAGCTGCCGATCTGCCTTGATCAACTGGGAGGAATTTGGGAGGTTGCAACTGCGCCGAACTCGTCGGAAGCGTGCTCAGCTGGGTTGAAGAGGAGCTTCTGAGCTGGCCTTTCGGCATCCGCGCTGCTCGGGCGGAGGAATGAACCTCGTTCACACCGAGGAGGTCACTGGTTCGATCCCAGTATCGCCCACCCAGCTCAACGGCCAGCTCCGATCACGGAGCTGGCCGTTTCTGATCTTTGTGCAGCAGCGGAGTACAGCAACGCTAGGCATCGAGCTAGCCGCCCAGGCGCTTGAGCGGACGCCAGCCTGGAGCGGCGGAGCGCGAAGTGCCGGGCACAGTGCGCGGGCGCTTCCAATCCGCGTCACGTGCGCGTGATGCGGCCGAAGCAGTCTAGGTCCTGCCCGGACCTGTTAACTGATCTCCCGCACAGGCAGCCCGGCAGTGCCGCTCGACTCGAAAGTTGGCTGGCGGCCGGCCACTCTCGCGGTGTGTGAGGTAGTGCTAGCCGGCTGCCATGCCACTGTCTCGGCCGTCGTGGCAGAGACGGGACTGGCGATGAGCAGTGCAGCCGCTGCGCTTAAGTTCCTGGCTGCCCAGGGCATCCTGACAGGTGACGCTGCTCGAGGGCCGCAGTCACGGCGGCATGTCGCTGACAGCGACGGGCTCTTGGATGCATACGCCGCAGCCGCAGAGCGGCTTCGCCCGCCCGTATCGATCCGAGCGGGCGTCTTGTGGAGAGATCCGCTTGCCAACGTTGCCGAAGTCGGCCGGTTCTGGGATGAGGCTGGCATCGGGTGGGCTGTCACGAGTGCGCTGTCGGCCGCCGCCTGGGCTCCAGTCATGACCGAGGTGACGCCTATGGAGGTGTATGTGGCTGGTAAGACTCCCGGTGACCTTCGAAGGGCTCTGTTCGCACCCGGGCTGAAGGAAATAGAAGGTGGCCGGTTGCAATTGCGGCCGTTTCCCACTCCAGCAGGCACGAGGGTAACTACAGAAATTAGGCCTGGTCTCCGTTCAGTGCTGTGGCCCCGCGCCTACTCTGACCTTCGCACTGCAGGGGTTCGGGGCGAGGACGCCGCAGAGCATCTACGCGAGGAGATGCCGCGTGGCTGATGAGGATCCCCCGCGTTCGCTCGCCGCGAGAGCGGCAGCAGAACTGGCACTCGTCCGCATCGCCAACCACTACGGCGGACGACCCGAATTCGTCCTGCTCGGCGGGCTCGTACCTGCCCTTCTTTGCGCCCAATCAGATACCCGCCACGCCGGTACCACCGACGTCGACCAGATCACACTTGATTACCTGACATGGACCCCGCCACAGCAGCTGCCGACGGCCAGGTAGCGGTCCAGACATTCTGTGACGATCTGCTCAGCCGTTTCTGACCACGGCCATCCGCGCGGCGGCCGGACAGGATTTGCATGCGTTGATGCGGCGGTGCCGAGGCTCGGGATCGTCGTTCTGATCATCTGTCAGACGCGGCGTAGCACGGTAACCACCTTGCCGAGAATGGTGGCGTCATCACCGGGAATCGGCGTGTAGGCGGGGTTGTGCGGCATCAGCCAGACGTGGCCCTTTGCGCGCCGGAAGGTCTTGACCGTCGCCTCCCCGTCGATCATGGCCGCGACGATGTCGCCGTTCTCGGCTTTCTCCTGCTGGCGCACCACCACCAGGTCGCCGTCCGTGATCGCGGCGTTGATCATGGATTCTCCGTGGACCCGCAGGAGGAACAGTGTCCCGTCGCCGACGAGTTGCCTGGGCAGCACGAAGGTGTCCTCGATGACCTGATCGGCCAGGTTGCGGACACCGGCGGCGATCTGGCCGACCAGGGGAACGGGAACGTACGCGGCGTCCCGGGACGGGATGTCCACCGCGTCCGCCAGGTCTTCGACTTCAAGGCGGATAGCCTCCCGCCCGGGCAGGCGCACCTCTACCGTGCGCGGGCGCCTCGCGTCGCGCCGCAGGTATCCCTTGTCCTGCAAGACGGCCAGCTGGTAGGAGACGCTGGACGTGCTGGATAGCCCGGCCGCCGTGCCGATCTCGCGCAAGGTGGGCGCGTACCTGCGGCGCTGCGCAAAATTCGTGATGACCTGCAGGATCTGCTGCTGCCGCCAGGTGAGCACGTGGTCGGGGTCCGGGTCGGGCCAGTCGGGCGGCTCCGCCCCGTCTGCTGCCGTGCTCCTCGTCATCGGGGCCTCCGCCTCGGTCGTCTTCGTCGGGCCGACCTTAGCAGCCCGAGTAATAGATATCAAATAAGTGTTCGATTTCATATCCGGGTATGCCTGCCCCGCATCCGCCGTTGACTCCCTGACGATCTGCTGGCCGCGCTGGACAATGGGTGCCTCAGCCACGTCAAAGGAGAAGCACCGTGAGCCGCACGCCAGCAGCGCCGGGCACAGCAGCCGCCCAGCCGGACACATCCCACTTCGCGGCCGGCCGGTAGCCCCAGCCCAAGGAAGTCAAGGACGCCACGGGCGCTCCTTATGCTCGGCTTGTTCAGGCTCGAACCACACGCTGGCCTGCTCGGCTCGGCTCGGAGCCAGGACACGGCTTGCGCCAGGACATCGCCGCGTCGCAGGTGATCCCCCCACCGGGCGGAAACCTGCATGATTTCGGTTCAGTGGGCCTGGTCTTCCTTCGAGGGAATCCCGGGCACGCCGAACAGCGGCAGCCTGAATAGCGCGGTTCGCGCATCCGGGATGCCTCGGTGCGCCGCCCGCGCCCGGCGCACCGCCAGGCGCAGGAGATGGTCGGCCACCGCGAAGAGCAGCACGGCGAGGGGCAGCTCGAGGATCACGGCAGACGCGACCGACGTGATTGTGTCGGTGCGTCCTGATGCGGTCGTGATGTCGAACCAGGCGTCGCAGGCGAGGAGGGTCGCGGTGACGAAGGCGGCGATCACCACCGCCTGCCGGCGGCGCCACGCCAGCCACGACGTCAGGGCAAGGCCGCCCAGCAGGGCGATGTCGAAGCCGACCCAGGTCGTCCTCCAATGACCCGCGACGTAATGGCGCGGCAGTGTGACCGCGAGAAACACGATCCACGGAATGAGACAGGCCGAGGCGATAGTCATCGCCACCACGAATACCCTCCGCCGTTCATCGCCCGCGCTCAGCGACGGAAGCTCGGCGTCGATCGCGGCAAGGCTGCGGCTCAGGGCGGCTCTGTCCTCGCGCGACATCTGCCGCAGCGTCTCGTCACTGATCATTGCCGCACATCCAGCGTGAAGGCGATCGGATGCCGCCTGCCGCCCCGACGATAACGCCGGCCGGGACGCCGTGGACGCGAGCTCGCGCTGATAGCCCCGCCGAGGCCGCTGCGCCCAGCGCGCCGATGTGGTTTCCGGCATGCCGCGGGTGACTGACGGTTTCACGAGCCGGAAGGCCCCGCCGCCGGGGACCTTAGGCCCTGCCCCCAGTGCGGATGAGCGCGTGATCATGTCAACAGGTGCAAGACCTGGCGTTCGGTACAGGAAGGAAAGGCCGATGTACAAGAGCCTGCTAGTGGCCGTGGACCATTCGGCTATCACCGAGCGCGTGCTCGGCGCGACCAGAGAACTGGCGTCGTTGACCAACGGCGAGGTATGGGTACTGCATCTGCGCGAGCGCGAGGTCATTCCCCGTGCCGGGCTGGTAGAGAGGGAGTCGTCCGATGAGGCGCAGGCGACGGTCGATGCCGCCGTAGATGAGCTGGCCAAGTCCGGGATCACGGCGCACGGCGAGGTAAGGAACACGATCTACGGGCGCGCCGCGGGCGAGATCATCGAAGACGCCAGGGCACACGACGTTGATGTCATCGTGATGGGGTCGAGGGGCCGGGGCAACCTGGCGGGGCTCATGCTCGGCAGCACCGCGCACAAGGTGATCCACCTCGCCGATCGGCCAGTGCTCGTCGTCCGCTGACAAGTCGCCGGCCTGGAAGCCAACGGCCGCGATCAGGCAGGAGGGTGAGAAAAATGCCGGAACGGGATGGCAGGGTTTCCCGCATCGTGGCTGGAGTCGATGGTTCGCCTGCTGCCCTGGCAGCGCTCCGCTGGGCCGTCTGGCAGGCCGCGCTGACCGGCGCGTCCGTCGATGCCGTGATTGCCTGGCAGTACCCGATGGTGACGAGCGGTTACGCGTGGGCCCCAGTGGCGATGGTTGAGCCGGCTGACTACGGGGAAATGGCCGAGAAGATCGTGACGGACGCGATCAGCTCGGTGGTGGACCCCGGCAGCCATGTGCATGCGCGTGCCGTAGTCCAGCAGGGCACCGCGGCGCAGGTGCTGATCGATGCAGCCGTCGGCGCGGACATGCTGGTCGTCGGCAGCCGCGGTCACGGCGGTTTCGCCGGGGCGCTACTCGGCTCGGTGAGCCAGCACTGCGTGCATCACGCGCCATGCCCGGTGGCTGTCATCCGGGCCGGCCTGGACAGGGCGGGCAAGAGCGGCGCCTAGCCCCATGACGGCGTCCGGTCGTCAGGCCGGTGATCGCCGCGGTGACCGGGCGCTAGTGGTGGCGGTCAGCAGCACCCGCTGCAATGCCTAGCTGATGCCCGGCGGCGGGGATCTTGTCCGCCGTGCAGCGGCCCGACGTTTCCCTGCCCGGGAACAAGGGGAAGCCCAGACGGAACGTGAGGGAGGGCCGTTGTGAGTGTGGCTGAGGATCCTGACTGGTACGACCCGGCCGTCTACCCCGAGATCCGCGGCGCTGCCCCGTGGGTCATGGAAGACATGATCGATGCGCAGGTGACGATCCCGGAGGCGCTGAGCGAATCGCTGGCGACCTCAGCGCCTCGGCTCGCCGAGATGCTGCACTCGGCCGCCGACGCTGGCGAGCCGGTCGTGGTCTCGGCGGTGGGCACGTCGGGACACAGCGCCCGGGCGGTGGCCCTGATTCTCAACGACGCCATGGCACGGTCGGCCGTCGCCGCGGGCCCGGCCGAGGCGCGCGAGTCGGCCGACCAGGCCCTGGCGCCCCGCCGGAAGGGCCTGTGCATCGCGATCTCCCACGGCGGGCTGTCCAAGTCGACGGTGCGGGCGCTGGCCGCCGCTCGCATGGCGGGCGCGAGGACCGCCCTGATCACGGCCGCTGGCAGCACGCCCGCCCGGGACCTGGCCGATGTCGTCCTGACGACCCCGCTGCGGGACAAGTCGTACTGTCACACGGTCGGCTACACCTCGCCGATGCTGGCCGGGTTCTGCGCTGCCTCGGCATACCGGGAAGAAGCGTTCCCGGCAGCCGGCCTCGCCCGGTACCTGCGCGACCTGCTGACGATGCGCCCGCGGGCACTGGAGATCGGCCGCGAGCTGGGCAAGGCGGAGCGGCTCATCGCCGCGGGAAGCCTCATCGACGTTCCGACGGCACGCGAACTGGCCCTGAAGATCGCTGAGGGCGCATGGGTGCCCACCGCCATGCTCGGCGTGGAGGACACGCTGCACGGCCACCTGGTCGCGCACGACGCGGACAGCGCGCTGGTCGTGATCGTCACCGGCGGCCCGAATGCCGGTCTCGCGGCTGACCGGGCGCGCGAGCTGCTGATGGCCGCCCGCAGGATCGGGCTGCGCACGGCGGCGATCGTCAGCCCGGACCTGAAGAACAGGATCCTGGCCGAGGACGTCAGCGCCGGCCTGCTGGTGATCCCGCCCGCGGAACTGCCCGAGATCGTGATCTCGCTCCTCGGCGGCGCCGTGGCCCTGCAGCTGCTCACCACCGGGCTAGTGCACGCGCGGAAGACGAACCCCGACCTGCTGCGAAGGGAGCAGGCGCCGTATCGCGAGGCCGTTGCGGCGGGCGGGGCAAAGCACTCGCGGCGCTGAGCGGCGGGCGCCTGGACGGCCCGGCCACGCCGAAGTCATCGCATCACGACCCGGCCCAGCGCCCAAGTGCGCCCAAGACACGGCAGGCCGGGCTGCTGGCGTTACTGATCGGTTATGAGCTAACTGGATTCCACGAGGTCAGCGCCGGGTAGTCACGCTACGTTGAGTGACTGCAAGAGGCACGTTTGATTGCGCAGAGTGATCTGCGTGACGGCACCTATGCGCTGGCCAGCAAGGCGGACCCGGAGACCCTGACCATCTGGCATGACGGTCATATCGTCCTGCGCAGCGCCGCGAACACCGGCATCCCGGTCGCGCCGACCACCGACGGCACGTTCCCGGTGTACCTGCGGTACCGGTTCCAGATCATGCGGGCTTAGACGCCTGGCCTGGCTCTCCGGCCGGAGAGCCAGGCCAGGAACGCGGGGCGGGAAGCACGCCTTCCCGGCTCGTCGGGACGCGGATTCATGACGACGGGGGCCGTCATGAATCCGCGTCCCTTTCTCGCTTGATTCTTTATCCTGACCGTGCCGCAGCAGTTGCATCCGCCGCCTAGAGTCACAGACGTAAGGAGTGCCTGGGACGCACCGGGCAGGTAGCAGATTGCCCGCCGCCACGGGGGCCAGGTACTTCGAAGGAGCCTGTTTTGCTCAGTGTGGGACGTCTGCGGGGCCGGGTCGTCATCCTGGCCACAGTCATCGTTGCGCTGCTCGCCGGGGGCACCTGGTTCGCGCTGAGCCACGCGCAGGCCAAGCAGGCCGGTGCCACTGCGGCCAGCGGGCACGGCAAGCAGCACGCCTCGCAGACCTCGTCATCGACGGGGCCGCTGCAGGTGGTGTCGGTGACCCCGGCGGGCCACGCCCGCAATGTCAACGGCGCCGCCCCGGTGCGCGTGCAGTTCTCGGTCGCGCTCGCGGCCAGCTCGCCGCTGCCGCACCTGACTCCCGCCACCCCCGGCAGCTGGCAGGGAGCGGGCACCAAGGTCGTCGAGTTCGTGCCGACGAAGGGCTTCGCCCCGCAGACGCACGTCACCGTGCACATCCCCGGCGGCAAGTCCGGCGTGCAGTCGGCCGCCGGCGTCGTCCTGGCCAAGCGCGTCGTCGTGCGCTACCGGGTCGGTACCTGGTCGACGACAAGGCTCGATCAGCTGCTGGCCGAGCTTGGCTACCTGCCGCTGACCTGGGCGCCCACGGCAGGCGTGACCGATCCCGCGGCCACCGACACGGCCGGCCAGCGGTCCGCCGCGTTCAGCCCGCCGGCCGGGACTTTCACCTGGCAGCACGGCTACCCCGGTGAGCTGCGCACCTTCTGGAAGGCGGCCAAGCCCAGCCTGGTGCAGCAGGGCGCGATCATGGCCTTCGAGTCTGACCACCTGATGACGATGGACGGGATCGCCGGGACCGCGGTCTGGCACGCGCTGTTCAAGGCAGTGGCGGCCGGCCAGGACAACGCGCACGGCTACACGTACGCGCGCGCCACCAAGGACAGCCCGGAGACGCTGACCATCTGGCACGACGGCCACCGCGTGTTCCGCAGCCTGGCGAACACCGGCATCCCGGTCGCGCCGACCGCCGACGGCACCGCCCCGGTCTACCTGCGCTACCGCAACCAGATCATGAAGGGCACGAACCCGGACGGCACCAAGTACGCCGACCCGGTCCAGTTCGTCGCCTACTTCCGGGCCGGCGAGGCCGTGCACTACTTCCCGCGTTTCTCCTACGGCTCCCCGCAGAGCCTCGGCTGTGTCGAGCTGCCGCTCGCGGCGGCGGCGAAGGCCTGGCCCTACCTCACCTACGGCAGCCTCGTCACCGTCTCGCCGCCGCCCGCCTAAACCGGGCTTGCCGGCTGCCACGCCCGGCAGCCCCAGCGCATCGATAGCATCGGGGTGCCGGCCGCGGTCGCCGCCGGCACCGTCGTTTTGCCCTAGGAGCCGACAGTGCGCGCCGACAAGCTTCACGTCACCCTCGCCGGACGCGAGCACGTGGTGGAAGCGGGCACGACGGCCGGCCAGGCGCTAGAACTGATTCCGGGCGAGAACGGGCCTTCCCCCGCCAGCGCCGCGATAGCGGCGAAGGTCAACGGCGAGCTCAGGGACCTTGCCTGCCCGCTGGCCGACGGCGACACCGCCGCGCCGGTGGACACCGGCAGCCCGGACGGCCTGGCCATCCTGCGGCACTCGACCGCGCACGTGCTCGCCCAGGCGGTGCAGGAACTGTTCCCCGGCGCGAAGCTCGGCATCGGCCCGCCGGTTGAGAACGGCTTCTACTATGACTTCGACGTCGAGCACCCGTTCGGCCCTGATGACCTGAAGGCCATCGAGCAGCGGATGCGCCAGATCGTCAAGCAGGGCCAGCGGTTCGCGCGCCGGGTGGTCACCGAGGCCGAGGCACGGGCCGAGCTGGCCGGCGAGCCGTACAAGCTGGAACTCGTCGGGCTTAAGGGCGGCTCCGCCGCCGAAGCTGGGGGGTCCGGGGGGCCGGCCCCCTGGGCTAGCACCGAGGAGACCGTCGAGGTCGGCGGCGCCGAGCTCACCATCTACGACAACCTCGACCCGGCCACCGGCGAGGCGTGCTGGCGGGACCTGTGCCGCGGCCCGCACCTGCCCACCACCCGGCAGATCCCGGCGTTCAAGCTGATGCGCACCGGCGGCGCGTACTGGCGGGGGAGCGAGCAGAACCCGCAGCTACAGCGGATCTACGGCACCGCCTGGCCGACCCGGCAAGCCCAGGACGACTACCTGAAGATGCTCGCCGAGGCCGAGAAGCGTGATCACCGCAAGCTCGGTGCCGAGCTCGACCTGTTCTCCTTCCCGGCCGAGATCGGCAGCGGCCTCGCGGTCTTCCACCCCAAGGGCGGGATGATCAGGAAGGTCATGGAGGACTACTCGCGGCAGCGCCACGAGGAGGCTGGCTACGAGTTCGTGAACACCCCGCACATCACCAAGTCGACCCTGTTCGAGACCTCCGGTCACCTGCAGTGGTTCGCCGACGGGATGTTCCCGCCGATGGAGATGGAAGGCGCGAAGTACTACCTCAAGCCGATGAACTGCCCGTTCCACATCCTGATCTTCAAGGCGCGCGGGCGGTCTTACCGGGAGCTGCCGCTGCGGCTGTTCGAGTTCGGCTCCGTCTACCGGTACGAGAAGTCCGGCGTGGTGCACGGCCTGACCCGGGTGCGCGGCCTGACCATGGACGACGCGCATATCTTCTGCACCCGCGAGCAGGCCGGGGCAGAGATCAAGAGCCTGCTGTCGTTCGTGCTCGGCCTGCTCAGCGACTACGGGCTGAGTGACTTCTACCTGGAGCTGTCCACCCGGGGCGAGGCCAAGGAGAAGTTCGTCGGCACCGACGAGGACTGGGCGCACGCGACCGAGGCGCTGCGCGAGGCCGCGCAGGAGTCCGGGCTCGAGCTGGTCGACGATCCCGGCGGCGCCGCGTTCTACGGGCCGAAGATCTCGGTGCAGGCCAGGGACGCGATCGGGCGGACCTGGCAGCTGTCCACCATCCAGCTCGACTACAACGAGCCGAAGCGGTTCGGGATGGAATACCAGGCCGCGGACGGCTCGCGGCAGCAGCCGATCATGATCCACCGGGCGCTGTTCGGGTCGGTGGAGCGGTTCCTCGGCGTGCTGGTCGAGCACTACGCGGGGGCGTTCCCGCCCTGGCTGGCGCCGGTCCAGGCGGTCGGCATCCCGATCGCCGACGCGCACGCGGGGTACCTGGAGGGCGTCGTCGCCCGGCTGCGGGAGCGCGGGATCCGGGCCGAGGCCGACACCGGCGACGACCGGATGCAGAAGAAGATCAGGAACGCGCAGCGGCAGAAGATCCCGTACATGCTGCTGGCCGGCGACGACGACATCGCCGCGGGCGCGGTCTCCTTCCGGTACCGCAGCGGCGAGCAGAAGAACGGGGTGCCCGTCGACGACGCGATCACCGAGATCGCCGCCGCGGTCGCCGGGCGGATCCAGGTCTGAGCGGTCATGCCGAGTGCGGTAACTCCTCAGCCTGACCAGCCCGGCGAGGTTCCCCCGGCTGGCGTGCCCGCTGCCGCCGGCGAGCTCATCGAGCAGGACGGGGTCGGCCCGCCGGACGGGCTGCAGCGGCTGTGGATGCCGCACCGGATGGTCTACCTCACGGGCGAGGGCAAGCCGGCCGACGGGGGCGACGGCGAAGATTGCCCGTTCTGCCGTGTTCCCGGCTTGCCGGACTCCGACAGCCTCATCGTCGCGCGCGGCACGCTGGTCTATGCGGTGCTCAACCTCTACCCCTACAACAGCGGCCACCTGCTGATCTGCCCCTACCGGCACGTCGCCGACTACACCGGCCTGGACGGGCCGGAGACCGCCGAGCTCGGCGAGTTCACCAAGCGCGCCATGACGGCGGTGCGGGCGTGCTCCGGCCCGCACGGATTCAACATCGGGATGAACATGGGCTCCGTGGCCGGCGCCGGGATCGCGGCGCACCTGCACCAGCACGTGGTGCCGAGATGGGGCGGCGACATGAACTTCATGGCGGTGATCGGCCACACCAAGGTCCTGCCGCAGCTGCTGGCCGACACCCGCAAGCTGATCGCCGGCGCGTGGCCGGCCGGCCACGCCCGGCGGATCAGCCGGGCTTCGATGCCTCGGCGACCTTGTCGGCCAGATGGGACGGCAGCGGCTCGTACCGCAGGTACGTCCGGGTGAAGGACCCGGTCCCGTGCGACATCGATCGCAGGTCAATGGCGTAGCGCATGATCTCCAGTTCCGGTATCTCCGCCTTGACCAGCGTCCGGCCGCCGGGTACCGGCTCGGTGCCGAGCACCCGCCCGCGCCGCGAGGACAAGTCCGACATCACCGCGCCGACATAGTCGTCGGCGACCAGCACGGAGACCACGTCCACGGGTTCGAGGAGCAGCACCTGCGCGCGGTCGGCCGCGTCCCGCAGCGCTGCCTTGCCTGCCTTCTGGAAGGCCAGGTCCGAGGAGTCCACCGCGTGCGCCTTGCCGTCGTACAAGGTGACCCTGATATCCACCATCGGGTAGCCCGCCAGCACGCCGGCTTCCATCTGGGCGCGGACGCCCTTCTCGACCGACGGGATGAACTGCCGCGGCACCACCCCGCCGACGATCTTGTCGAGGAACTCCAGGCCCGAGCCGGACGGCCGCGGCTCCACCTCGATCCGGCAGATGGCGAACTCGCCGTGCCCGCCGGTCTGCTTCACGTTCCGGCCGAGCCCACGGGCCTTGCTGCCCATCGTCTCGCGCAGCGGCACCCGCAGCGGCATGGTCTCCACCGCCACGCCGTACCGGCTCGACAGCCGGTCGAGCAGCAGGTCCGCGTGCGCCTCGCCCATGCACCAGAGCACCAGCTGGCGGGTCTCGGCGTTGTTCTCCAGGCGCAGCGTCGGATCCTCGGCGACCAGCCTGGCCAGGGCCTGCGACATCTTGTCCTCGTCGGCCTTGGATTTCGCCGTGATCGCGATCGGCAGCAGCGGCTCCGGCATCGCCCACGGCTCCATCAGCAGCGGCAGGTCCTTGTCCGACAGCGAGTCGCCGGTCTCGGCGCTGCCGAGCTTGGCGACGGCGCAGATGTCCCCGGCAGTGCACAGCCCGACGGTGCGCTGCTGCTTGCCCAGCGGCGAGGTCAGCGCGCCGATCCGCTCGTCCTGGTCGTGATCGGCGTGGCCGTGCTCGGCCCGGCCGTGGCCGGACACGTGCACCACGCCGTCGGGCCGCAGGCTGCCGGAGAACACCCGGACCAGGCTGATCCGGCCGACGTAGGGGTCCGATGCCGTCTTGATCACCTCGGCCAGCAGCGGGCCGTCGGGGTCGCTGCGCAGGCTGGTCACCGGCTTGCCGTCCAGCGAGGTCACCGCGGGCAGCGGGTGCTCCTCAGGGGCTGGGAACGCCTCCGTCATCACCTCCAGCAGTTCCGCCAGGCCGATGCCGTGCGGGGCGGCGGCGGCGAGCACCGGGTAGAAGCTGCCGCGGGCGACCGCCTTCTCCAGGTCCTCGATGAGCACCTTGACGTCGATGTGCTCGTCATTGAGGTAGCGCTCCATCAGCGACTCGTCTTCGCTCTCCTGGATGATCGCCTCGATCAGCGTGCCGCGGGCCTCGGCCATCCGGCCGGCGTCCCCGGGATCGGGGTCGCTGTCCGCGCGGGTACCGGCGGAGTAGTCGTAGAACCGCTCGGACAGCAGGCCGAGCAGGCCCTTGACGCTGCCCTTGTCGTCGGTCACCGGCAGGTACAGCGGCGCGACCGAGTCGCCGAACGCGGCCCGGCAGGCGGCGAGCGCCTCGTCGAAATCGCCCCGCTGATGGTCGATCTTGGTGATCACGACCGCGCGGGGGGTGCCCACCGCGGCGCATTCCTCCCAGAGCATCTTGGTCAGGCCGTCGATGCGGTCGGCAGCCGACACGGTGAACAAGGCGGCGTCGGCAGCCCGCAGGCCCGCCCGCAGGTCGCCGGTGAAGTCGGCGTAGCCGGGCGTGTCCAGCAGGTTCACCTTCACCCCGGCGTGCAGGACCGGCGCGAGGGTGAGGTTAACCGAGCGCTGCTGCCGGACCTCGACCTCGTCGAAGTCGCTGACGGTGGTCCCGTCCTCGACGCGGCCGCCCCGCTGGATCGCGCCGGTATGCACCAGCAGGGCCTCGACCAGCGTCGTCTTGCCCGCACCTGAGTGGCCGACCAGCACGACATTGCGCACGCTGTCGGCCTGGCCGGCCGCGGGCGCTCTGCCCGCGGCTCCCGGGCTGCCTGTCCTATCGGCCATGGCCGTCGCCTCCTGTTTCATCCGCAGGTTGGATCGACGCGGCAGCCGCGACGGCCGTCGCACGACCAGCCTTTACCTCCCGGCCACCGGATCACAAGACCCCGGCCACACAATCACTGCCCTACCGGCCGGCAAGATCGCGCGGGCCCGGCCGCCAGTAGGATCAGACGGCCATGCTGAACGTGCTGCGACCAGCGATCGCCCGCCTGCTGACGCCCGTGGGGCGGGCGCTCGCCCGGACCCCGGTCACCCCGAACGCCGTGACGATTACCGGCACCCTCGGGGTTTCCGCTGGCGCGCTCGCGCTGTTCCCCACCGGCCACCTGTTCGCCGGGACATTGGTCTGCACCTTCTTCGCCTTCGCCGACATGCTGGACGGGACGCTGGCGCGGATCAAGGGCACCACCGGCGCCTGGGGGGCCTTCCTTGACTCCACGCTGGACCGGGTCGCTGACGCGTCGATCTTCGCGGGCATCGCCGCCTGGGCGGTGCTGAGCGGGCACAGCAGGCTGCTCGCCGGGCTGGCCGTGTTCTGCCTGGTGACCGGCGCGCTCGTGTCGTACGCGAAGGCGCGTGCGGAAGGCCTGGGCATCCGCTGCGACGTCGGCATCGCGGAGCGGCCGGAGCGGCTGGTGATCGGGCTGGTGGTGATCGGGCTGACCGGGCTTGGCGTGCCGTACGTGCTTCCCGTGGGACTCTGGGTGCTGGCGGTCCTGAGCACGGTCACGCTGGCGCAGCGGGTGCTTGCCGTCCGCCAGGCGACGGCCGGAGGAGGAAACGAATGCCCGGACTCAAAGACAGGCTGATCGACGCCGGATACGGCCTCGGCTGGTCCGTCGTGTGCCGCGCGCCCGAGTCCTGGGCGCGGTGGGCGTTCATGTCCGCCGCGGGCATCGCCTGGCGCCGCCAGGGCCCGCGGGTCCAGGTCCTGGAGGCCAACCTGCGACGGGTGCTCGGCGACGCGGCGGACGGCGGCGAGCTGCGGGCACTGTCGCGCGAGTCGATGCGCTCGTACGCCCGTTACTGGCTGGAGGTGTTCCGGCTGCCGGTAATCCCGACCAGCCGGCTCGTCGACGGCATGCAAGCCGAAGGGGACGTGCAGATCGCGTTCGACTACACCGCCGCCGGCCGCGGCGTCGTCTTCGCGCTGCCGCACATGGGCAACTGGGATCAGGCCGCCGCCTGGATTATCGCCAGCGGGGCGGGCTCGTTCACCACTGTTGCGGAGCGGCTGAAGCCGGAGTCCGTCTACGAGCGCTTCGTCGCGTTCCGCGAGAACCTCGGCATGGAAGTGCTGCCGGCCAGCGGCGGCAGCCGGCCGTTCGGCGTGCTGGCGCAGCGGCTGCGGGCCGGCAAGATCGTCTGCCTGCCCTGCGACCGGGACGTCACCGGCAACGGCATCGAGGTGGAATTCTTCGGCGAGAAGGCGCACATGATGGCCGGCCCCGCCGCGCTCGCCGTGCGGACGGGCGCGGCGCTGATCCCGGCCACGCTCTGGTTCACCGACGACGGCTGGGGGGTCCGCTTCCACGACGAGATCCCGGTGCCGGCCGACGGCGACAGGAAGCAGCAGACCGCGGCGATGACGCAGCAGATCGCGCGCGCCTTCGAGGACGGCATCAGCGCGCACCCGGCGGACTGGCACATGCTGCAGCGGCTGTTCGTGGACGACCTCGACGCTGACCGGCTGGCTGCCTCGGTCGCCGCCGCCAACGCCGCCGGGGACCCTGCCGCAGCCGCCGCACCTGCC
>OCZT010004127.1_pt1 | contig 14725 bp, 13 predicted proteins | sample 1539031 | NCBI WGS metagenome assembly OCZT01 (sample SAMEA3539308, study PRJEB22396) | soil metagenome | biome: tundra; feature: field; material: soil | place: USA | collected 2010-05 | depth 0.15 m
TTAATGATACGGCGACCACCGAGATCTACACTCTTTCCCTACACGACGCTCTTCCTATCTCTTTGAGCTGGCGGAAGAGCTGCAGGGCGTGGACGCGCACCGGCTCGGCGTTGCGCGGATCGATGCCGTAGCGATGCGCCGTGGCCAGCACACTCTCCCAGCGCTGGTGTTCGAATTGGCGGTGCACCAACGCACGGGCGTCTTTTGCGGCCAGCATCTGGGCGAGAATTCCGTCGCTCAGGCCAAGTGGCGAGTAACGGAATCCGGGCAGGGCGAAGGTGTCAAACAGCTCGGCAAAGACGGCAGCACCGGCGACGATGATCTCTGCGCGGCGGGGGCCGATGCCGGGAACGGCCTCGCGCTGGGCCAGCGTCATCTTGGCCAGTTTCGCGGCCAGTTTGCGCACTTCGCGGGCGGGGGCGATTCCGGCCAGGGGCGCGGGCTCGGCCGAACTGGTGGATGGCTTGGCCGGCTTTTTTGACGGCTTGGCCGGCTTGCTTGCAGCGCCGATGGCTGCGGAAAGCGCCGCGGCGGTGCCGGAGGTGGCGATTACGAGCGATACGCCTTCCGGGTTGATTCTGCGGCGCGCCCGGCGGAGTTCGCGGCCAATGAGCTGACGCATTTGCGCGAGGCCTTCAGGCGGGGCCGGATCGGAGGGAAGAAATTCTTCGGTGAGGCGGACTGCGCCGAGGGGGAGGCTGATGGTTTCCTTGATGCGCTTGCGGTCGGATAGGGTGATTTCGCAGCTGCCGCCGCCTAGGTCAATGAGGACAACGCGGCCTGCGCATCCCGGCTCGGCGGCAGTTACGCCGAGGTGGATGAGGCGGCCCTCTTCGAGGCCGGAGATCGTCTCCATGTTCCAGCCGGTTTCTGCCTTTACCCAGGCCTGGAAGGCGGGTGCGTTGCGGGCATCGCGCATGGCCGCAGTGGCGACGACGCGAATCTGGTCTACACCGTGCGCCTGCACCTGGCGCTGAAAGCGCTTGAGGGCGCGCAGAGTGGCGGCCATGGCTTCCGGCGAGATGAGGCCAGACTCGAAGACGCTCGCGCCAAGGCGGGTGACCTCGCGGTCCTGAACCAGCGTTTTCAACTGGTGCGCGACGACCCTGGCGATCTTGAGGCGGCAGGAATTGGAACCGATATCGATGGCGGCAAAGGTGGGCATGGGGTCCTGGGAAGCTGGGTGGAATGAAAAATGCCTCCTCGGCCAACATACACGAGCAACCGCAGTTCCCCGGCTCATTGCTCTTTGCGCGTCTGCCTTGCGCAACGCACGGCCAAACGCGGCTGATATCCTTGTCTCTACGGAAATTACAGCCATGACAAAAGATTTGACGACCTCTGTGCGCCCGCAGGCCGGGCCTTCTACCTTGGCGGTATGGGCGCTTCTGGCGGCCATTTTTGCCGCAGTGTATTTTGCCGCGCTGTTCACGCCGCCGCTGATGGACGACGTGGACTCCCTGCACGCCCAGGCTGCGCAGTATTTCTCAGAGGGCGGGGATTGGGTTACTGCCAAAGTCAATGGCATCCGCTACATAGAGAAGCCGCCTCTGCCTTACTGGACGGTGGCGGCGATGTTCCACATCTTTGGGCAGAACTCGTTTTCAGCCCACTTGCCCAACACCATTGCGATGATGGCGCTGGCATGGCTTGCATGGCTGTGGACGCGACGCTGCTGGGGGCCCCGGGCGGGGTTTTATGCCGCATTGGGCGTCCTGACGTCGATCGGGCCGTTTTTGTTTACCCGGTTCATTATTCCGGAGGCGGTGCTCAGCCTGCTGCTGCTGGCGACTCTCTATTGGCTGATTACGGGCCTGGAATGGAACCGGCCGGTGCGCATCTACGGGATGTGGATCGCGCTGGGCCTGGCGCTGCTGACCAAAGGGCTTATTGCGCCGGTGTTTTTTGTGGGCGCGGTGGTGCCCTACCTGCTGTTTACCGGGCAATGGCGACGCTGGCGCGACTTGAAGCCGTTTTCCGGGGGTCTGGCTTTTCTGGCGATCGTGGCGCCGTGGCATATTCTCTGCGGCCTGGCCAATCCCGACCAGGGACACGCGGTGGGGAACCATCCAACGTTTGGAAATGTGCACGGGTTCTTTTACTTCTACTTCATCAACGAACATGTGCTGCGGTTCTTCAGCTTGAGGTACCCGCACGACTACAACAAGCTGCCGCAGGTGATGTATTGGCTGCTGCACATGGTCTGGCTGTTTCCCTGGAGCCTGTTTCTGCCGGCGGTGGTTGCCGTGGCATGGAAGACGCGGCGCAACTGGATGCAGCACCTGAGGCCCGATGCCGGACAGACGGTGGATTTTTACCTGGACCTTGCCGCGCGTGAAGACGTGGCAAGCCGCATTCACGCGGTTAAATTCCGGGTGCGCTCCATTTGGCTGCTGAGCCTGTTTACGGGCTGGACGCTGCTGTTCTTCGCCATCTCGTCGAACCAGGAGTACTACACGTTCCCGGTGTGGGCGCCGCTGTTCATGCTGATTGCGGCGGTGGTGGCGGGGATCGAGGAGAGGCGCACGGCCGAAGGAAACCCCGAGGGCGCGCCGATGCTTTCGACGCGGTGGCTGACGGGGGCGCAGGCGGTGTTTGCGGTGATTGGCGTGCTGGTGGCCGTGGTGCTGGCGTGGGGGCTGTGGGTCTCGCGCGATATTCCATACGTCGATGACGTGGGCACACTGCTGGCACATCGCGCCGTGGCCGATTACACGCTGTCGATGTCGCACCTCTTCGACCTGACGGGGGCATCGTTTGCCGCTCTGCGGCTGCCTGCGATCATGGCCGCAATTACTCTGCTTATCGGGCCGGCGCTTTGCTGGGTTTTGCGCCTGAAGGGCAAGCATTTGAGCGCCACGGTGACGCTGGCGCTAACCTCGGCGGTCTTCCTGATCGCCGCGCACATCGCGTTTGCGCGGTTTGACCCCATGCTGGGGTCAAAGCGGCTGGCGGATACGATCATGGCCAAAGGCTCGCCCGCCGACACGTTCATCATCTACGGCGAGCAGTCAGAAGCGTCATCGGTCATCTTTTATACGCACAAGTTCCTCAACAAGCCCGCGATGCTGGTGTACCCGGCGTGCGGCCAGCACGGCGAAGGGTCGCCTTTGCTGTGGGGCTCCTGCTACCCCGACGCGCCGGATATCTTCCTGAGCGAAGAGAAACTGTCAGCGATCTGGGGAACCGGCAACCGCAAGTGGATTTTCGCCGAGGACATCCGACGGGCAAAGCTCGAGCAACTGTTGGGGAAGCGGCTTTACCCGGTGCAGTCGCTGGCCGACAAGGAACTTTGGACGGACCGGCCGCTGCCGTAGGACAATGATCCGGTAATTTCGGATATTGGAGTAGGCCCGCATGATCATCAGCAAAACGCCTTGCCGCCTGAGTTTTGCCGGAGGCGGAAGCGATCTGGCAAGCTATTATCGCGAGCACGGCGGAGCTGTGGTCAGCGCCACCATCGACAAGTACGTCTACCTTACGCTGCAAACCAAGTTCGACCACCACATCCGAATTGGTTACTCGCGCACCGAAGAGGTGGAGCGGGTGGATGACATTCAGCATCCGATTGTGCGGCGTTGCCTGAATCTGCTGGGACCGCGGCAGGGGGTGGAGATCACCTCGCATGCCGACATTCCTTCGCGAGGCAGCGGACTGGGCTCGTCAAGCTCGTTTACCGTGGGACTGCTGAATGGGCTCTATGCGTACCAGGGGCGGCATGCTTCTCCGCGGGATTTGGCCGAGCAGGCTTGCCACGTGGAGATCGATTTGTGCGGCGATCCCATCGGCAAGCAGGACCAGTATGCGGCGGCATTCGGCGGGCTGCGGATGTACATTTTTCATCCCGACGGCTCGGTGAGCGAGGAGCCGCTGATCTGCCGCCCGGAGACGCTGGAGCGGCTGCGCCACAACCTGCTGATGTACTTCACGGGGATTACGCGCAACGCGGGAGACATTCTCAAAGAACAAGGCCAGGTGCTGGGGCAGCAACCCGCGGCGATTGCGACCATGCATCGGATGGTGGAACATGCGCACGCGGTGCGGCACGAACTGGAGAACGACAATCCTTCGGGCGTTGGCGAGATACTGCACGAGAGCTGGATGCTGAAGCGCAGCCTGACCAGCAGCATCTCAAACCAGGCGATTGACGATTGCTACGAGATGGCGCGAGCGGCCGGCGCTACGGGCGGCAAGATTCTGGGCGCGGGCGGCGGAGGATTTTTGCTGCTTTACGTGCCGTTGGAACGGCAGGAGGCGGTGAAACGGGCGCTGAAGAATTTGCGGCAGATACCGTTTCGTTTTGAACGCGATGGAAGCAAGATTATTTTCTACAATCCAACCACGCTTGACCCTGAGCGCGAGGATGACGAGTGGAAACCCCCGGCAGGACTGGGCGTTCGGCACGGCGACGGAAAGGCTTAAACGGTGAAGGCAGTCATATTGGCTGGGGGAAAGGGCTCCCGGCTCGCCACGCTGAGCAAGGGATTGCCCAAGCCGCTGGTGCCGGTGGACGGCAAGCCGCTGCTGCAGCATCAACTGGAACTGCTGGCGCGCCACAAGGCGGAGCAGGTGACGGTGCTGTGCGGATACGGCGCGGCCGCGATCGCCGAATTTTGCGGCGACGGGTCGCGCTGGGGGCTGGACCTGAAGTGCATTGAAGAGACCCGCCCGATGGGGACGGCGGGAGCAGTGATCGCGGCGCTCGATCAACTGCCGGACGAGTTTCTTGTAACTTACGGCGACACTTTGATGGATGTTGATCTGCCGCGATTCTACGAAGCACACGCGGCCAGTGGAGCAGAGGCCACGCTCTTTCTGCATCCCAACGATCATCCGCAGGATTCCGATCTGGTTGAGTGCGACCTGAATGGGCGCATCACGGCGATTCACGGCTATCCGCATCCTGAGGGCGCCAACCTGCCCAACCAGGTGAATGCGGCGCTCTACGTAATCAGAGCTTCGGCACTGCGGGGATTCGCTGTTCCCGACGCGCCGCTGGACTTTGCCAAGCACGTGTTTCCGCGCCTGCTTGCGGATGGGGTTCATCTGAACGGATACCGCAGCCCGGAGTACATCAAGGATGCGGGCACTCCGGAGCGGCTGGAACGGGTGGAGGCGGACGTGCGCTCGGGATTGGTGGCTCGCAGCAGTTTGGCGGTAAAGCGGCCGGCTGTGTTTCTCGATCGCGATGGGACCATCAACAAAGAGATCCAATACCTGACCCGCCCGGAAGAAATCAAGTTGATTCCCGGCGCGGCTGAGGCGATACGGCTTTTGCGCGAGGCGGGCTATCGCATCGCCGTTGTCACAAATCAGCCGGTGATTGCACGCGGCGATTGCACAGCGGAACAGCTCATGCACATTCACGACTATATGGAGATGGAACTGAGCCGCGAGGGCGCATTTATCGACCGCATCTACTACTGCCCGCATCATCCCGACAAGGGGTTTGAAGGTGAACGCGCGGAGTTGAAATTCGACTGCGAATGCCGCAAGCCCGGCGGCGGCATGGTGTGGCAGGCGGAGCGCGAGTTGAATCTGGATTTGCCTGCGAGTTGGCTTATCGGCGACCGCACCGGCGACGTGCAAACGGCGCACAACTGCGGCATGCGGGCGGTGCTGCTCGAGACGGGAATGGGAGGGCGCGATCAACGCTATGACGCCGCCCCGGATTATGTGTTTGGCGACCTGCTGACGGCGGCGCGATTCATCGCGCAACGGAACGCCGGGGCAAAGGTAAAATAAAAACAATGCATCTCTTCGCAATTCTACTGGCGGCGGTTGCGGCCATCGGGACGATTTCCTCCTCGGTGTTTCTGGCCCTGGCGTTGATCGGGTCGCGGGTGTTTCATCGCATTGCGCGCCAGCAGCGCAGGTTTGAAGCCACCCTCAGCGACGAGCAACTTCCCTTCGTCTCGCAGTTGAAGCCGCTGCACGGGCTCGAACCGCAGCTTGAAGAAAATCTTGAAAGCTTCTTCGCCCAGGATTATCCGCAGTTTGAAGTGCTGTTCGCAGTTGATCGCGAAGATGATGAAGCCGCCGCTGTGGCGCACAGAGTAATGACGCGGTACCCGGAGCGGGATTCGCGGATCGTGGTGAACGGCGAGCCGCCGTGGCCCAATCCTCCGGCGTATTCGTTCTTCTGCATGGCAAAGGAAGCGCGCGGCGAGATCCTTGTCACCAGCGACAGCGATGTTTTTGTGGACGGCAATTACCTGCGCGAGGTGGTTCCGCCGCTGCTTGACGAGAAGACAGGAATGCTGACCTGCGTCTATCGCGGCCTGAATACCGGCGGCTTCTGGTCGCTGATGGATTCCATTGGCATGAGCGTGGAGATGACGGCCGGGGTGCTGATTGCGAACTGGATGGAAGGCATGAAGTTTGGCCTTGGCCCGACGATCGTGGTGCGGCGCGATGCGCTGAAGGCTATCGGCGGTTACCCGGCCATCGGCGATTACTTCTCCAACGACTTTGTGATCGGGAGCTTCATTGCCGCGCAGGGCTTCAACATTGCGCTCTCCAGGCACATTATTTCTCACGTCGTTCCACCCATGACATTCAAGAAGGCGTGGCGGCGCCAAGTTCGCTGGGCTGCGGGAACACGGAGATCACGGCCATGGGGGCACCTGGGATCGGGTTTGGTCTATGCGGTTCCTGGCGGCATCTTCGCCCTTGTGGCGGGAATCATGCTGGGCCACGCCTGGATTGGCGCGGCAGTGCTGTGCTGGGCGGTGCTCAATCGCAGCATTGAAGCGCTGGTGATTGGCTGGGGAGTTACCGGGGACCGCGAATGCCTGCGGCGTCCTTGGCTGTTTGCGGTGCGCGACCTGCTTGGCTTTGCCGTGTGGGTGGCCAGCTACATCACGCGAAAAATCACATGGCGGCGCAACGGGACTTTCGAACTGGTCAAGGATGGACGGGTCACGCGGACAGGATAGAGTGCACGATGAAACAGCCGGCTTCAGCTCGATGGGCCGGCCGGGAGCCTTAAGAAATCGCAAGCGAAAGACGGCCAGGCGGCGATGGCAGTAAAGACCCGCATTGGCACACCACTCTTTGGGTTCTTCTAACAATGTCCAAAGCGCCTTGGCTTGCTCAATGTGCGCTGGACAGGGCTTTAAGACAGATCACGCCACAATGACATTTGGCCATACCATTTGGGTCACTCTCGGTGCGTCTGCAATTTTTGGAGTGGCCACCTCGACCGTCTATTGCCTGATGGTTGCGGCCGGCGCCGGCCGCTTTCGCCGGCGCGCGGCTGCGATTGCGGCGGACGCCTTTCTGCCTCCGGTGAGCGTGCTCAAGGCAGTGCACGGCGACGAGCCGGACCTGGAGCTGAACCTTTCGAGCTTCTTCGAGCAGGACTATCCGGAATACGAGATTCTGTTTTGCGCGCGTCACGACTCCGACCTGGGCCTGGCTGCGGCGCGGCGAGTTGCGGCACGCTTTCCGCATGTCAAGACGCGCATCCTTAACTGCGGCGAACCGCCGTGGCCGAACGCGCGGACGTATTCATTGGAGACGATGCGCCGCGAGGCACGCTATCCCATCCTGGTTACCTCTGACAGCGATGTCCGCGTGGGGCCGGATTACATTCGCTCGGTGGTTCAGCCGCTGCGGGACCCCAAGGTGGGGCTCGTCACTTGCCTCTATCGCGGCGTCACCCGGTTCGGACTATGGGCGCAGCTTGAGGCCATGGGCATGTCAGTGGAGATGACCAGCGGCGTGCTGGTGGCCGAAATGCTCGAAGGGATGCGCTTCGCGCTGGGCCCGTCGATGGTGATGCGCCAAAGCACGGTGGAGAAGATCGGCGGATTTGAAAGGGTAGCGCAGTATTACGCCGACGACTTTGTGCTGGGCAACTTTACGGCGGCGGCCGGGGAAAAGGTTGTGCTGTCGTCGTATGTAGTCGAGCATCATGTGTTGAATTCCACATTCAAAGGCAGCATTGCACATCAGCAGGACTGGGCCACCAGCACGCGCTTCTCGCGCCCCAGGGGACACGCGGGCGAGGTGCTCACTTACGGCGTTCCGTTTGGACTGCTGGCACTGGCCGCGTTCGGCCTGCAAGGTCATGGGGCGCTGGGCCTGGCGCTCTTCGCATATACACTCGTCGCCCGGGTGCTGCTCTGCCTGATGGTAGCGGGTTGCGTAGTGCACGACCGCGCCGCGGTGCGCCGAGCGTGGCTTTACCCGCTGCGCGACTTGATGGGCTTTGTCTTTTGGGCGAGAAGTTACCTTGCCGGCGGGCGCGTACGCTACCGCGGAGAGCGGTACGAATTGTTATCCAAGGGCAAGCTGCGCAAACTGGCGCGGTGAGCGGCGGCGTCACGGCTTGCGGTTGTTGGTGGTTGACTTGGCGACCACCGTGGGCTTGCGCAAGGGCACAATGGCTGCGCCGCCGCCCGGGGCGGCCTGCTGGAAGCGCGCAAGCATCTCCGTGCGCACGTATTCGACAAAGCTCTGCATCTGCCGGTTCATCTCTTCCATGCGCTCCCGCATCTGCAGGATGATGGCGATGCCGGCGATGTTGACGCCGAGGTCTCGGGCAAGGTTGAGGATGAACTCGAGGCGCTCCAGATCCTCGTCGGTGTAGAGGCGCGTGTTGCCCTCGGTGCGCGACGGCTTCAGCAGCCCCTCGCGCTCATAGAGGCGCAGGGTCTGCGGATGAATTTCGTACATCTCGGCTACCGCCGAGATCATATACGCGCCTTTGGACTTACGTTTTGCAGCCATACGATTTCTCGAATCAGATTACAACGTTCTCTTTTCCTTGTTCCTGCCGTGATTAAATCTTCTCGAACAGCGCCACTCGCGGGTCCTGGCTGTTCAGCTTGGCCAGTTCGCGCATGATCTCCTTGCTGCGCTCGTCCTGGAGGGCGGGCACCACTACTTCGACGGTCACGATCTGGTCGCCGCGCTTTTCAGGAGTCTGCGCGTTTTCGACGCCGCGTTCCCTCATGCGGAGCTTTTGGCCGCTTTGGGTACCGGGGGGAATCTTCAATTGCGCGCGGCCTTCGATGGTGGGCACATCCACCTTGGCGCCCAGCGAGGCCTCGGGAACGGTCACCGGAACCGTCAACAATATGTCGTCGCCGGAGCGGGTGAAGACCGGGTGCGTGCCGGTGCGGACAATGAGGAACAGGTCGCCGGCCGGGCCGCCGTTCAGTCCGGCGTTGCCCTTTCCTTGTAAACGAATCCTCTGGCCGTCGCGGGTGCCTGCCTTGATGCGGAACTCGACCGGCTCCGACTTGGTGACCACGCCTTCACCGTGACACGTGGTGCATGTATTTGAAATCCGCCCTGTCCCGTTGCAGCGCGGGCAGGGAATATTGAACTTCATCCTGCCGCCCATCTGCGTAACCTGGCCGGTGCCGTTGCATTCGGGACACTGCATCACGCCGCCGGTCTGCGCCTGGCCGTGGCAGGTGGGGCAAACCTCCTGGCGGTTGATCTGAATGCGCGCCTGGCCGCCGCGAATGGCGGTCCAAAAGTCTACCGTGGCCTGGTATTCAAGATCGGTGCCCGGCTGTGGCCCGCGCGGGCGCTGCGGCTGCTGCTGCTGGCCGGAGAAGATGCCGGAAAAAATATCCTTGAAGCTGCCCCACGATTGCGAACCCGCCCCGGCCTGCTGGCCATGCGGGTAACCGGGCCCGCTCTGAAAGCCGGAGAAGTCAAAGCCGTCAAAGTCCACCGGGGCGCGCCCGCCTGCGCCCTGCTGCCGCGCATAAGCCTCGGCCGTGGCAGGGTCAATCTGGTCGGAGTAGAAGCCCACCTGGTCATAGACCTTGCGCTTCTTCTCGTCGCTCAGCACGTCGTTGGCCTCGGAGATCTCTTTGAACTTCTCCTCGGCTTTTTTGTCGTTGGGATTCACGTCCGGGTGGAATTTGCGCGCGGCCTTGCGGAAGGCCTTGCGAATCTCCTCCGGCGTGGCCATCTTCTTGACGCCGAGCGTGGCGTAGTAGTCCTTGTTGTGGGTGGTGGGCATGGTTTCTGGACTCGATCTCCGGTTATCCCTAACTGCGGGTCGCTACTTCCCTTGCAATTCCACTGGTCATCCCTTATCTCTCTATCCTAGAGAGTGCTAATGCTTTGTTGCCTCCGGCGACAGCCCGCAGCTTCAACCTGTGCGGGGATGTGCCAGCACAAGGCAGCTCTCCTCCCCGTCATCGAAAGCTTGCATGCGCGCGGCAGCGTTGCGCAGAACGAAATCAACACGCGTGGTGGTGCAGTTACCAATACGCAGCCAGATCACTTTGGGCGGGCTGCCGAGCAGGGAACTTCTCTGCGAAAAATCGGAATCCTTGGAGACAATAGCGAACCCATTTTCCTGCGCATACTGCCACACCTCGACATCCGACGCCCCGCGCAGCCCGCAGTTCCTTAGGTGAACCGAGCCTGGGTAGAGGTCAGAGAGTGCCGTCGCCAAGCGAGGCGCCAGATTTTCGTCGAATATCAGCTTCAAAGCGGGACGATCTCAAGTCTGCGTTCTGCATCTGCAGCGTATGCCAGGCATGCCCGAATGTCGGTCTCGGAAAGGTCGGGAAAGTCGGCCAAAATTTCTCCCTGACTCATGCCCGCGGCCATGTATCCCAGAACATCGTAGACGGTAATACGCAGCCCGCGAATGCAGGGCTTGCCGCTGCGCTTGCCCGGTTCAATCGTTATGATCTGTGAGTAATCCATCTGCGTCTCCGCCGTATCTGTGTTGAGGCTATTCTAGGCGCGGTTTGCGGGGTGAGCAAAGAGAGCGCTTCCACGTTTCAACGAGAGAGTTCCTCAGGGTTTCCCGTCCCTTGTCGCAATTTGCTGCTTTTGCGCCGGGGGTACGAGTGTTTGATACATGGCGCTGACCTTCGCTGGCTGAACAATGAGGACCTCGACGATCAAGTTGACCAACGCAAAAAACTTCTCGATGTGATCTTTGTTGTCCTCAATTTCGATCTGGCCAGGATGCACTGCATTGTTACCGACGACCCTTACGAGATCTAGCGACTGTTTAATCTGCTCGGACAAGCCGTTCCTTACAAGCGAGCCAATGTCCGCGTTTAGGTCCTTGCCCGGCAATCCCTTCTCTTTGCAAATCATCTGGATCGCAAGTCGCAAAAGCGCGGCAGCTGCGCGTGGTGAAAGTGGAAAAACCTGTCGCGCCTCTTCGTAGACGGCCCTAACCTCTGCTGGGCAACCGTCAGTTGGCTCCGGGATGCCTGATTTTATTGGCCAAACCAGGTTTTGACCTTTCCAAAAGCAATATTCATTACAACGCAGACACGAACACGTGACCCACTCATAGACGTTCTCATAGCCGTTGGTTCTGTTGATTTGACGCCATTCGTGTTGAGAAAAACAGTTGCAATGCGGGCAGGTAAACGATCCCTGCTGAAATGCTGGCTTCGCGTATCCGACAATGGTCATCCAGCAGCCTCCCAAATGCCGCAATTCGGTCGCTAATTTCAAAATCCAAAAAGGCGGTAGGGCTCGACCCTACCGCCATCAGATCGCCTGGATGGACAGTCCTACTTCTTGTCTTCCACGTCCACATACTCAGCGTCGATTACGCCTTCGTCTTTCTTCTGCTCTGGTGCGGGTTCGCCTGCCCCAGGAACTGGGCCAGACGCGGCTTGCGCCGCATTAGCTTTGTAAAGCACCTCGGCCAGTTTGTGGCTGGCGTGGGTGAGTTTCTCGTGCTGCGCCTTCAACTCGGCTGAAGTCGGCGTGCCTTCGAGCAGCTTCTTTGACTCGGCCAGGACCGATTCGACTTCGGTCTTGTCCGCTGCCTGCACTTTCTCGCCGGACTCCTTGAGCATCTTGTCGATGTTGTAGACGAGGCCGTCGAGGGCATTGCGCGTTTCAATCTCCTCGCGCTTTTCCTTGTCCTCGGCGGAGTGCGCCTCGGCTTCCTTGGCCATCTTCTCGACTTCGTCCTTGCTGAGGCCGGAGCTCGAAGTAATGGTGATGCGCGTATCCTTGCCGGTGGCGTTGTCCTTCGCCGTGACATTCAGAATGCCGTTGGCGTCGATGTCAAACGTCACTTCGATCTGCGGAATGCCGCGCGGCGCCGGGGGAAGGCCGCCCAATTTGAACTTGCCCAGGGTGCGGTTTTGCGCCGCCAGCGGGCGTTCGCCTTGCAGCACGTGGACCTCAACCTCAGTCTGCGAATCCGCCGCGGTCGAAAACGTCTCCGTCTTCTTGGTGGGGATGGTGGTGTTGCGCGGGATCATCGGCGTTGCGACGCCGCCCAGCGTTTCTATTGCCAATGTTAAAGGCGTTACGTCGAGCAGCAGAAGGTCCTTGACCTCACCGGCAAGTACGCCCGCCTGGACGGCAGCGCCGATCGCAACCACTTCGTCCGGGTTGACGCTGCGATTGGGTTCGCGGCCAAACATCTTCTTGACCATTTCCTGAATCTTGGGCATGCGCGTCTGGCCGCCTACCAACACCACCTCGTGGATCTGGCTGGCGGTTACGCCGGCGTCTGCCATGGCCTTCTTGCACGGCTCCAGCGAACGGTCCAGAAGGTCTTCAACCAGTTGCTCCAGCTTGGCGCGCGTGAGCTTGCGAACCAGGTGCTTGGGGCCGGTGGCGTCCGCGGTGACAAAGGGCAAGTTGATCTCTGTCTCGATGGTTGTCGAGAGCTCGATCTTGGCCTTTTCGGCGGCATCCCTTAGGCGCTGGAGGGCCATTTCGTTGCCCTTGGACGCGAGGTCGAGCCCCTGCTCCTGCTTGAACTCGGCGATGAGCCACTCGACGATGCGCTGGTCGAGGTTGTCGCCGCCCAGGTGAGTGTCGCCGTTGGTGGACTTGACCTCGATGACGCCTTCGCCGACTTCGAGGATGGAAATATCGAAGGTGCCGCCGCCGAAGTCGTAGACGGCGATGGTCTCGTCCTTTTTCTTGTCGAGGCCATAGGCCAAGGCAGCCGCGGTGGGCTCGTTGACGATGCGCTTGACGTCGAGGCCGGCGATTTTGCCTGCATCCTTGGTGGCCTGGCGCTGGGCGTCGTTGAAGTAGGCCGGAACGGTGATCACGGCCTCGGTAACGGTCTCGCCCAGGTAGGCCTCGGCGGACTTCTTGAGCTTTTGCAGGATCATGGCCGAGATTTCGGGAGGGGTGTACTCCTTGCCCTGGGCCAGAACGCCCACGTGGTCGCCCTGCTGGGTGACCTTGAAGGGGACCATCTTCATCTCGTCGTTGACTTCGTTGTAGCGGCGGCCCATGAAGCGCTTGATGGAGAAGATGGTGTTCTCGGGGTTGGTGATGGCCTGGCGCTTTGCGACCTGGCCGACTAGCCGCTCGCCGCTCTTGGAGAATGCGACGATGGAGGGGGTGGTGCGCGAGCCCTCCTCATTGGGGATGACTTTGGGCTCTCCGCCCTCGAGGACGGCGACGCACGAATTGGTGGTGCCGAGGTCGATACCGATGATTTTTGCCATAGTTTCCTGCCTGCCTTGAGATAATTTCCGACTCTGCAAGGATGCCATGGTGAGCGAGTTGTTGTCAAGAATTCTTGACTGCATCTCCATAAACTATCCAACAGAAGCGCCCTACTTTCGACGTACATTTGTTGTCCCGTCTATGGTGGAACACATATAACTGTTTTATTTTATTGTACTTACGTAATTTTCCCCTGGAATCTAACCCAGCCACTCATCACTTCCGCCGCCTTCGGCAACTGGGTGTGTACTAGGCGATTCTCCGCCTAATACGCAACAGTAATCGCCAGGGCCATGCGTATGGCCACGGAATCTTCAGGGTCTTCTTGAACTCGGCCTCGTCAAGCGAACCCAGCATGCGCGTTCCCAGCTCCGGTTCGGTGGCATGCAGGCAAAACTGCGCGGCGGCAATGCCGATATCCATTCGATAAAACGGCCTCCTTTTCATCCAGCCAACCACCCGCGTCAGCAAGGAATGTTTTTCCAGGGTCAGCACGGCAATCGCCGGCGCTTCCGCCGCGAACTGATTCAACGAGAAGGTCTTGCTGAAGGTCGCCCGGGCCACCCGGTCCTTGATCTCCGTGTCATCCACCAGGATCAAATTCCATGACTGCGCATTGCTTACCGAGGGAGCCGGGCGCACCGCTTCGAAGAGCACGCCACGACAAGCGTCAGGAGTATACTGGCTCGCAGAAAAAGAAAAGGAACAACGTATGAACAATAATCGAGGAATGAAGGCGTTCTTTATCCTCCTTGGCCTTCTGCTCATGAGCTTTTCAACCGGGATCTTTGGCCAGGCTGTTTCAGATGAAGCAAGACGGCATTTCGACCGCGGCATGGCTGCTGTTGAAATGGCAAAGTCACCGGATGATTATGCCCCGGCGATCATGGAGTTCAAGCAGGCTGTAAGTCTTGCGCCGAATTGGCCGGATGCGTACTACAACCTCGGAAAGGCGCAGGAGAAAGCAGGACAATACAGTGATGCGATAACAAGTTTGAGGCAATTCCTCGTAGTCGCTCCAAATGCTAACGAGGCTGAAGCGGTAAAGACCCTTATCAATAAGCTGGAATATAAGAACGAACAGGAAGAAAAGTACCAAAACGTCTATAACATCATGACATCGGACCCATCTGCAAGAAAACAAATTGAACGGAAAGTATTGAGCGGGGAGTTCGGCGAGCGTGGGCTAGTACCATGACCGCATGTATAGGTAACCGATCTAGACACTTGCAGGATGCCATTTCTGGCTGTATAGCTGAGGTATGGGCAGAGGCAAGCGACTTCAGATTGA
>OCZT010004128.1_pt1 | contig 14724 bp, 16 predicted proteins | sample 1539031 | NCBI WGS metagenome assembly OCZT01 (sample SAMEA3539308, study PRJEB22396) | soil metagenome | biome: tundra; feature: field; material: soil | place: USA | collected 2010-05 | depth 0.15 m
GTTCACCCCAAAGATGTCCGCGATTGCCAGCTACGGCAATTATTCGAGGTCCCCTTATGCCGAGAAGTGGCGTTCGCCGCACCTTTGTGTACCGAGAACCTCATCCGGCGATAATTTCAGTTTTGGCCGGTCCAAGTGATTTGTTAACCATACAGATCGACAATGAATTGGGTGCGGCCGAGTCCAGCTGTGCGGCGTTGGTCGTTGCCGGACGCGGTCCCTCGGTCGGAGCTCCCGAGGAACGTGATCGCGCGCCAATTCTGCGGACAGTTTGAACTTGCCGTCAAATTCAGCAGGTTTCAAGCAAAAGCGAGCCGCTGCACCAGGCAGCACTCTTGCGGGCCTCATGGTTGAGGGAGGCGACGCGCGGTTGCATTTGATTCACAATACTCATCTAAACGGTTATGGGTGCCAGCCCTGGCCACGACCGCAGGAAATAAGCTTCTCGTCGACAACTGCCAGCACCATCTCGCAGCCGGCATATTTCGCCGCTGATGCCGCATTCCAAATCCTATCCAACTCCGATAGTCGGAGACCGTTGAGGCATGTTTTTGAAGAGCTCGTTGAGAAAGTGAGACAAGATATCAAGGCGCTCCTTGAGCTAGACGCCGCAGCCGAAGTTGTCCTCTCGCCATCAGGCACGGATTCGGAACTGCACGCCTTTTCTTGACAAATTGTGCTCTGCAAAAGCCGATCACAAGCGTGATTGTGGTGTCAGATGAGACCGGAAGTGGCGTTAACCTCGCAGCATCTGGTCGCCACTTCGACTCGATCACGTCAGGAGGGCGGCGAGTTGTTAAGGGCGAACCAATCGTGGGCCTCGCGACGCAGGCACTGAGTGTCTCAGTTTCCGCGCGTAACAGGAACGGTCATGCGCGGCCGAGAACCGAGATCGATGAGGATGTTCACCGGTGTGTTGCCAAGGCAATTGACGGAGGTTGTGGTGTGGCACTCCACGTCATGGACCATTCAAAAACCGGCGTCTGTCATCCTAGCCAGGAGTGTCTCCTCGAAATAGTTTCGACCTATAGAAATTCGGTTCAGATCATTGTCGATGCTTGTCAGACTCGCCTGAGCCAAAATCGTTTGAAATGGTACCTCGACCAGGAATGCATGATTTTGGTTACGGGTTCAAAATTCTTTACCGGCCCTCCATTCAGTGGAGCGCTCATCGTTCCGGGAAGCATATCGGCACGCATGGGACAGGTTAGCAAATTTCCTGACGGTTTGGCGGACTACACGTCGCAATTCGATTGGCCTAGAGCGTGGGGAGCCGTAAGGTCCAAGCTGGCGACATCGATGAACCTTGGTCAAATATTGAGATGGATTGCTGCGATCGAAGAGATGCGTACATACTTCGAAGTGCCGGAGTTGCTAAGAAAGATTGCACTACGAGAATCTGCAGCCGCCATTTCACGATCCATCGATCGGTATCCAAACCTACAATTGTTGCCAGCAGTTAATACGCCATCGACGAATGAAGAAGACGCCGATGAATTTGAGACGCAAACAATCTATCCCTTCCTCGTTATGCGGGGCAATCGACCGTTTTCCTTAACCGAAAGCAGAATACTTTATCGAATGCTTAACGAAGACATTTCGGGTCTTCTACGGGCACGAGGCATCACCGATAGGTCTGAACTGGCTGCGCAATTGTGCCATATCGGACAGCCGGTAGCGGTCTCAGACGGCGCTGGTGGCTTTGCCGGCGCACTGCGGCTTAGCGTCGACGCCCGTATGGTTTCCCGATGCTGGTCTAATACGGGGGGATTCCTTGGAGCCGACAAAGCACTGCAGTCGTTCAATCAAGTACGAATTGTATTGGACAAGCTTCAACTACTTTTGGAGCACTTTGCTAAAATCAAAAATGAGTTCGATCCATCTTGTTCAATCTAGCGACGGGCGTACCGCAATGTGGCACGTAATCAGGGATTGACGATCGTCATATTCGCTTGCTCGAAATAGCTATGTCGGCAGTCGACAGAATCCTTGAGGAGGCACATCAAGCGCGGCATTAAATTTCGATGATAAGTTTTGGAACGCGATCAAAGCCGTTAGTTCAACTATCGTGTCGTCATCCCATTGCTGCTTGAGTCGGGCGCGCAAGTTTTCATCGACTCCGCGGCTATCGATAGTCATTGCCTCAGAAAATTCCAGAGCTAAGCATTCCTCGGGTTCGAAAAGTGTGTTATCGCGCCAGTTACTGATGGCGACTACCTTCTCCATCGAAACCCCACGTTTGGCTAGCGTTGCTGAGTTGATGTCAACGCAAAAGGCGCAGTGATTGATTTGTGAGACACGTACGGTGACAAGAGACCGCAACGCTGGCGCAATAGGTGAGAACCTGCGATCTAAAGCGCCATAAAGTAGCGCCAAGGCTGCGTACACCCATGGCGATCGGCCCCACAGCAAACCAGGATTAAGGATGTGGCCATAGGTCCGTTGCTGCTTCCAGAAAAAGAGCCTTATGAACCAAGGGTATTGAGAGAGGGGCTTGGCAGCAATGGTGGACATGATTGATCCAATCCGATGGAACTAAATCATCGAGAAAATTAGAGAAAGTTACACAGGTACCCTTTCCGAAGATTACAAGCCACGCGACGTAACCTCTGTAATACTCAGCCCTCCGTGCCTTTTGCGAATCGGGATCGCCGCAAGTGAAAGAGCTGTAATTACGATGATGGCGAAAAGAAATATCGGAGTGAGTATAGAGCCTATCGAGAAACTCTCTCCTTGATCGAGGAAGGCCAGCCGCAAACAGCAAATATATCGTTTTGCCGAGAAAAATATCAAAGAAAATACTTTTAGGAAACGCATACGTTCGTAATTTACACCTAAAAAAGCCGCGACTAGATTGCCAATAAAAATGGAAATAGCGGTACGCAACGCACCGGTCAACGCGGACAAAGTCCTCAGTACACACAGCGCCATGTAACGCATCATTTAGGAACTATTCCGCCGCCTCTGAATTTATTGAGAGACCATGCGGTTGCGCGGCTACTGAGCAGCTCGCTCCGCCAAGAACACAGAAACGCGCGCAGTGCGGATGATTTAGGGCTATCCGCTTACTAGCATTTTGCAACGTAGATCCGAGTTCAAAATCCTTTTCATAGGGCAGGAGCGTGCAGGCGACGACGGCAGGACGATCGCTCCCCTTCCGTTTCACTATCATTCGCGAACGCGAACACATGACGTCAGTTGGCGACTTTCCGAGGATATCCCAACAACGACTGGTAATCTCCGGAATATCAATTTGCGCATCCATTTCCGGAAAAAGGACAAGCCGCATGGGGTCGTTTGCATCGATAGCGATGGAATGCCGCGCAAACAACAAGGCATAGCCTGACCGTACCGCCGCCATGTCCTCTCGCCACATTGTGCGGCCGGCGACGCTCACATTGAATCCGTTTCGGGCAAGCCAAATCAAGCCGCTAAGCGTCTTATCGAAGGTATCGGGACCTCGTTCGTCTTCATGACGGTCTGGCGTATAGTGATCCAGCGATACGCGGATCTTCAAACGGCTTCCACCGCTTGATTTAAGATCCAGGAGCGCCCGCTTCAGGCGCTGCATTGGCAGCATGGCGTTGGTAAGCACCAGCACTTCGAAGCTGCGATCGAGACAATCCGTGATCATTCCAACTATCGCAGGATTCATGAACGGCTCGCCGCCGGTGAATCCGATCTCTCGGGTTGGGTAGCCGTCCCGCGCAATTTCCTCAAGGTAGCTGAGCGCTTCGCCGCGATTGAGATAAACAAGACGGTCGTCCTTCGGCCCGGATTCGATGTAACAGTTTCTGCATTCAATATTGCAGAGCGTGCCGGTGTTTAGCCACAGTGTTTCCAATTTTTGCAGTTCGACGGTAGCTCTCGGCTGACCATCTGCGGTTACTCGGGGATCCTTGAACTTTTGCTTGGAGAGACGCGGCAAACCATCACGTTCGTCCTGCGGCCATAGTGTGACTGTGACAGCAGGTAATCTTGATTTTGACGCCGACGGATAGGACCAGAAGATCGAGCCTTCGCCGAACGGAACGCCCCGCTCTCTGATCTCGGTCGCAGGCAATATATCGCAGTTTGGCCAAAGCCCGGTCTCAAGCGCGATCGCATATTCGTTCGGCAATCCGGCAGCCCGCATTTTGGCAGCGGCCGCGGCATGGTCATAGCTTATCGCGCGATGTTGAATTTCCAGACCTCCGTCAACCGGCATAAGGATGCTGAACCAGACTCTTTTCGTTCCATCATTCGCCGGCAACCCAACCGCGCCGGAATTGTGCCACAGGCGGCCCGCAACGGATTGGGAGAACGGCAAGCCACAGTGCCCTCCTATGACGCCGTCGACCTCGGCGTGGTCGAACTGGAAGGCTTTTGCCTTCGCACTCGTCGATGCGAATATGAATTGATTGATCTGCTGCATACCGCCGTGCACGACCGCCAGCCGTGCTCCGCCGATCTGAAGATCGATACGTCGCGGTAGCGTGGCCATCCAATTGCGCGATTCAGAGGAAATCTGTCGATCAGCGTGCGCAAACCAGGCAGAGGAAAGGCGCTGACAGGAACTGCCATCCGGAAAGCCACAACCGCAGTCCGCCTTGGCGGCTGCAAGGCTTTCCTCGCAATTTCCCATTACGACATGATCGGCGGTATCGCGCACCAATTTGACACAAGCTTCAGCATCGGCTCCGTATGCAACGATATCACCTGTGCAGATGCGATGACTTGCAGGTATGCCAAGTCGCTCAATTAATTGAATTAGAGCGGAGGTTGCTTCGAAATTGCTGTAACAGCCGCCAAAAATCGCGATTGGCGCATCGAAGCGGATAAGTGGTATTTCAGCTTTCATAGGCCGTCTTTTTATTCATCTGGTCTGGATCGGCTGACCGGCAATATCGCCGTTTCCGGCAACTTGTCCGTCATTATTTTTATTTGTGGAGATTGGCTTACCCTTCGACGCTTTTTCTTTCAAAGCGCGAGCGGACGACGAGCGCGAGAAGGGACAGGGCGGAAAGTCCGACAAGTGCGGCAATAATCGTCGGCGTAAACACGGACCTGACCGAAAGCTCTGAGCCGCGATCGAGAACGTCTCCAAGTCCGGCGCCCGAAAGCGAATAAACAATGCTCCCAGGCATTATACCGAAGAATGTCGTAAGCAGATATGTCGGCAGCCTGACGCCGACAACGGCCGCTGCGAGATTCACAAAGAAAAACGGAAACAGGGGAATGAAACGCATTACCAGGAGGTAAGACCAAGCATTCCTGCGAATACCAGCGACAAGTTGCGGATACTGATCGCTGACTTTGGCTAACGCACGATCGCCGAATAGCGTTCGAGCAAACAAAAATACAATTGTGGCGCCAGTCGTTGCCCCGACTGAAATGAGCATTGTCCCAAATATAGCACCGAACAGAAAGCCACCAGTCAGCGAGAGCAGTGCAGCGCCCGGCAAAGATAATGCAGTTGCTGCAATATAAATTGCAACATATCCGATCGAGGCAAGAACCGTGTTGGCCGCAACCCACTCCGTCAGATCGCCGCGATACACGCGTAAGGTATCAAGCGAAATCAGCGCCCCGATCGGCGAAACGCGTACGGCAATAACCATCGCTACCACCGCTACCGCAATCCAGAATTTGTAGCTTCGCAAAAAATTCAGGCTCATTAATACAAACCTTGATCCTTTGTCGCGTCTAAACTTTGAGTTACCGATGCTCGATATTAATTCGAGTGTTTAGTTTCACGAGATTGTGCACCACCACCACGCAAAGCTACCGACAGCGACACCGGCCATCGTGGAAAAATGCTATGTTTCTCGCACCGAGCTCGCACTCGGTGTCAGCTATTAGTCACATCATTCCTACTCTCGATTTGGATTGAACTATCGACGTTACCGCATGCTGTATAGGCGCAGGCAACCGAGATCTGATTATGAATTTATCGTGATCGACGGCGGTCGAGCGGCTATGCGCGTGAGGTCGCGGCGACGGCCGGATGTGGGATCTGGATGGGAGATCGATTCGCGGAGGCCGCGGTTTTATAGCTGCTATACCTGCGCTTGGCCTCGCGCCCTTATGTTTACCTTGCAGCACACTCCGACTGCACGGCATACGAGCCAAGATGCGAATGCAAGACAATTACTTTTGTTGGCGGCACGGGTCCAAGGTTGCGCCCTAATCCTGTGATGGCTTTATCGAGTTTATCCCAAATTTACGGGTCTTGGAGGCCAGCGCCACAATTTACGCATGATGATCCGGAACACACACTGCGCCCAGATCAGGCGTGGGCCTTACCTAGCGCAAATCCCAGCTCGAAGCTCGTAATCTGTCCAAGCAGAACCGGCAAAAAATGAAGTTTAAGGGGCGGTGGGATGATCACCCATACGAGCCGCACTCGCTAACCGAATGCGTGTCAATTGTCGTCGCAACAGTGGTCGCTATTTTGCGAGTGCTGTTCGGCGCAGCGACTCGCGCGAAAAATGAGCCGGCAATCTAGGACTCTGGAATGTACTTGCCCCTTCTTACCAGCAACCAACGGCGCAGCTTCGAACTGCTGCTGTCGGCGGGGGCCATGATGTTGGCGGCAGGTTGCGCAGTAATCGATCAGCCGTCTTCTCGATCTGACGAGCCTGCCCAGTCTGATCAGAATTTCCGTTCGGCGGAGATCAAAGGGTGTGTCGATTGGTTTACGAAACTGGATGAAACCATCGACCGGGCGGGGGTCCGTGATGCCGAGGCATATCGAGTTCCCGGGTTTCCCTATCTCCGTGCCAACCGCTTTTTGGCGTCGTTTCGGCAGCAAGCACAGAACGATTCGAACGCCTTCGCTACTTGGGTGAAACACTTGAGAGCTCTCGATGAGCGCGCCCGTAGTTACGAAATAAAGAACCTGTCTCAGGATTTACTGGTAACGCTTGAAGTCAACAGCCGGTCGGAAGCGACGACACGTACCAATCAATGTGCCAATTCACTGACGACGGTCGATGCAACTACCGCTTCGCGGAGGCGCATGTTGGTGGAGCGCGCGCACGTGCCGGATGACTATGACGATTTGAAACGCACCGTGGGAATATACCCTGTCTTCAGCGTGGCGTTCTTCGAATTCTCCAAGAAGTGGCAAAAAGAAGCCGCCGACATGTTCCAGCAGACGGCGGCAGGGAACATAGAGCAAAATGGTCTCACTCGTTATCAGCCGCCAGACAACCCCGCGCCGGCCCAGCGTATTGCCTCGATTCTTGCAAATGCAAAGACGGATGAGCTCGGCATCCCCCAATTCGGCAATCGCGAAACCGAGGTCCTGTTTGCGACGTTCGCTCCGGTATTCGAGATCGAAACCACCGGTGAGTACGATCGGTTCGGGCCGCTGCGATGGGGTGCTAGCGAAACACCCGAAGTAGACGTTTCGCGCCCCACGGTGTATCGCCGCCTCGCGTTCACGCGCTACGGCGGACGTACGCTCCTGCAGCTGGTTTACATGATCTGGTTTCCGGAGCGCCCGCAGAGCAGCTCATTGGATCCGCTGTCGGGAAAGCTGGACGGGATTGCCTTTCGAGTTACTTTGAATCAGTCAGGGCGTCCGCTCGTCTACGATTCCATTCACCTTTGCGGCTGCTACCATATGTTCTTCCCGACGCCATTAGTCAGACCACTACCGCCGCCGGACCCGAAGGTCGAATGGGCTTTCGTGCCGCGCACGCTGCCCTTGATCGAGGCGCCGCAGCGGATTGTCGTTCGCATGACAACTCGGAGTCACTATCTCACCGATGTCCACCCAGACGCTGGTGGCCGTGGTGCAACCTACGCGATGGCGAATGATAGTGAACTGCGAACGATTCCGACCGCCGACGGTACACGCAGCGCCTTCGGGCCGACTGGCATCGTGCCCGGCACGGATCGCGGTGAGCGGCTGGTCACCTGGCCGTTGGGCATTGAAAGTGCCGGCGCCATGCGGGAATGGGGACGGCATGCCACCGCGCTGGTCGGGCGACGTCAATTTGACGATGCGGATTTGATCGAGAGGCGATTCGAGATCTTGCCATCTGGTGGATAAAGGTAAGTAGCATTTAGTGGCGCATGTCATTTGCGACCGGACCGACAGGACGCCTTATTCCAATTCCGACAACGAGCAGAAAGGTGCTTTTCAATGGCTCCCATCTTACGCCGCTCGGTACTCGGCGGTGGTCTGGCATTGATCACCAACACTATCGCATCGCAATCGGGAATGTCGGCTCCGGCCGCGCAGCTTTGGCAGAAGTGGGCGGCGAACGACCCGGCCTCTCGGGTCGTCATCGATCATCAAGCGTGGGGGATTTTCCTGCGTCGCTACCTCGTCGAGGAGCCGGACGGAATTTACCGACTGCGCTACGGCGAAGTGTCCGCAATCGATGGACAGGCATTAGGTCGGTATCTCGAGAACATGTCTAACGTTTTGGTGTACTCGTTGAACCCGTCAGAGCAATTCGCCTATTGGCTTAATCTTTACAATGCGCTGACGGTCAAAGCCGTTCTCGACCACTATCCTGTAACGTCAATTCGCGAGATTTCTCTTGGCGGCTCATTTCTCCCCAACTTCATCACTGGCGGGACGGGACCGTGGCAGGCAAAGTTGATCCAGATCGAAGGCGAAGCGGTTGCACTCGATGATATCGAGCATCGCATCCTGCGGCCGCTATTTAAAGACAACCGTATCCATTATGGGGTCAACTGCGCCTCGATTGGGTGCCCTACGCTGATGCCGACTCCCTTCACCGCCACAAGTTTGCAAGCCATGCTCGATCGCTGTGCGCGCCTCTACGTCAATCACCCCCGCGCGGTCCGGGCCGACGCCAGCGGTCTTACAGTCTCATCGATATACAAGTGGTACCAAGAGGATTTTGGCGGCAGCTGGCAAGGCGTTCTCACCCATCTTCGCCGATACGCAAATTCAACCACGGCGCAAATGCTGGCGCCTTTTGCGACCATTCACGCGGACTCTTACGACTGGCAACTGAACGACGCAGCGACCGATGCGAAAACCATGCAGGAGCCCGAGCGGGGATAATCAGACTGATGCATTCGCGGTTGCCCACAGGCGCGGTTATCAGCACAGACGCGATCGATGCGCGTCGTGATGCGATCTGCATGAGTGAAGCGTTTGCAGTAGACCTTTGCGTGATCGGCTTTGGCTTGGCTGGTTTATCATTTGCTGCCGGCGCGGTGCAGAATGGCTACGCGCCGTCGAAGTCCCTACTCACAGCGGCAAAGCTCGACCGCTGTGGAGGTTGAGGAGATTTCCATGTTTCAGGCAATGCGTAACGACGATAGCACCGAGAATCTCTACGAGCGTTACGTCAATCCACAGTGGGTTAGATTGCTCGACGTAGCGCAGATGAATGTAAGTTATGTGCGCTGTAGCGGAGCGGAACTTCATACGGCGGACGGCAGAACCATCCTGGATTTTAATTCAGGGTACTGCGTTCATAATGTGGGGCACAATCATCCGCGGGTCATTGCGGCTCTCAAAGATGAGCTCGACAAATCCGGGCCCGCGATGCTGCAGAGCCACGTCGCTGAACTTGCAGGAAAACTTGCCGAGAGGCTTTGCAAGCTCGCCGGTGGTCGCCTTACCAAAGCCTTCTTCGCAAGCTCGGGAAGCGAGGGCGTCGAAGCCGCTATCAAATTTGCCCGTGCGCACACGGGACGCCCCGGCATTTTATGCGCGTCGGGAGGATTTCACGGTCTCACATGCGGTGCACTCTCTTTGATGTCGAATGCTTTCTGGAAGGAAGGATTCGGATCGCTGCTGCCCAACATAGAATTTATTCCGTACGGCGACACCGATGAACTGGAGCGGAAGCTCGCTACCAAGTCTTTTGCCGCATTCGTGCTAGAGCCGGTCCAGGGTGAGGGTGGCGTTCTTGTGCCGTCACGGGAGTACCTCTCCAACGTTCAGGCGCTCTGCCGCCGTTACAATACGCTTTTCGTCCTGGATGAGGTCCAGACTGGTCTGTACAGGACTGGTCCATTTCTCGCTGCACACCATTTTGCCGTAGAGCCCGACATGGTCGTTCTGGCCAAGGCCCTCAGCGGCGGACTGGTTCCGTGCAGTGCTGTGCTGATGTCTGATGCGATCTGCAATTCGGTCTACAGCTCGCTGAAGCGCGCGTTGATCCACACCTCTACCTTCGGTGAAAATAGCCTCGCGATGCGCGCCGGCTTGGTAACTCTCGATATCCTGGAGGACGAGCAGCTCGGACAGCGCGCGACAATCGCTGGGGAGCGCCTTCGTCGCGCGCTCGTCGAGCGCCTCGCCAAATACGAAATGATTAGCGAGATCCGCGGTCTTGGATTGCTCAACGCAATAGAATTCAAGGCACCGCGTTCTCTTAAATTTCGGATACCATTCGAGACATTTGCAAAGATCCATCCAGCAATATTCGGCCAGATTGTGGTCATGCGTATGTTTCGAGATCATGGAATATTAAATCAGGTATGCGGCAACGATTTCATGGTGTTGAAGATTTCTCCGCCGCTCATGATCAATGAGGAACAACTCGATCGTTTTGTGTTCGCTATCGAGCAGGTTGTGGACTCGATGCACACTTCCAGCAGCTTCTGGACCGAAGCGCTCGGTATTGCGCAGCGCGTCGTTGGATCCATATGACCCCGTTCGATCATGCGGCGCTTTATATCTTTGGGCGAACGAAGCAACCATTGAGAGGCGGCGCACGAGAGAGTCAACGTGGCAGGGTTAGAACGCTAGATCGTTTGATTGGGGAGATGCGGATGAAAGTCGAACGGCGTTGCGGCGGAGTGGGGAAATACCTGTGAGGATAGCCGGCGTAGCGAGTGCGATGCCCGAGCATCGATATTCTCAGGACACTATCACTGCAGCGCTCAAAAGCATTTATTGGAGTGGAAAACTGGAAAGGCCGGAGCGGCTTGAACAGCTCCATTCCCGCGTCGGAGTGGATTATCGCCATTTTGCCTTTCCACTGGAGCGATATGCGCAGTTTACCTCATGGGGCGAGACAAACGCCGCTTGGCTTGAGGTGGCACAGGAATTGGGAATTCGAGCAATCGATGCAGCCCTCGAACGGGCCGGGTTGTCCCGGCATGACCTGGATGCGCTGTTCGTCGTTTCGATAACAGGTATCGCAAGCCCCTCGTTAGATGCTCGACTGATCAATCGAATGCGATTGCGACCGGATATCAAACGTACTCCCATCTTTGGCGTTGGATGTGCGGGCGGTGCCGTTGGTTTGAGCAGAGCAGCTGATTACACGCTGGCCTATCCTGATCATACCGCAGCGCTTCTTTGTGTGGAGATTTGCTCTCTGACGATGCAGCGCGACGATATGTCGACGAAAAACCTGATTGCGGCAGGACTCTTCGGCGATGGTGCTGCGGCTGTAATCGTGAAGGGCTCCAAGACCGCCAATTCCCCTTCAACTGGTTCGCGCATCTCGACCAGAGAGGGACCGCAGATTTTGGGCTGCGGTTCGGTGTTTTACCCCGACACGGAAGAAATCATGGGTTGGGATATCTCGGAAAACGGCTTCAAGGTCGTGCTTTCGCCTCGCTTGCCGGAGCTGATCAAAAAAAACCTGGCTGGAGATGTCGACACATTCTTGGGCAAGTACAAGCTACGCCGTTCTGATATAGGCAACTGGGTGATACACACGGGCGGACCAAAAGTACTGAACGCTATTCAGGACACCTTGGGGCTGCAAGATAGCGATCTGGAGCAATCGTGGAATAGCCTGAAACGATTCGGGAATCTTTCCTCCGCCTCGGTTCTTCTCGTGCTCGAGGAGATTCTGATGAATCATGCACCTGCATCGGGGACATATGGTGTGCTCTTGGCAATGGGCCCGGGGTTCTGCTCGGAATTGATTTTGCTGCGATGGTGACCTTGCACGTTGTGCCGTCAGAAACTGACGTCTTCGTAATTGGTGGCGGTCCAGCCGGACTCGCTGCTGCGCTTGCTGTTCGCCGTAGCGGCTTTGAAGTTGTTGTTGCGGATGGTGCTCAAGCGCCCATCGACAAAGCTTGCGGTGAAGGCCTGATGCCAGATGGGATCACAGCATTGCGTCAGATCGGCGTGGAGCTGGGAATCGAGCACGGGGCGCCATTTCGAGGCATACGGTTTTTGGACAACGAAACCGAAGCTGAAGCGGCCTTTCCAAATAATGCAAATGTTGGTCTGGGTATTCGCCGAACCATGCTCCATCGGATTCTAATGGAGCGTGCGGAGGACGCGGGGGTCGTAACATGTTGGCAATCGCGGGTAGAAGGTATCGATCTTTCTGGGGTAAAGATCGGCGATCAAACGGTGCGTTGCCGATGGATCATTGGGGCCGACGGATTCCATTCTCGGGTGCGCCAATGGGCCGGACTGCAACCGGTTTGGAGTGGGGCCCGTCGAATCGGGTTGCGTCAGCATTTTCGCATACGACAGTGGACGGATTTTGTTGAGGTTTACTGGCACAACCATTGCCAAGCATATGTGACGCCTATCGGAGCGGAGGAGGTGTGCATTGCGATGCTTGGAAGTGCACAGGGGGTGCGTTTATCGGATCTGGCGGCCCTGTTTCCAGTGCTTGCGAGCCGCCTCGGGAGCGCAGAGCCGATCGGTCCACCGCGCGGCGGAATTTCGATGTCCGTCAAATTGCCCGCCGTGACCCGGGGCCGCATCGCATTGGTGGGAGATGCATCCGGTTCAGTCGATGCCGTTACGGGGGAAGGGCTCGCCTTGGCGTTTCGCCAGGCAAGCGCCCTCGCAGCGGCTCTCGCTACCGGAGATATTAGTACGTATGACGCTGTCCATCGCGAGATTGGACGAATGCCACGGCTAATGGCGCGTCTATTGCTCCTCATGGACGGCCGGGATGGCTTGAGGCGACGCGCGTTGCGCACGCTGGCAGCACACCCTCGCACCTTCAGTCGCCTATTGGCCGGTCACGTGGGCGGGCTCCGTCCATCTGAATTATCGCTCGGCGTCCTCGATTTGGCTTGGCGGCTCCTTGCATCGCAAATGACACTCGGGCGAAGTGTGTGAGCTGGCCGAATGCCTAGAACCAGTGCAGTCATCAAATCCATGTTTGCGCTTATTTCCAAAAGTTGCGCGAGCTTGTTAGCTATTTTACACCGGCATCGTAGCGCGGCACCAATGTTTGGCGGCGGCTTATGGAAGAAAAAGATCGCGTCTGCGCGGGCGCGCTTCCAGCGTCTGGCTTATTACCTTAACCGCACCGCACCGAGTGCAGCATTGTCGCTGCTCTTTCTGACCACCGCGCAGGCGGGCGATCCAGATCGCATCGAGATGCGAATTGAAATGTTTGGTACCGCGGGCGTTCACGTGGCGACAAACCACACCACAGTGGAGGAAGCAGCTGGAAGCTATGCGATTACGACGGATGCCGAGAGCCGAGGAATAGCTGCCGTGTTCATCGATCTGACGAGCCACTCAGAAGTCCGCGGTAGGCTCACCAACGGTGCAGCATTTCCAGAAGCATATCTGGGCGTGGTGCATCGCAACGGGGTCGTTACCCGTAACCGGGTCAAATACGCAGCCAATGGCGTGGTGACCGGCGAGTCGACACCACCGGCCGAAACGCACACGCCAGTTACGCCGCAGCTGATGCGCGGCACCGTAGATCAGCTGACGGCCTTTTTTATGATTGAGCGCCAACTCGCGTTTCGAGGCTCATGCGCACTCGTCGTCGCCGTCTTTGACGGGCGCCGCCGTTACGACCTTCACTTCACCGATGTGGCGCCCGAGGTTTCCCAGGTAAGCGCCGATCGCAACTTTGCTGGTGCGACGCAGGTCTGTCACATGCGGCGCGTCGCAATCGCCGGCTTTCTGGATAACAGCGGACTAACCGAGGGAGCCTATGAGGGCGAACTCTGGTTCGCGCAGCTGTTACCGGGCGATCTGATGATCCCGGTTCAGATGGAGTTCCACACTGAGTTCGGGAAAGTTACCGGGCGTCTCGCCGAGCTGCGCGGGCGGGGCGTCCATCAGTTATTCACGAAGTGATAATCGCCCGAGACTTAGATTCAAGACACGGTCGATCCGGCGATTACGACAATCCACATGTGCCATTGCATCATCGAATGCGAGCTATTGGCCGGGTATAAGTACCGAAAACCTTATTCGGCGACTGGGTGGTTCATGATTGCGAAGGGATCCATCAATCGGGCCCAAATGAAAAACCCGGCTCAAGGGCCGGGTTGTTCACTAAATGCTCGCGGCATTTAGGCCTTCTTATTGACGACAGCCCCCGTACCCGGAGCCGGAGCAGCTTGAGCGGGGGCCTTCACGCCCGCGTCGTCGCTGTCGCCGTCATGATCCGGACCGGGCCCGTCGGCCTTTTCTGGACTGATCGGCGCGGTGTGAGCCGAGCCGACTGCAGAAATGCTCATAGTGAAGTCCTTTCACGCATTACAAGAGGCCTCACAGATTGCATAGAGAGCTTAAGACTTTCAGCCCCGCCACAAAGGCTTGGCTGTAAAATCAATCTTAACTCATTGCTTTCGTCGTATAGGAATTGCGTTCTAATGGCTTTTGCTCGTGGGTAACGGGTTCTTTACAAACAATCTTTATAGTTAGCGCTTCGTAAAGGCGGAAAATTCTGGAGCGAGGAATGACAGCAGCAGTTGTCGCGGTTGGTGGCCCCCCTAATCTAGATATCATCTCAGGTGCAAGCGGCAACATGCCACCCAACCAAAAGATGTCGAGCCTGTTTAGTT
>OCZT010004129.1_pt1 | contig 14724 bp, 13 predicted proteins | sample 1539031 | NCBI WGS metagenome assembly OCZT01 (sample SAMEA3539308, study PRJEB22396) | soil metagenome | biome: tundra; feature: field; material: soil | place: USA | collected 2010-05 | depth 0.15 m
CTATGAGGCAAAAGTCATTATAAAGGCTTCCCCAAAAGCAGCCGGAGCATATTGACAATCATTTTTTTCCTGCCGGCTCTTTCCATCAGGATGCTTAAATATAAAATCTCCGTGTTCATCGGCGGCACGGTAACCTTTGCTTTTTTGATCAACTTCACGGCTTCCAGTTTACACTTGGTTACACAAAGGCCGCACCCGATGCACCGGTCCAGATCCACCCGGAAGTTTTTACCCTCCTGAATAATCGCATCCATCTGACAGCGTTGCACGCAGACCCCGCATCCTTTGCATAAAGCCGCATCGATACGGGCATAATAATTGGAAACAAAAAATCGAGCAGGCTGGGATTGTTTTTTCGCGGTCGTTAAAACCCCACAGCAGCAACCGCAGCAGATACAGATGCAGTTAGGTTTTTGCGAATTTCCGGGCTGAAGAACCATCCCTTTTTCTTCAGCCATGTCCAATATACTCAGGCATTCTTCTTTGGATATTTGCCTGGCTCTGTTGCGCGCCGCGTAACTGGTTGATCCGATCAGCAGACATACTTCAATATTATCCGTCTGCCGGCAAGGTTTCCCCATAATGGCTTCACCCTGTTTGCAGACGCAGTTGGCCACATGGATGGTTTCTTTGGTCTTGGTGATGAAGTGCCGCATATTATCATAGGTATCAACAATATATTCCGGGACAATCGCCTTCATGTGGGGGCTTGTCCGCAGCTGGGGTAGGGATGAGCGGAAAAATTCCGCGCTGAATGCTTCATCAAAATATTTATGGATCATTTCCACTAGTTCCCTGGTGAGATCATCTACATGATACTCAAACATGCCAATCGCCAGCATGGCAACGCTGTAGCGTGGTGGACCGGCGCTCCCCGATCTGCTGATAACGCCTTTCATAAACATTTCATCCAGCATCGCCGACAAATCATCATGGGATAATTCTATATTGAATTTTTCTTTGAGCCTTTTGCGGATTTTAGCAACGGGTATGGATCGGAGCGTAAGGCAGAGCGCTATCTTTGCCTGAAGCGGGGTAAAAAAATATTTCAGGATATCAATTTCAACACCGCTTTGTGTCGCGGGATATCCAATAGGATACTTGTCTAATTGAATCTGGAGTTGCCTGTAAATTTGCAATTAAATAGACACTGCCCTTATATCTTCGGAAACTGTGATACGTGAATAATAATTTATTCTCTAAGCTACGAACCTTGTATGGACTTCGCCGGGATGAATCGGATGCATTTTATTCGTTATGCTCATCTCTCAACATTTAAAGGCAGACTTGACCCTTAGCTTGACTCGCTTCTGTCCAAAATATTTCATATATCCTTATTCGATTATGCACTACCCCTCGAATCAAAGTTCGTTTCCGAAATCAGCTTTGAACGTCTTTACAAGTTTTGCTCCCCAGTCGCCGCCAACCGTCTCAAGCTTGCCGAAGAAGAAACGCATTACCGGCGGCTCCTCTATAAAGCGGAGTCCTCCGATGAGGTCTTTATGACGATGTAGCCACGCTATGCGGTCTGCAAGGTACTCGACCTGCCCAAGAGTATAGGTACGTCGCGGGATAGCGATGCGAACAAGTTCCATCCTGGCTGTAATTTCCTTCCCGTTCCGGTCCCGATCTTCAGACATTGTCCCGCGCTCGACACCACGCGCTCCTGAAACAAGATACATCGCCGCATTCAGCGCTTCCGCCGGATACTGGAGCGGGGGAATGTGCGGTAGAAACTCGCGCGCATTGACGTGACAACCCAGCCCGCCCGGCGGAGTGACGACCGGAACGCCATATTCCTGCAGGCGCTCGACAAAATATCGGATGAATTCAGGGCTGCTGCCCGCAACTTCCGTCTGCGTCATTTCCTCCAGCCCTACCGCCATGGCTTCTATTTCCTTTGTGGACATACCGCCATAGGTTGAAAATCCTTCGTATACCGGCAGCCATGTCATCAACTGGTCAAAGTGTTGTTTGTTGTTTGTCGCGATCAGGCCTCCACGAGCGCCGCCACTCTTGCGACCCGACATATAGAGGATGTCGACGTGGCTCATCATTTCGGTGAGGATGTCTTGAATCGATTTGCCGGCATAGCCGGATTCACGCTGCTTGATGAAATAGGCATTTTCTCCAATAAGACTGCCGTCCAGTATCAACAGCAGTTTGTTCGCATGCACAATTTTCTTAACGTCTCGCAGGTTTTGCATTGAGAATGGCTGGCCCCCGATCAGGTTGGTTGTCGCTTCCATTCGGATAAAGGCGATATTTTCACGGCCATGCTGCTCAATGGCCTTCTTGAGCTTTGTAATATCGAGGTTTCCCTTGAACGGCGCGGTTCCGGCCGGAATAAAGGCTTCGTCAGCTACAAGGTCGAAGATCTGAGAACCAACGAGCTCCACGTGAACCCGGGTCGAGGGAAAGTGATAGTTCGTTAACACAACTTGTGGCGCTTTGAGAAATACCTTCACAAGCAGGTGCTCCGCAGCGCGTCCTTGGTGCACTGGTAAGGTATGCTCAAACCCGAAAACCTTTTTCACAACACGTGCCATTTTGTAGAAACTTTCGGAACCGGCATAGGCATCGTCAGCGACCATCATAGCGGCAAGCTGGTTATCACTCATTGCGTTCGTACCACTATCTGTCAACATGTCGAGAAATACTTCCCTTGCCGGCAGGAGGAATGTGTTATAGCCGACAGCACGTAGACATTCAAGGCGCTGTGTTGCGGGGAGGAGTTGAATTTTTTGTACAATCTTGATCTTGTGCATCTCTACAGGTATTTGCTTACCATTTGATAATGTGATGATCATTGGCTTCTCCTTTTGAGTTCCATGTATTTATGTTTAAGATTTTATTGGGACGTTTCTATTTTCGATCTGCATTTAAATTGAACCATCCCAAATATTTCACCCTTCGTCATTCCGGGCAAGTGAAACGCGACCCGGCTTGTGCCCTTCAGGGTAAATCCAGAAATTCAGCCATCCTCTGTCATTCCCTGGCTCTTTGCCGAGCGGATGCCGGGTGATCAGGGAATCCAGTATTTTCTAAAAAAATATGAAAGCTAGCACTGGTAATGGTTTGCGTGGTTCGTCGATTGCAATTTCCAAGAAAAAGACTTGCCCCAATTTCATTCTGACCGTAAGACTATTTTTCTTCTTCAATCTTCACTACATTTTCGTACATAGAAAATATCGGGATTCTCCATCCGTATTTTTTGACCCTCACCATCTTGCCCCTGAGTTTGATGGCGTCGTTCTGGACAGTGCCGGAATTGAACTTTAAGCGGTATCTGGCATCGTAGTTCACAAAAGGTCTAAACTCCGTCGCGATCATGAACCTTCCATCTACCTTCGTCATCTGCGCGTCGGTTATCCTCGTCACGATCGTGTCTGCAACGAAATAACTATACAGTACCAGCAGGATACAAGCAACGATTCCGATCAGTATCGCCTTGATCTTCACTCTTTTAAAATATTCAGCCATATCATTCTCCATGCATCGTGGAATTTGATATATTTTTGATAACATTTTACTTTAACGATCTAGGTGATATTCGCCGCTATTATCCCTGGAGAGGGAATATCACTTATGTTCTTCCCGTAATAAGCATATGTTATAATCTTGTTCGGGGCTACTATAAAAACAGCGGGAAGTTGCGTCTCCCTTCCTTCAAATCTTCCATGCATATAGCCTTTAAAGGTCGCTCTGATTACCGTAATTAAACCTGCAGGGTGAAGGTATTTCAGAATTCCGCCCGGTTCCACATTATACTGTTCAAAAAGGTTCCCTTGGGGATCGCTTATAATTGTAAAGGGCCAGTCTTCTTTCTTCGTGACAGAAGCGATATTTGATGAAGAACTTTGCAAGACGACAAAAAGCGCTGCTCCCTTCTTTTCTATCAGATTAATATCGCGCTTGATATCGGCCATGGCAAGCTGGCAGACCGGACATCCAATATAACGCAGAAAAACCAGTACAGCCGGCCTTTTACCCGTTATTTCATAAAACTTCCGTTCTTTGTCCCAGGGAGACTCAAATTTGAAATCAGGCGCTTTGTCTGCGACTCTGAGTTTTGCGCTCATTTTTATATCCTTTTTTTCCTGAATTTATAAGCCAGCCGTCCGGTTATAAAGTACCAAACGAGTTTTGTATGTGAATTGATAAGAGCTTCCTTTTTCACGGTGGGAGTATACGAAGAAGGATTTTGTGTGTCAAGATGATTTCGACCACGAGATATTGTATGGGGTGCAAATGATCGCAAATGGGATGAGAATAAAGTTGTCTTCTGCTTTTAAAAGATGTTAAAATTGATGAACTCGGAAAACCCCTGTTTTGTCATTCCGGACTTGGAGACTGTGTCGCAATTACTTTGTGCTATTTTGTCGAAAAAAGAGGCCTATTAAAATTGCGTATACCGAACTTTTTTAAAAATTTAGGGGTAAAACCATTCCTAAAAATAAGCATTTTCTCTCTTTTTTCGAATTGCGACACAGTCTCTTGATCCAGAATCCAGTCATTTCGATATGTTCTGGATACCGGCGTTCGCCGGTATGACGATATTTGAACTTTTTACGAGACCATCAAATTTTTAACATTCAATATTTATTAATCCATTAATTGGAGAGTTTTTATGGCGGATGCAATCATCATCGGAGCGGGTTACGCCGGAATGAGCGCAGCGGCGCTGCTGGCCCATCCAGGCAGGAAAGTTATCGTTCTGGAAGCATCAGGCATGATCGGCGGCAGGGCACTCTCCTGCAGAAACGAGAAAGGCTATGTCTGGAGTATGGCGAGCATTCGCACAGGCTTGCGCACAAGGGCATCGCCAACGAAGTGTTCAAAAGGCTCGGCGAAGAAATCGATTTCCTGGCCGAGGCCAAAGACACCAATTTGACGGCGATAAGAAAATATTCGAGCAGACAGAAAAAAGACTCAAAGATACCATATCCGCCATCTTCCCGGATTTTATGCCTATGGTAATCGAAGAAAGAAAGATCGTTGTGCCGGTAATGAACGGCAATGTCCTTACGCCAGTCCAGTCCAAGCCGCACAGGCCAGATGTTGAATGCTCTACAATTAAAGGACTTTATTTTATTGGCGACACAGTCCAGGGTGACGGCTGCTCCGGCGACATCAGCTTTTCCTCAGCCATGAAAGCGGCGGATAAAATACTGGGCGCATAGAAAGGCGGAGGAGGAGGCTTGGGGAAACTTGTGGTCATGTCTTGACGGCATTGACTCTCTTCATTCTTAATACATTTGATATGAGATTTATTGTGACGTTTCTATTTTCTATCTGCATTTATTAGAAGCGTTCGCAATATTCATTTAATGCTTTGCAGCATATCGCCCATCATTCGATGGACTAAGTTGATGGCTTTTAACGGGCGAATCATGACCTTAAAGTCGGTAATCCTGCCATCCGCGCCCCAACCTGATCATGTCCACGCCATTAACAGGTGCCCCCAGTCTCACTGGCAGGGCAGCTGTCCGTTTTACTGGGGGAAGATCAATATTGTTTACACGCATACTATTACCCCTTATCATTATGCCTTAAAATCGTTAAATTTTTCATATCATAAATAGTCTGCCGGTTCAATTTGCAAGATCGAATCAGTAAAATACTTTTTTCACTTACTTTTGGAAAGAACCTTCCATGGCAAATTCAGCAATGGTCTTTCTTGATGAAGGAAATTCCTGTTCCTGCAGAAAATCAGGCAAATCTTCTTTCTTGCCTTTCTTACCCACGGCAATCATTGCCTCCACCTGATACCCATCGGGAATACGCAGAACCTCTTTTGCCTTATCGTAATCAAACCCCTGCATGCCATGAACAACAAGACCGTCAAGCGATCCCTGCAGCGCAAAGTTGACCCAGGCGGCGCCTGTGTCATAAGAGTGAGTCCGCGCGGGTTTTCCGGAATCAAAAGTATTTTTGGAAATAACAACGATCAGCACAGCCGCGTTTTTTGCCCACACCTGATTGCCTTCTGCCAGCAGATTGAAGAACGTATTCCAGTGCTTTGTGTTTCTGCGGGCGTAAATAAAGCGCCAGGGTTGATTATTATTGGATGAAGGCGCCCAGCGTGCCGCTTCAAAAAGAGTAAGCAACGTTTTCTCGTCAATCTCCTGACCGGACATCGCCCGGGGCGACCAGCGATTGGTAAAAATTTCATTAATATTCTGTTCGGGTTTTCTAAAATCACGAATGTTCATAATAAACCTCCTTTACCAAATAAGATGGTGTTGTAACAGCCACAAACCCCGTCATTCTGGCCTTTGCGTGTCCCCCGCTGGCGGGGGTAGGGGGTGGAAGTGTAGCCGTAATGTTCATCGTAGTCACAGGCCGGAAGTTCTTTATCCACCTCCATCACTGCGTGACACCTCTCGGAAATTCTCCCGACTTCGCGCCGGCGCAGGATACGCATAACTAATTGAAATTAACCTACCACATTTCATCCGGATTAGTCAAAAGCACTTCCTGGATTCCGGCCAGAATGACAACTCTGTGATTTCTTCCTTTTGACGGTATCATCCTACAATTAATTGTCACGCAAATAAGTTTTCACATCTTCCAGATTCAGACAGTTAAGGCAATCGCCCTTTTCCAGCCATCCTTTCCGGGCGATCTTGATTCCAAAACTTGTGTGGCGTAATCCTTCTATATGATGAGCGTCGGGATTAATCGCGATTTTCACGCCTTTCTTTTTGGCCTGAATACAATTGCGCCAATCTAGATCCAGCCTGTGCGGGTTGGCATTGAGTTCCAGTATTTTACCGAATTGCGCTGCCGTATCGATAATTTCCATAATGTTGACTGCGTAAGGCTCCCGGGACAAAAGTAACCTGCCGGTCGGATGCGCCAGCATCGTGGTAAAAGGGTTCTTAAGGGCTTTTTCAATGCGGCCGGTCATTTCTTCGGCGGACATGTTAAAATTGGAATGGACCGCGGCAATCACAAAATCGAATTTTGCCAGCACTTCTTCATCATAATCCAGAGCGCCATCCGGCAGAATATCCGATTCAATTCCTTTAAATATATAAAAAGGCGCGTGCTTGTTGTTGAGATTATCAATAAGCTCGTGCTGCCTTTGAATATCCTCCACTTTCAAGCCTCCGGCATAAAAAGCCTGCCGGCTGTGATCGCTGATGCCGATATATTTAAACCCCAAATCCTTTGCCGTCTGAACTATGCCCTCCAGAGTATCCGTTCCGTCACTGAAGTTGGTATGGATATGAAAAAGGCCCTGAATATCTTCTTCTGTAATCAGATCGGGCAATGTTCGTGCTGCGGCAGCTTCAATCTCACCCATGTTCTCCCTCAATTCCGGCGGAATAAAGCTCAACCCCAGAGCGGCAAATATTTCTTCTTCACTGCGGCAGACAATGTTTTTTTCTCCCTGAAAAAGCCCATATTCATTCATTTTGAGTCCCATGTCCTTGGCTCTGCCACGCATTGCCGTGTTATGCTCCTTGCTGCCGGTGAAATGATGGAGCGCGTAGGGAAATTCATTTTCGTCAACAATGCGCAAATCGGCATTGATGCCCGATTTTAACGTGACACTGACTTTTGTATCACCATGGGCAATAACTGAGGCAACCTGATCCAGCTCGGCAAAAGCCAGCGCCAATTTCCCGGGATTCGAAGAACTTGCCAGAATATCAATATCCTTAACCGTTTCATTGCCGCGGCGCAGGGAACCGGCAATGCTTATCGCCAAAATATCTTTGTGCCCCTTTAGAGAATCAAGCAATTCTTGCGCCTTATCGGCTACCTCGGCATAGAGCCTTCTTTCTTGATAAAGCTTCAGCCTTTCAATTCCGGCCAGGATATTTTCCTGCGTTTTTTTCCCAAAGCCTTTGAGGTCAACAAGGCGGTTCTCATGGCAGGCATATTCGAGTTCGCCTATAGTTTTTATTCCCAACTGTTCATAGAGGGCATGAATTTTTTTAGGACCCAACCCGCTGATTTTGAGCATGTCCAGATGACCGGGAGGAATTGATGCCTTAAGGGTTTCATAATAATTTAGCCCTCCGGTCTCTACCAGCTCTTTAATTTTTTTATTTATGGCTTCGCCAATGCCTTCAATCTCAGAGAGTTTATCTCGCTGCACTAACTCGTTAAAATCGGTATCGAGTTTCTCCAGATTGCGGGCGGCATTCTGATAGGCACGAGATTTAAATGGGTTTTCACCGGTTAATTCCAAAAGAATCGCTATTTCTTCCAGAATTTTGATAACTGCTTCTTTGGTTACCATTTTCTCACAAACAATCAGCTGCTGGTGATTAATTACAGACAACTCAAGCGCATACCGCTTAAAGCTTAAATTGTTTTAACTTTTTTATTTAGCCAATACTTGACATTCTACTTTTAACAATATATAAGGCGCAACTTGCATAAATAACAGGCCAACAACGTCCCCATCGTCTAGTGGCCTAGGACACGGGCCTTTCACGCCTGTAACCGGGGTTCGACTCCCCGTGGGGACACCAAATGATCAAAAAAGGGCAAACTGTTTTGGGTTTGCCCTTTTTTCTTTTTCGAAATCCTACTTTGATTTCGGTTCTGCTTTTTTTGCTCGCGTCTTTTTGGGCGCTGCCGCTCCAGCCTCGGCAGGCGGTGCCTTTGCCGCTTTCGGTTTTGGCGGATTCTTTTCCGCGGCGGCCGGCTTCTTTGCCGGTTTCGCCTTGGGTTTTTCTTTTGATTCCTCTTCGGCAGCAGCCGGTTTCTTTACCACTTTTTGTATTTGTTCCGCTTCAATGGGTGCTGTCGGTTGTTTCTCAGTCTCTGCTTCAGCCGGAGGCGCCGGTTGCGGCTTGTGTTCTGCCTGGGCCGGAGCTGCAGGCTGCGGCTTGGGCTTGGTCTCTACAGGTCCCTTTCCCGTTTCCTTTGCCGGTTTCGCCTTGGGTTTTTCCTTTTTCTTTGGCGGTGCGGCTAATTTCTCCGCTTTAGCCTGCGCCAATGTCTGGACAAGCTTCATATTCTTCTCAAAAGCAGCTATGCGGACATTAGTTTCTCTGATTTTGGACTTTAAACTTTTAACAAGAGTGTCGCGTTGGGCGTCTTCTTTGCTAATTCCCTTTTCAGCCAATTGTTTCAATCGCAATGCCAGCTTAGCCTCTGAAATCCGGCGCTGTTCAATTCTGACTCCCTTACTTTTTGATGCCATTTTTATCTCCCCTCGTATTTTAAAAATAGTTTACCCATAAAAAGCAAAATACCAACATTTGTCCCCGAAAGCTATAAAAATATTTTATCTTCCCTGGCAGTTAAAATTATTTTTTTATGCGTGTTGCGGCCAGAGGTTTTTTATCTGAGCGACAGGTGACCAATAACTTCAATATGCTCAGTTTGGGGAAACATATCCAGCGGCAACAAACTCAGAAGATCATAGCCGCATTCCCGCAAATACTTAATATCCCGCGCCTGTGTTGCCGGATTGCAGGAAATATAAATAACTTTTTGTGGCCGTAAGGTCGTAATTGCCTTCAAAACCGCGCCGTCGCAACCGCTGCGGGGAGGATCCAACACCAACAAATCAATTTTATCCGCCCCGGATGCAAATTCTTGCGGCAATACACTTTCAACTTCGCCGCAAATAAATTTTGTGTTCCGTACGCCCTGGCTTTCGGCATTCATTTGCGCGAACTGTACCGCCTGCTCACCCGTCTCAATACCGACAACATTTCGGGCATAAGGTGAAAGAAAAATGGAAAACAGGCCACTGCCGCAATAGGCATCAACTATGGTATTTATTTTCTCGGGCATTACCAGACGGCAAACCGCATCTACCAATCGATCCGTCAAATACAAGTTGGCCTGAAAAAATCCGCCATGGGGCACTAAAAATTCCTTCCCTTTTACCGTACGTTTAATTAAATCCCTATTTTCCAACCCATCACCTTGCGGTCCCGACCATATTGTTAAATTGCTTTCCAAACTTAGTAGTTTTGGATTTTTCCGCAACTCTCTAATTTTATCGTTTATTGTTTCTTCCATAATTTCACATCGTTCGATATCCACAATTTTACCGCCGGACATATCGAGAAAACCCAGTTTCCAGCCGGCGGCCGCCTTTGCGGCATGGCACTGAGCTTTCCCGCGATAGTGATAGGCCTCGGGCGCGGCTATCACTTCCAAGACAGGCGGAATCGCCATCTTGCCGATTTTCTGAAAAGCTTCCTGAACTTGCTTCTTTTTGATTTTTAACTGATGTTCATAGTTCAAATGCTGGTAGCAACAACCGCCGCAGTTTTCGTAATAACTGCATAAAGGAACATCGCGCAGAGGTGATGGCTTTGATATCTTTAATATTCTACCGCGGGCAAATTTCTTTTTTAGTTCGACGATTTCAACTTCCAGTTCATCATCGGGAGCGGCAAAGGGAATAAAAACAACAAAATTATTAATACGGCCAACCCCATGCCCGCCGAAAGCTATTGATTCAATTTTTATTGTCACATGATCTTTAAGCCGCAAAATAAATCTCCCCGCTTTTAAAGTGATTTAACACCATATAGCATTTGTGGGCTCACCGTCAACAAGCCCGGTATTTTTCTTTACAACTTGGGCCAATGTTGTTAATTAGGTGTCAATGTCATTGACTTAAGGATTTTTACCTTTCAAGTCCCCCTTTATCTTGTGCCCTTTAGGGTATAAAGGGGGATACAAGGGGGATTTTTGTGGCATTCCGTAAAATCTCCTCAAACCCCTCTTTAGAAAAGAGGGGTGCTGTCGTGCTTAAGTCAATGACATTTAATTGGGTACTTTAATAAAGATATAAAGGATCGTTAATGACGTCAGAAAGAAAATCCATATTGTGCCCCAACTGCCGCAAGCTGATCAGCTCGGATGAGCCTTCCTGCCCTTATTGCGGAATTCAAAGACCGGGATTGCACAATACCGCGGGTGTCATCAGAAATATTTTTCTTGGTTCCGACCCGGTAAGAACCATTATCTATATTAACATTGCCTACTATATTCTTTCCTTGCTTCTGGATCCGAAGGGAATTCTATCTCCAGGCGGTATGTTTAATTTTCTTGCGCCATCAGACCAGAGTCTTTTTTTACTGGGCGCAACCGGCACCATTCCTGTTGTCCAATATCATCGCGTCTGGACTTTAATTTCCGCTTCATTTTTACACGGAGGTATTTTACATATCGCCTTTAACATGATGGCGCTGTATCAACTTGGCCCTTTCATCCTGCGTGAATTCGGCTTCTATCGTTTCATAAATCTGTACATCATCACCGGAGTGGCCGGCTTTGCCGTTTCCATACTGTTCGGTGTTCCTTTCACCATCGGTGCTTCCGCCAGTATCTGCGGGTTAATCGGCGCTATCTTATATTATGGGAAAAGCCGCAGCGGATATTACGGACAAGCTATATTCAAACAGGCCATGGGTTGGGTTGTAGGATTAGTCGTTTTCGGAATTATAATCGGCGGCATAAATAACTGGGCGCACGGCGGCGGGATATTATCGGGAATACTCTTGGGCTTTCTGATGGGTTACAATGAAACCAAGCCGGAAACAGCCTGGATCAAGCTTTTGGCTTATGTCTGCATTCTAATTACGGTTGTAATTTTAATCTGGTCGCTCGCCTATTCACTAATTGCGGTTATCTCTCCGGCGACGCTTTTGTAATACCATTTCGCTTTCAAAGGATAACGCGGCGGCAAGGAGGAGGCCCCGCAGGCGTATTACTAATACGTTGAGGAAGCCGACGACGCGGCCAACAAAGTTAGCCAAAGAAAGCAAATTGGTATAAATCAGATTGACAGACCATCTGCCTTGTTTTATATAAGACTGGACAAACATTCTCCTGTCTTGATTTAATATTTTTTTATGAGGTGAATCTATGATAAAAAAAACAATAACTTTGTTGCTCTTTGCTATATTCCTTTTGTGCGGCTGTGATGCCGCGCTGGTTATGAACGGCACAATCATGGGAGTCAGCTCCGGCTCGTTCATTTATCAGGATGGCTACCTGGTAGCGAATTATAAAGCGGAAATTAATTCAGTCTGGACTGCCTGCGAAAAAGCGGTAAAAGACCTGAAGGCGGTGGATGTTCAAAAAGACCGTAAAATTGCCGTAGGCTCGATCAAAGCAACCATTCAGGATGAAAAAGTGACGATCCTGGTTGAATATGTCGCCAGGGATCTAACCACCGTTTCCGTGATTGTCGGAATTGCCGGAAATAATATGGCTTCCCGGATGATTCAAGATAAAATCGCCAGTAATATCGTGAAGCCCTGAATCACTTAGGAAGCAAAATGTGCTGCTGAATCTTCAACCCAATCAATCTTCAGGTATTCCTTCTGATGAGCAATCCTTTGAGATAGCGTCCTTCCGGATGACCAAGCCCAAGTGGATGATCCGGCCCTGCCTCCAGTCTGGACAAAAGCTGCAAGTCCGCGCCGGCATCGCGCGCCGCGCCTTGCACAATTTTGTAAAACAAATCTTCTTCCATAAAATTGGAACAGGAAAATGTCGCCAGTATTCCACCGGGGGCAAGATGCCTGATTGCCTGCAAATTAATCTCCTTATAGCCCCGCGAGGCTTTAGCCACATCCCGCCTGGTCTTGGCAAAGGCCGGAGGGTCTAAAATAATCAGATCAAAGTTTTCCTGCATGTTGCGTAAATAACTAAAGACATCAGCATCAATTACCGGATGAGTATCCGGGGAAAAATCATTGAGCCGCAAATTTTGGGTGGCAGCAATGCAAGCCGCATTGGATGTATCCAGAGAGACAACCCGTTTAGCGCCACCTGAGGCACAGTAGACAGAAAAAGCTCCGGTATAGGAAAAGCAGTTTAAAACGTCGGCATTGCGGCTGAGCGCGCCTAACTTTTCCCGATTAATACGCTGGTCAAGAAAAAAACCGGTTTTCTGGCCGCCGATAAAATCAACTTCAAATGTAAAACCATTTTCCCTTATTTGCACTGCTGCCGATTGATTATCGCCATAGACAAAACCTTTGCTTTCTTCCAGACCTTCGAGCGTTCGGGAACGCCCCTGACTATGTTCATAAATCCGCGCTGGTTTTAACTGAGAAATAAGGGCATTCAAAATTTGACTTTTTTGTTTTTCCATTCCGGCCGTAGTAATCGATACTACCAGAGTTGATCCATAAATATCGACAATCAACCCGGGAAATCCATCGCCCTCGGCATTGACAAGGCGATAAGCGTCAGTCTGCTCATTGATAATTCTCTGCCGTAATTTGCAGGATGACCGGAGACGGTCTTGCCAGAAATCGGAAGAAATGGCCAGATCGCAATTTTGAGTTAAAACACGAAAAGCTATATCTGTGCGGGGATTGAAAAAACCCAAGGCCAGTGGTTTTCCTGCTGAGTCTTTGGCTAAAACAATATCACCTTCAGTTGGCTTTCCTTTAATTGCGCCGAGAGCGCCGGAGAATACCCAAGGATGGCCGCGCAGCAGCGCCGCTTCCCGCCCTCTTTTCAATGTGATTTCCGGATAAGCTGGTGTTGACATAAATTTTTATATCGTTTCCGGCTTGAATTTGCAAGCCCTGGAAGTGAGACTGTGTCGTAATCCTCGTTTGTCATTGCGAACGCACGACAGTGCGTAGCCTGCCCGGCAGGGAACCCCGGCATGCGAGACCGTGTCAGAATTAAACATTAACAGTGTTCTTTAACAATAGAATATTAAAAAAGATAAAAAAAGCAAGAGAAAGCTTTTGGGATTGACATATTGATATGATAGAGTATTCTTAAAGAAGAATGCAATATGGCCTATCGATGTGGCGACCGTTATCAGATGGACTTAATGCCCCAGAGCATAGACGCCGGCTATGCGGGCACCGATGAACTGGAGAAGATTGATCAACAGGGGATAACCGTTATCGTTCCGTCCCAGCGACAGGCATTGCATCAGGAAGAAGGTCCGTTCAGCAAGACTCATTTCACTTACAATAAAGAGCAGAACTGTTAATTTTGCCCGGAAGGCCATCCATTAACTTATCAGAGCACAGACAAGAAGAAAAACCAGCTGCATTATCGGATAAAGAACAAGAAGTTATGTCATGCCTGTAAGCACTACGGTCAGTGTACGCAAGCCAAGTATGGACGATCGATTGCACGGCTGCACAATGAAGAGGTGAAGCTGAAACTGGAAGCACAGTATGAGGAAGCATCATCTCAAAAGATTTACAAACGACGCAAATCCCGAGTCGAACATCCTTTCGGGCATATTAAGCGGAATTTAAAAACCAATGCGTTTCTATTGCGGGGACGGGATGGCGTTCAAGCCGAGACCTCCCTTTTAGCGATCTGTTTTAATATGGCCCGGATGATCACTATCTTTGGTGTCGGTAAACTGATAGAAAAACTGAACGGTCTTAATACGGCGACGCTTGGCTGTTGAGGACAGCCGTAACTCCATGAACAGGGTTAATGCAAGAGCGAAACAAAGGGAAAACACTGGTCAGGGGCATTGAATTCCCCCACTACATATTTTTGACTCGTTTCTAATATTCTTTTGTCAAAGAACGTTTAACTATGTGTGCAAAAACTATTACGACACAGTCTCGCATGCCTGGGCATGAGAGACTGTGTCGTAATAGAAAAAATGTCATTCCCTATCCTCCGCCGGCGGAGGTGTCACGCAGTGACGGAGGTGGATAAGGGACTTCCTGCCTGTTGAGGTGGTCAAAATTCTCTTGACACACAAAATCCTTCTTCATATACTCGCACCGT
>OCZT010004130.1_pt1 | contig 14720 bp, 13 predicted proteins | sample 1539031 | NCBI WGS metagenome assembly OCZT01 (sample SAMEA3539308, study PRJEB22396) | soil metagenome | biome: tundra; feature: field; material: soil | place: USA | collected 2010-05 | depth 0.15 m
CAGGCGATTACACTCATTGAGAATTCCAGGCTGCTCGATCCATCCCTGGCCGACTCGCCTATCCCGCCCCCCTCACGCGCGCCCCGGCCCCAACCCCAACCCGGCGGGAGGGGGGTCGACAATTTTTCCCGAAGTGTACTACCCCCTCCAGCCCTTGACGGGATAGGAGGTAGAGCGTTTTGAAACTGCCCTCGTTACCACTTCGTTAACAGGGGTGGGGTTGGGCCGGGGCCCGCGCGCGCGCTCGTGCGAGGGGGGGCGCTGGGCTGGGAGCGCCGGGCAGGTGGGCTCGGGCGGGCAAGCGGGGTGGAAGCGGCGGGTGACCGACCGCGTTCCTTCCCAGAAATCTTTTCTATCCGAGAATCAGACGCGCTAGCATTGAAAGATGATAGAGCCTTTGACTTCTCTAACTTTTTCTGTCTACTCCGGAAAGGGCATCTATGCACTTTTAGTCGGCTCCGGCCTTTCGAGATCCGCTGAGATTCCCACAGGTTGGGAGATCACGATCGATCTCATCCGTAAGGTCGCAACAGTGGAGGGCGATGAGTGCGAAACAGATCCGGCGCGATGGTATTTGGAAAAATTCGGCAAAGAACCTGATTACTCATTTCTGTTGGAGAAGCTAGCGGCCACTCAAGCTGAGAGGACGAATATTCTTTCGGGTTATTTTGAAGCAACCGCAGAGGATCGGAACGCTGGCAAGAAGACTCCAACATTAGCGCACAAAACGATTGCACGATTGGTAGCCGAAGGCTATTTCCGAGTCATTGTCACGACGAACTTTGACCGGTTGATCGAGCAGGCGTTAGAGGCTGAAGGCGTCAGCGCCACGATCATCTCTACACCAGATATGGCGCGCGGAGCTATTCCATTAGCTCACGCGGGGTGCACTCTTATCAAGGTACACGGTGATTACAGAGACACCCGACTGAAGAATACCTCGACAGAGCTCTCAACTTACGACCCCGAAATGGACAAGCTTCTGGACAGGGTATTCGACGAATATGGTCTGATCGTCTGCGGGTGGTCTACCACTTGGGATCTGGCCCTGCGAGCAGCTTTTCTACGGTGTCCAAATCGAAGATTCTCGGTATTCTGGGCCATCAAAGGAACACTTTCTCCGGAAGCGGATGGTCTCGTCAAGTTTCGTCAGGCATCCCTCATACCAATTGAATCCGCCGACAACTTCTTCGCTACCCTTGGCGCGAAGATTGATGCACTGCAAAAGTATGATGCTCCCCATCCATTGTCTGCCGCGATTGCTGTCGCCTCGCTAAAGAGACTCATTGTTGATGAGCACTCTCGCATTGAATTGCATGACCTTGTAATGGGTGAACTCGACCGACAAATCGGCCTACTTTCTCCGCTTTCGGTCCAGTCGCAATCGCCAAACCTTCCGTGCGATGTCCTGTTAGCGAGAGTACAGCGTTATGAAAGCAGTATGGAAATTATGCTAAATCTGATGGCATATGGCTGCTATTGGGGGACATCCCGCCAAGCGCCCCTCTGGGTGCAGGTGATTTTGCGTATGCTGGATATTTCTCCGCCTCTGAGTGGTTCTGGCCTTCTGCTGAATCTACGGCGCTACCCTGCCTGCATGCTCTTCTACGCTGGAGGTATTGCGGCGGTAGCTTCACGGAACTACGCAACTTTACAAGTCCTGCTCCGAAACAACAGAACCTCAATCGACAGGTCAGTCGATGGCAAAGACGACTTGCTCATCAGAAAACTTGTGCCAATAGCTGTGCTGGACGGGAACGCGATCAACAATTGTTCGGGCCAGAGATTCAAAACACCCGCTAGTGAGAGGCTCCATAGCCTCCTACGAGGTGTGCTGCGTCCGTTCCTGCCGAACGACCTCCAATACGATGATGAGTTTGATCGATTTGAGTATCTGTTCTCTCTTGTCTACTTTCATGAGGGCGAAAAGGATGGCCGGACCTTCGGTTGGGCTCCTCTGGGGCGCTTCTTGTGGAGACATCGATTAATCGTTCCTTCCGACGCGCACATAAGCCAAACATTAACAGAAGAGCATAAAAAAGAAGGTGGGGAGTGGGGGCCGATCAAGGCAGGGCTCTTCGATAGTTCGGACACCTTTGTCCGTGTAGAGGAAGAGTTCAGAAAGAACGTGCTTTCAGCGGCTCCAGCGTTCTGAATCGCATCGGACAGCACGAAAACCGTGGCCACCTGTTCGATCTAGTCCACCGCCGCATCCCGAGCTTCCTTCATTCCTAAATAGGATCGAAACATTGCGTGTACCTGAAATCGCGGTATGTTACGAAGATTCAAATTCCCTAACTGGTGAGGGCCCACGTAACTGCTTCCGCTGCGACGAACCGCCTTGATGCCCCCAACAGCCTGTGCACGAAGGAAGCCAATTCGCCAAAGGATTTCAATCAACAGCTCTGGGTCTTGATTATGGACCCACGCAGCGTCCTTATGCAGACCGTACTCGCCGGTTGTTATAGACAAACAAAGAAATTCGAGTTCGTCTCGCCTGAAGCCATAAGAGCGTCCTCGAAACACATCAAAAATGCTGGATAAGCCTGGATACTGGAACCGATATTCAGCAGAGATGTCATTTGTTCTCGCCTCGGAGTATCCACTCTCGGCTTGGCTGATCACTCGATATTCAATTGGCCATATCCCAGTGCCACGACTCTCCTCCAGTGCATCGGTGCAAAATTGTATGATCTCGCGTGGACGGTACAGAGTTCGGTCAACCAAATAATTAAACGACTTAGCGCCCCGATAGTCGAGAGTGTCCACGAAAACGGAGTTCCAACACTCAGTATCACCACTTGAAGAGAGGCTAGGAACAGCGTGTCGGATGCGCTTGGCGACGAGCTCAAGCAACATCGTTTCATCCCAATTCACCGTTTCCATCACATCGCGATACTTCTGCGCATCCTCGTAGAGTGAAGGAATGCTATCGTAAAGTTCTTTGCGCAGGGTGACGAGCACTCGAACAGGTTTGGTTACCTCATTAATTGAAACTGCCGCTTGAAACAATCCGGCGACGAATGCCTTCGCATCTTCCGACGCATCCCATCCGCGATCAAGCTCATCTACGAGAACCACCACTTTCTGGCGCTTACAAATCTCGGCTATACACGGCAAGAGGGGCTCGATCTCTTCGAGTTTATAAAGTCGAAAGAGTTCTTTGGATTTGACGGCAGCCTCATATTTACCAATTTTTACTCCTTCCATCCTTTTCAAATACGAAATCAAAGTACCAATTGGATTGCCCTGCTCCCCACCGTGATTGTCCCGCAGGTACTCGTAAATCTTGGCGGCAGCCCCAGTCTTAAGTCGACGGCCCTCCTTATTAAGGCCCTTCATCACGAGAACGTAGATCAGGTATTTCCAGGCGGCTGCGTATGCCCCCTGTTTTGCCCATGCGCCCTCCGCTTCGTGTTTCATGATCGAGGAGAGCATTTCGTAAGAATAGTTTTCCGGTGCAAGCTCAATGACGAGGGTGCCTTTTGCGCGTTCACGCTCAGCAACCATCTTAAAGATCGCACTCTTACCTGATCCCCTATTCCCTAGAATTACAAATTTTTCCCCCGCTAGTACGCGGCGAAAAGTTTCTGACTCAACAAAGTATTCACGCAATCCTCTATCTATGTCACGCTCTGCCGCCGGGGCTCCAAAGCTAAGAGACTTGAAATCGTGAGACGTAATACTCATTGCGTTAAACCGGGGGTGTCCTTTCTTTTTTCGGAGAACGGCACCATTCTACGCTTACTCGTTCGTGTTCGCGACATTGTGAAACAACTTATATCGCAATACTCCTGGCCGTATGGCTACTCGTGCCTCGCGGTGAACTTTTTGCGGGCCGGTTCTGATATCCCTCGCAATAGTTTGATCGCGGTGATGGCTTTAAAGGAGACTAAGGTTTGTCACAATCCCGATTAGCCTCCCCTGGTTCTTGCGATGCGGTCTGCTTCGGCCCGCGCGCAAGTCGATCAGTGTCCTGCGAGATAAGCCACTCATCTCTACAAGACGGGACAGCGGCATTTTCTTCAGAGCGGGCAGAATGTTCATCTGCCATTCATCCCGTCGCGGGTCTGGGTATTCCTTGTAGACATTTTGCTCCGAGTGGATCAAACCGGCGTCTACCTCTTCCAGGCTGTTCGATTCCTTCCCAATGTATTTGATCCGCTCAATCTGAACGTGGCGGCGTTGCAACAGGCCAATTGTTTGTTTGCTGCAGGTGTCCCCATTCGCGTCCGCGCACTTCGATTCCGGATGGTATTCGTACTCAATCAGAACGTCACCGTAGGTCTTCACGCGCGCCGTTTGACGGTCACCGTAAGGCCCTACCGTCGTGATTCGATATTCTTTTCCCGAGTACTGATCGATCCAGTTTTTCTTGACCCATTGTCTGGAGTCAATTTCATACTGGGCGATGAGATGAAAACGCTCCGGATTGACTCCCGGAGGATGGCCGAGCGGCCTGACATGACACGTCAATAAGAAATTGAAGGGTTTGATTCGATCCGGGTACTGCTTCCCCTCATTGAGTTTTGCCAGAGGCTTCATGACGGCAGGACTGCTGACCGTGACCCGTCCGACCGCTGGCGAGGATTCGATGCCCAGAGCAGTCGTGGGCAAGCCAAGGGCCCTGCGAATGATGCTCAGCCATGCGTGGGCAATCCATTCGCGATCTTCGCTCGCGATGTCGGTTGGATTCAGGAGGTGACCGAGGCCATGCTCGGACCATCGATCCTCCTTGTTGTTTACACCCTTTCGCAGCATCACGGGAACGCCTTTGGCGTCCTTGAGGAAGAGCGCGTAGCGCTTCGCTGAGATGGCCAAGCAGTAAAGTTGCCGTTGCCTCTTGGTTCCAGGATCGCGGTTGTCATCCTCAATCTTCAGAATGGAACCTGGCACTGCGCCAAGATCGTACGGGTTGAGCGCGGCGAAGCGTTCTGATATCTCTTCAACTTGCTTCCACGACAGTGCTTTGACCTTGCTGCGCTTACTTCCAGGACATGGGACCATGCCATGTTTCTCGATAGCGACAATCGCCATGGAATCGGTGTCCTCCATCGCGTACGTGCCTCCCTGCTTAGTTACGCAATGCTCCAGCAGCGCCAACATGAGGCGGGCCGCACCTGTAATCAGGGATGCGAGCGGTGGAAAGCAATACGCGCCCGGCTCGTCGGGATGGGCAACGCGACATTCGAACGGTTCCACATCAATACCGTGGCAGATGACCTGAGTTTTGTGGTCGGACTCCAGGCGGTGCATCTCCGCATAGATTCCGTAGCTCGCCGCGTTGGCGAGAACTTTGAGGAATTTGTCGAGTCGCTCTTTTTCTTTATCCGAGATGTCAGTACGCCTTGACAAGCGTTTCCGCTCCTCGATAACCACCCTGAAAAAGTCTTGCTTTCCCGGATCAATGTCGATCTGGCCGCGCAGCTTGGTTGATTTGAGTCCGCTGAGTTTTCCGCGCGGTTCAATGCGAAACGCGTCAACAATTGTCGGAATTGGCCCGTTGTTGAGAAGTACAGACGCGACCACGTCCGGCATGGAAAACCAGAGCGCGTCATCGGGGTTGCCGTTACCGGCGTAGAGGTGGTTTACGGCTACTTGCCAATCGTTGCTTTGGATGCTGTATCTGCCACGAGATGGCAGAATGTCGCCGTCCGGGAGGATTCGAACAAACGCGGTCAACTGTTTCCAGATCGCCCGATCAAACAGACAGTTGGCTGTCACCTGGCGGAGAAATGTTTCGACCTCTGCTTGGCAGTGCTCGATGATTCCGATTTCGCTAGCGGTGACGAAGCTCCATAGATTCATGAGGCTGTTTACGGTGGGATACATGGATAGAAAATCGGTGTAAACCACCGGAACGGAAACTTTGCGAATGTGGGCGCTCGTTCGACCGCCGAAGAACGCCGATTGCGCGTATCCGAGGTAGCGTTGGGGGAAGTCAGGCTGGCGTTCCAGAATCGGGGGAATCCCCATCGCCCGCAAATACGCCTTGCCGATTGAAGCGGGGGAATATGCCTTGGTGACTTGCAGGTCTATCGGGTGCTTGTCATATTCTTCGAGGAGTTTGACTGCTAGCTCCGACGTTGCCAGAACGTCGCGGCGGTTGTAGTTGATGTACCTCTTCGTGACAACGCCGTGCCGAGCTATGCGTTGCTTCTTGTGCTCAACGCCGAAGTCTTCGCACGCCTTCGCCAAGGTGTAACCCTTGTCTGTGAGCGCAAACGCCAGTGTGCGCAAGTCGAGGAAGTTACCGCGAAAAACGTAGCCTTCGTCTGGTTTCCCCGTTGTCGAACCGTCAGGAATCAGGTCTTCCTCATCGGGATGTTTTCTTCTGGTAAAACCCTTGAGTGCGCGCTTGTTGTCGATTTGTTTGACGCAGATACTGGGGCGAAACCGATTTCTACCTTCTGAATAAGACCAAAGGTCGAGCGAAAAACCACCGGCGAACCGGCCTCGCGCATTTGCGAAGTTGCGTGCGATTCGTGATATATCGAAGGGAAAATTGAACGCAACAAGTAGGCAGCGCCCTTTGTATGCGTCGAGGAACAGCTTGTTGACGAACTGGCTACGCGTGAGCAGGGATAAGCGAGGGAGAGATTCTTCAGTCGCTGCAACGTATCGTTCTAGGACCCTGCGATCCTTGGCGGGCAGATCGTCGCCGTGGAACAGATTTTCTTTCACCAACTGCCCGGCGACTACAAATCGATAGTTTCCAAAGGTTAGGCACTGAGCCTGATCCGTTCGTGTTTCGGTGTCAAACACGAACATTGCATCGGGGCACTTCCATTTTCTTTGCCGCGCGTCGAAATCCCGCTCCGCATCTTTCGGAGCAGGATAGACGCGAACGGCGAGGACTAATGACGTGGGTTCACGATGTGACATGCTCGAACTCGTGGTGACCCACTAATTGTGAGCCTGATCTCGTTGCCCGAAAGGTGGTTACTTGGGTTCGTGATGCGATGCTGATTTGGACTTTGGCGCGAACTTCTCCAGTTCGGTGCCGATCCACCAGTTGGATCCGAGCTTTTTGATCAAAAATACGTCTAGCTCTTCAATCATCGGTACGCGCGGAAGCAGGAGTCTGTTCTGAAGATACGCGTCAGTGTCAACGTAACCCCGCATGCAACCGGCAAGAGCAAGGAGCGGACTGCCATCCCGGTTCTCCAAAGTCTCTTTTGGCCAGTCAGCTTGGGCGGTATTGAGCTCCGCACGATGATCACTGACGGGGACAGGTATTGTGGTTGGGTCGTTAGCTTCTGCACCCGGATGATGATTATCTGTGATTGACATTCCCTTTTTTCTGCGCTGACACTCGTGGCAAGTGATTGGATCGCTGTCCGGAATGAGAGCCTTGGGTCGCTGTTCGCCGCACGCGCATTTGGCGTCGACACCAACGCGTCGCGCTGCAGTTGCCTGACGCACCCAAGCACCCTCAGGATCACGTTGTGGCAGTTTGTTCGTCATCAGGCAGCCCTCGCGTACAAGGATTCGAAGGAAAGAACACCAGCAGAACCCAAGCGGTCTAACGCACGGAGATCTGTCAGCAAGGGGACCCGTTTCCCACTGGCGTCGAGGATGTGTTTCCCCTGGAAGTCCCGGAGCGCTGAGGCATCGCCGGTCTGCAGATACCGCTCGACGGCAGTCGAATATTTCCCGAGCTGGGATGCCTGGCGAGAATCGCGGACTCCGATTTCGCGCAGCCCCTTTCGCGTTGGAATAACAAGAACGCGCAAGAGGCGATCAAAGTGCTTGGCTTCCCAGCGCCCGGTCCTCAGCTTTCGCAACGCGGACGGCGCTAGCCGCTGCACCGTGCGGGGGTCCAGGTCAAATTCTCGGGAAGCCTGCGATAGAGAAGTACCGTCGGCTCTCATTTTCGAGATGACGTGAGTGCCCCGCTTCCACCGGTCCTGAAAGCGCTCTGATTTGGCAAAGTATTCGTCGGCGGTTCGTGGTGCTACATGGTTGCCCTTTGCGGCGGGGCGAGGGCTGGTCTTTCTAGCCGCTTTCCGCTTCCCGCGCTCGTGTCGGTTTTTCATAACGATCCTTTTTTGTTGGTCACAATTAACTTGATCGGGGACATATACTGTACATTACTGTCCCCATACTATGTACCACAGATTGCTTGTTTGAAAAACATCATTTTATCTGTACGACGGAAATACTGTATTTGCAACGACTTAGGACATGGATAAAACACATGCAGATTACTGCTGGATAGAGCACTATAATAAAAGTTCGTTCTTTAGATTTTCTGCGGTGGAGGTTTGCCCGCTTGATGAGATATGTCCCACCGTGGAATCTAGTGATGTCCCCAGACTCGTAGCGGAACTTGTGTTGCTCTCATAATAAAAGGGGACTATACTTAATCAGGGTAAGTCCCCGACCTCAAAGGACCATCGATGCGAAAAGATAAATCGACAAGATCAAGAGAATGGGGTCCCGAGGCCCTCGTCGAGTGGATGCTCAAAAGCCAAGGTGTTTCCAAGGGAAACATCAAGCTTTTGCTCGAATCAAAGGCGCAGATCAACCAGGCGTGGGATTGGGATGATCAGGGCACGAAGGGCTTTCCCATGAATACGGCCCAACTCCTCTATGAGATCGAAACCAAATTGAAGGGACTGCGGCCTCGCAAACGTCGAAAGGGCCTGAAGGGCATCCACCTACAGCCACCGACACAGCTTCGCGATATTCTCCCAGAAAGAACCGTTCATCAAGTGCATGAATACCTGTACGAAGAACCCTTCAAAGAAGCACTCGTCGATCTGTATTCGGTAGATGCGCGCTCGCAGGCGCTTGAGCGAATTAGGAACACGATCCTGAACGCACTTACCGTTCACCAGTTTGGATACGAAGCTCTTCCTAAGCCGCGCGGGAACTGGCTACACCGCCAAGTCTTGGGGGTTCTCACGGCAGCCGCTCCCGGCAAATTCAGTGATGTGGATATGGTTAAGCTGTTCGACTACTTCTGCCCATGCGACACCGCGCACAATCGCGAGGCTATGAAGAAATTTCGATGGAGACTTACCCGTGCTCACCGCTAAGCGGGGAGAGAGCCATGCCGGTAGATAGCTCGCCGGGTGAGGTCATCACGCCACAACACGGGGTTGTGACCCTTTTCGGGTATGGCATCCAAGCCCGAGTAGACCGTGGTCACCTGATTTTGGAGGATGGCATTGGTGCAAATCGTCGCCAAGGCCGTCTTTCCCGAGTCGGACATGGGCTTCGGCGCTTGGTCGTGATCGGCTCGGACGGCATGGTTTCCCTCGCCGCGCTCCGCTGGCTGGCGGATCAAAAGGCTGCCTTTGTCATGCTAGAACGCGATGGCTCGGTCCTCGCCACAACCGGACCCGTTCGCCCGTCAGACGCCCGACTTCGCCGCGCACAGGCCCTGGCGATTCAATCGGGAGCCGCTCTTCGAATTGCGCGCGAGCTGATCGACAAAAAGCTACTGGGGCAAGAGCGAGTTGCGCGTCACAAACTGTTTGCTGCCGAGAACGCCGACACGATTCACCTTTATCGGTCTGAATTGGCCGAAGCCGACACACCGGAAAGGATTCGCCTGATTGAATCACAGGCAGCAGTCGCTTATTGGGCTGCTTGGCGCAATCTGCCAATCACCTTTCCGCGAAAAGATGAACCACGCGTGCCGGAGCATTGGCGTGCATTTGGAGCTAGGATTTCACCGCTTACGGGATCACCACGCTTGGCAGTCAACCCGCCAAACGCCATACTCAACTATTTGTACGCACTTCTTGAATCTGAATCGCGGCTGGCCGCTGCGACTTTAGGTCTCGACCCCGGTATCGGCGTGCTCCACGTTGACACGCCCTATCGCGACAGCCTTGCCTGCGATCTTATGGAACCAGTACGCCCACAGGTTGACGCCTACTTATTGGACTGGATCACCCGTGAACCGCTCAAGAAGGAATGGTTCTTCGAGCAGCGCGATGGCAACTGTCGCCTGATAGGATCACTTGCGACTCGACTCTCCGAAACCGCCCCGACCTGGGGCCGTGCCGTTGCACCGTTTGCGGAGTGGGTCGCACAGACTCTGAGGACGCCGCACCGCAAACCAGCTAGCAAAGATCAGACCGTACCGACGCGCCTGACCCAGCGACGCAGAAGCGAGGGCCGAGGAAACGAGTTCGTTCCAAGTTCGCCAATCACACACCGCCCTCCGAAGATCTGTGCCGTTTGCGGTGTGTCCCTGAAAAGAGGCAGGTATTGCGGTACCTGTGCAACTCAGGTGTCTCGGGAGAAGCTGATTGCGTTTGGGCCAGTGGCACGAGTTACGGCACAGTCTGACGAAGCCCAAAAAACCCGCACGGAAACGCAAAAGATACATGCCGCAGAGATTCGGGCTTGGATCGATTCCGGAAATCCAACCACAGTAGATGAAAATGCCTATCTAACGGCGATTCAGCCCAAGCTTGCTTCGGTGACTGTTTCCGCGATTGCATTGGCTCTTCGAATATCCGAGCCCTACGCTCGCGACATCCGCGCGGGCCGACACCGCCCGCATCCGAGGCATTGGGGAACATTGGCGCAATTAGTGGGAGCCTCGGCGGATGATTGACAGCGAATCAGTCACAACCACTTGGCGACACCGCCGTGATGCGAACAAGTGCCGCGTCGGCTCTGGCTGAAACTGTAGCTTCCGTCGCGGCATTGTGCGGTTGCTCCTTGAGGCGCTGCCGAGCAGTTCTCGGGGCGCTTTACTGTTTCTCCCTTGCTGTTGACATAGGTGCCGTTGTCCGTACATTTCGGTTGAGACTTCTGTTGCTGTGGCGCTGGTTGAGTGGGTGATGGTTGCGGAGTCTGCGCGGACAGCGAAGTGAGCAATACCGTTGCGAGCGCAAAGATGGAAACGAATCGGCGGACAAAAAACATGGGTGATCTCCTTCAAGTTGTCCGAATAGAGGTACACCAAGGGAAGGGGGCCGAAAACCGATGAGGAGTATACACCCAAAACAGAGTTCCCTGTCGGGAAGCACACGATTGGGTAGTGTCTTAACTCCGTGTTGCTGCTAAAGTCGCCCCAGCGATGGCGGTAACGGCCAAGAGTCGCAAGCCGATGATCGGGAGAAGCTACTATAAGTTGCGCGACATTTCGTTCCCGCCCAGGTTGTTGACGTTGTGAGAACTAATGTAGGTGGACGTTCAGGGTAAAGCCGGAAGGCTCCTTCGGGTTCTTGGCGTTAGACTTAAGCGAGATGCCGCCGAACAGCATCGTTAGTAAAACCCCTATCAGAAACGCAACAATCTGGAACTGGCCAGGCCAAGTTATCTTCTTGTCATAGATATTCGGCTCTGTTTTGTCCTTCTGACTCAGCTGCAAGTGTCCAGTGAGGTTCATCAGTGTAAAGAGGCCGCAAACTACAGAAATCAGGAATGCGACCCAGGCTGCAAATGCCCACCTCCTGGACAAGTCCGGCACGTCGGCCGAGAACGTTACGGTCACCGTAATGATTCCTGCTGCCAGCGTAATCAGCTGTTTCGTCAGATCAGCGGCAAAGTCGAACGCTTTCTCAGTTTCCTTCTCCATTTTTCGACCCACGCAGTGACACTAACAAAAAGGCCACAGGCCAGGACACAATTTCGCGAGAGCCGCTTCGAGATTAGAATCTCGCAGAGTGTGCAGCTCCGTGTCAGAAAGGAACTCGCCCTGCCTCAGGGCTTCCGCTGTCCGTTTGTCTATGTTTTTCGTTGCTTCCCTCGCCATTTCACGCACGAGCTTCTCTAGGTTTGTTTGCGTCTCCGCTAATTTGCTTGCATCGTCAATCAACCCTTTGCTCCGCAGCCCCTGTACCCCTTCTATGACAACACCCTGGATGCGAGAAGCAGTGGATGGAGAGAATTGAAAGCCCAGTTGGCTTACCGTGACCTGTGCAAGCTGCCAAAGCTCGTTTTCCGGGTGCCCCAGCCCTCGCCCTGCTCCTACCTCGTGCACTATGTCTCTCCAGATACTGACAGAGCATTAAACTCCATCCATGTGATTTGGCGTCGCGTCCGCACCGGTCCTGTTTAAGAAAACACCCGTTGGTATTCTGCTCCCTCAGCGACTTGATTATCAATGCGTTTGATAAAGCGGAGTATTGGTAGTTAAGCACCTCCCAATCCGCGTGCGCAATTTTACCAATCTATACGTTGTCGGTAGCTGGGGCAGCGATTCGTGGCATGACTTCGTCCATCGTGTAGCGGACGAACTGCTTGCCTAGCTCGGTCAATTCATATTCTTCTTCGTCATCGAATGCGGATTTCATCGTCTGAGACGACTGTCCCCCGCGAGATTGGCGGGTCTTCTTAACAAAATTGCCATAGTAGTCTTTCTCTCGGTGCTGACGTATCACGCTGCCGGTGCTCAAGTCCCGAATCAGCAACTTGAACATGTCGGCTTCGGCTGAGTCTTCTCTGACAACAGCACCATGCACCCCGATCCAGATGTCCTTGCGAGTGCATCCAGGATTCTTGTAAATCCAGCGGATGACTTTGAAGTGCATTTCCGAATATTCGTCAATCCACTGGATGAACATGCGGACCACGTCATCAGTGCAAATCTTGTTCGCAGCTGCATTGCTGAGTAGATTACGAATTAGAATGCGCTTCGCTTCGCTTTCGGCGGCTGACCAGTCGCGGAAACACTTCTTGAGAAGCGACAAATACTCAGGGCTTTCAATCCGCTTGCGTATGTTCTCGTCATTCAGGTCCAGCCGAGTGAGAATTTCTGCAATGGTGATTCCGATTTCTTTGATTTCGTCCTTCTGTAATTGCAGCCAGCTTGCCGCAACCCTGTTGAAGTGATCTTGTTCCGTCTCCGACCATGCGCCAGCAGCCCCGGAGACGGCACCGCCAAGAAACGGTATGGCCCCGCCAACGATGGCCATCGCTAAACGTGCGACTTTTGGGCCATAGCCCCGAGTCAGCGATTCCGTCATCTGTTTTTCTAATTCGTCGTTATTAGCTTCGGACTTCGGAACTATTTCGCCTTCCATCGCTATCTCCTTCCGTCCCTTGCTTTAAGCTCATATCACAACTAGAACGGGAATAAAAAACGAAATTGAATCTTAGATATGTTTTCACAAGGCCCGATGTAGCAGCCAAAAACTGGCGGCCCCGCCCACTGAGCGAGCATCATCCCGCTAAGGTCCTTTCCGATCCGAGCGCCAAGCGTATAATTTGGCCGTTCTTTCGGAGGTCCATTCTTGGGGGAGCCCACAGCAACAGCAACTGCCGTCAGTTGGTTTTCAGGAGCATTTTTGGTGCTTTTGGGATTCGGGACAAAATTTGTTTCTGATTGGTTTCAAGATAAACGGACACTTCAGCGTGAGCGTGAAACTAGGGACGCATTGAGGCGCGACCAGCTTGCAGAACGCCGTGCAAATTTTCAGCGCCAGACCCTTCTTGAATTGCAGGAAGCTGTTCAGGATTTAGTCCGCGCGACCGGGGCCGCTCATGTTCAAGATGAAAGGATGTTCAGAGAAACTGGGAGATGGCAGAGGCAGCCTTTAGGTGAAGAAATAAACCAACAGATTTTCCTTGCGAACAGGAGCGTTCTGCTGCTCACCGTGAGAGTGCGCGATCAGGCGTTAAGGGATGCAGTCAGCAGATTCAGGAGCATCTCCAACCAGACAGAAAGCCTTGACAACCTTAGAAGTAATGCGAGTGATTCTGAGTTGAGAAGCGCCAGCTTTGCAGCATTGCAAAACGCGACAACTCTCATCGAGCAGATACACGAGCGCATAGGAGAACTACTCCGCATGCTCGATGACGAGGAAACTGAGCTAGTGCAAACGCGCGACAGGTGAGTGACCTACCACAGCCGCAAGCCATCCACGACCGGGAATCGCTTTTGACGAATTGTCGATAACGTTGGACGCGGATTAAATCTGTGTTTAGTGCTTGGCGAAAATTCCACGAGAGGTTTCCATCCTATGGCGATTTTGGATCGTAATTTGGTGAGCCGCTATATCGAGAGCGGTCAGGTTTTCGCAGCTTCCGAAACTGAAAAGAAAATGGTTCGCCTAGCCTTGGAACTTAATTCGCCGCCACGAGGTCACCGAGCGTGGCCAGGAAGAACGATGTACAGCAGGCGAAAGTTCAAGTCGGCCAAGTCTGCTAGAGGATATTCCATCAAGAAATCGGGGAAGTTTATCGGGGAAATCTTGGCCAGCGCCGAGAAAGCGGACGAAACTAGTAGCAATTGGCAACGCTTGATTCGGAAGGAAATCCATTTGGCATTATGTACTCGAAGCACTCGCTATCGAAAATACGTCGAAAACCTAAGCCACAATGTTCACTTGCTCATCGGCGCTATCGCCGTTTCCGTGGCGGGGAAACTCGGATTGGCCGTGACGGTTGTGGCGGCGCTCGTAGCATCGCTGCTGCGGCTCAGCGTCTCAATGGGTGTTGCGGTCTTCTGCAAAAAGTTTGCAGACAATCAGCTTTGAACCACCCGGTCCGCGCGCTCGGCTACAGCTCTGCCATGCGCGGACTTCGCGTAATAGCGTTCTGTGATGGTCACTCCAGCCGCCCGCACACCCGCCCCGCTCGCTCCCGCTCGCCCCACGCGCGCGCGCCCCGGTCAACCCCAAAACCGGCCTAATTATTACTACTTGGTAACGAGGGCAGTTTCAAAACGCTCTACCTCCTATCCCCTCCAGCCCTTGACAGCCAGAGTCTCCAAGGCGAGACTCGGGTCAGCCCTTTCGCCATGCACG